>Ga0206876_1125_pt1 | contig 21148 bp, 15 predicted proteins | sample Alteio_BWOrgCont_10_FD_152619 | JGI IMG/M metagenome (GOLD analysis project Ga0206876, IMG submission 152619) | Enriched cells from forest soil in Barre Woods Harvard Forest LTER site, Petersham, Massachusetts, United States -... | ecosystem: Environmental > Terrestrial > Soil > Temperate forest >...
GAAATCCAAGCATTGGCAAAGCGTTGCGGTTCGGCTTTGTTCAAGGCTGTGACGATTTCGAGGTCGTACCGCCGACCGAGATGATTCGCGATGCCGTGCGCAGGTAAAGGCTGCCGTTCGCGATGGCGGGTGTCGCGCGCGAAATTTCGCCCAGTGACACGCGGTTCAGTTCCCGGAATTCCTTTTCCGCAGCGAGCACGACAACTTCGCCATCGGAGCTGACACAGATCAGTTTATCGTGGGCTCGCACGGGTGAACTGGAATAGTTGCCTCCGATCCGCTTTCGCCACTGAAGGTTCCCCGTTTCCAGTTCGACACAAGCCACAAAGCCAGCGTCCCCCAGCAGAAACAAGAGGTTGCCGCGAGCAACCGACGCGGGAACGTAGGGAGCTTGCGTATCAATCTTGTAGATCTGCGTTGGTTGACCTCCATCGCTGCGGGCGGCGACGAGATAATTTCCACCCGGACCAGATCCGGTACTGCCAACAATGATATCGCCTTTGATGAGGGGAGAGCTGACCGTACGCTTGTCGAATAACACGCTCGACCACAGTTCTTTCCCATCCTTTGGATCAAGAGCGAACATTCCGTTACCGGTGCTGGTCGACACAATTTGCGGGGGGCCATTCCGAGGCTGAAAAATAGCCGGCGTCGAATAGCTGGTCACGGCGGTCTTTCGTGGAGTTCGCCAGCGTTCATTGCCAGTCTTTCGATCAAACGCAACGATAAAACTTTCAGGAGGAGTCACCGTCTCGGGACCATTAAACGATTCGTACGAGCACGACAGGACGACGATGTCATCTGCGACCATGGGCGATGCGCCGAAACCGTGCTGGCTGAACCAGGGTCCCAGATCTTTCGCCCAGACGTCTTCACCGTCATGTGTCAGCGCCATGATCGTCGTATGTGCCGGCGTGGCCCAGGTGACATAGAGGAATTCGGCATCGACGGCAGGCGTACTGGACGCAAAACTGCTTTGCTTGTGGATGTGGTACGGCTCTGATTCGAAATGTCGTTCCCAGATTCGTCCCCCGGTGATGGCGTCGTAGCATGAAACGTATCGCGTCGCAGCCACGGGATCGGCACTTAACACAAACAGGCGTTTACCCCATACGATGGGCGAGGAATTGCCAACACCCGACAGCTTGACGTCCCAATTGACGTCATTCATCGTCCATTTCTCCGGAATCGTCGTGGCTTCGCTCTCGCCAGTTCCGTTGGGACCGCGAAACCGAGACCATTCCTCGGCCGATGCCATCACCGATCCACTCAACAGGACAACGGCCGCGAACAACCAGAGATTCAGTAACCGACTCATATTGGAATCCTCGAGAAACGTTCGAACTGGCAATCGATACAGTTGCCGTCAACCAACTATTGAGGCGAATTCTCCGCGAACCATTTGACCGTTTCGCGAAGCCCGTCACTCAATCCGATGCTCGGTTTCCACCCGAGCTGTTCTGCCGCCAGTTCCGGCGAAACCAGGTTCGATCGCAGATCACCTGCGCGTGCTTCGCCATGACGACAAGCGGGAACCTTGATCGGACTGTTGATCTTCTGCAGATGGCCTTGAGTGAAACTCAATAACTGTGCGGCAACCTCATTGACATCGACACCAGTTCCAGTCCCGATGTTGAAGGCGGAAAAATCTGATTTCAGCACCGTTTCCAGCGCCAACACATTCGCGCGGGCGACATCAGGTCCATACACGTAATCGCGAACATAACGCCCGTCCCCGTTGATGGTTGCCGTACGGCCTGCAAGCATTGCCTTACAAAAGATTGCCACGACGCCCGCTTCACCGTGTGGATTCTGTCGCGGACCATACACGTTTGAATAACGCAGAGCGACACCCTGCAGACCGCGTTCGCGGGCATAAAACTCGAGGTACTGCTCACCGACCCATTTACTGATTCCATAGGCGGACATGGGTCGCCTGGGAAAGTCTTCCGTCGCGGGCGCGGTCACCTCGCCATACAGGACTCCGCCTGACGACGCAAAAACGATTCGCTTGACGCCCACGCGAGCCGAGTTGTCAAAGACATTCAACAAACCCATGACATTGTTTTCGGCATCAAAGACAGGGTCGCGCATCGATCGGCTGACTGACATTTGAGCGGCCTGGTGGCAAACCCCGTCGGGCCGCACTTCGTCAAATACGGCTGCCACGCGCTTGGCATCACAAATGTCGACTTCGTACAGCGGAACATTCGCCGGCAGATTCTGTCGCACTCCAGAAACAAGGTTATCGAGGGCGACCGGAGTATGTCCCTTCGCCAGCAAGGCATCGACGATGTGACTTCCGATGAAACCAGCACCGCCGGTGACGATGACTTTCATGCGTTTTCCTCGGGCGTGCGTCGGAGGCAACTCTGATCTGAACTCGGGCCGCGCCCTCCGGCACGCACCGACATCAAAATAGCATAACGTTCGTGGAGAAGCTCGAATACTGTTATTCGAATTCTGCCGACAGCCTATTCTCACGATTTCGGCCCTGTCAGCCAGTCAATCGTTCGTTAATTCGCGAAACCGGTCTGTAAACTAGGGATAGCGCCTGGTATATAAGCCAAACGTCGTTCGATTCCGTTGGAGGTACGTTGATGCTGACAATTCGCAATTTGATTTCTGCCGGTGACTCGATTCTTTCCGTGATCGCCGCTTTCGTGACGTTGGGTGCGGCGTTTGCCAGTGCGGCGGAACCATCGAAGGTTGATATTGGACATCTCAATCTGCTTGACGCGAATGGCCAGAAGCATTCGCTGGAGTCCAACTCGCGCCGGACAGGAACTGCCTTCGTCTTTCTTTCGTCTGAGTGCCCCATCTCGCGGCAATATATTCCCGAACTGAACCGGTTGCAGCAGGCAGCGTCATCCGCTGCGGGCGAAGTCGGTTTCTTCGGCATTCTGTCGGATTCGAGCATTACGCGTCAGGCTGCCGCCAAATTCATCGACGAATTCAAAATCTCGTTCCCCGTCCTGTTCGACGCATCTGGAGAAATGTCGGCGATCTTTCAACCAGACCATGTCCCCGAAGCGTTCTTGGTCAATCCAACCGGTGATATCGTCTATCGAGGTCGCATCGACGACCTCTATCCTGAGATCGGCAAGCGCCGTGCAGAACCAAAGGTCCGAGACCTTCTCGACGCGGTGAATGCCCTGGCTGAAAAACGCCCGATCCCCAATCCGCGAACAACTGCCGTCGGATGTCTCTTTGAGGCACATGATGCGAACGGGCCTGAAAAAGTCACTTATTCACGTGACATCGCTCCGATTCTATTTGCGAATTGCGTCGAGTGTCACCGTCCTGGCGAGGTGGCTCCTTTCTCACTGCTCAGTTATCAGGATGCGGCGAAGCGCGCTGAAGGAATTGCGCGTGTGACGGAAAGCCGCCAGATGCCTCCCTGGCGCGCCGAAACCAATTACGGTCATTTTATGGACGAGCGCAGACTGACCGCGCATCAAATCAACACGATCAAGAACTGGTCCGCATCGGGCCGTGCCGAAGGTGACCCGGCCGATCTTCCCCCTGCGCCGAAATTCACTTCGGGATGGAGGCTTGGCGAACCGGATCTTGTCGTTGAAGTCGAAGCCCCGTTCGAGGTGCCTGCCGACGGTCCTGATATCTTTCAACACTTCGTACTCCCGACCGAAATCACGAAGGACGAAATGGTCGTCGGCTTCGAATTTCGTCCGGGGAATCCCGCAGTCATTCATCACGCCATTGTGTTTCTCGACAACAGCGGACGCGCCCGATCTCGCGACGCGGAAACACCGGAGCCTGGTTGGAAGACCTCGGGATCGATTGACGCAAGCGTCACCAGCATGATCGGCGTCTGGACGCCGGGAATGACGCCTCGCTTCTTTTCCCAAAACGTCGGCGTCCCGTTTGATAAGGGGACAGATGTCGTGCTGCAACTTCATATCCACCCTTCGGGCAAAGCGGAAACCGACCGCTCGAAGGTCGCGCTCTACTTTGCGAAGAAGCCTGTGACAAAAGTCATGTCTCGCAATCCGCTGCTTTTGGGATCGCTGGCGATCGAAATTCCGCCCGGCGAAAAACGTCACAAACTGTCGTCCAGGATTACGCTGCCCGCGGGATTGACGCTCAACTCGGTCTTCCCGCACATGCACCTGATTGGCAAAGAGATGAAAATCACGGCCGTTCTTCCCGACGAGACGATTGTGCCGTTGATCTGGATCAAAGATTGGAGTTTCTATTGGCAGGACAGCTACGTCTACAACGAACCGGTGTACCTGCCGGAAGGGACGCGGCTTGAGATCGAAGCGTATTACGACAATTCGGCCGAAAATCCGTTCAATCCCCAATCGCCGCCGAAAGTGGTTCTCTTCGGTAACGACACAACCAACGAAATGTGCTTTGCGCTGTTCCAGGCCGTCGCCGACGATCCAGGCGGAATACGCCGGATTGGATCCGTGCAGACCATGATTCTGGAATTCAATGCCGCACCGATTTCCGCTGGCTCACGTGCCCTGATCATGGCAGAGGTCGTCAAGCTCTTCGGAATCGGGCGACGCACTGCGAGCGCACCACCTGCCGGCGGAAACCTGCCCAGCCAGAACAAATAGCGTTGTTTTTAAACCTCCTGACAAAGATCTCTCCGACATGTACCGATGTTCGTCGCTTTATTGTTTACCAATTCTGCTCTGTCTCGCGATCGGTTGCGGGACACCTGTGCCAGGCACTCAGGACCGACCCACCCGTCCTGAAAAAACGGACTCCAATTCCGTCGGTCAAGCGAGCGCTGGTGATCAACCATCCGATGCCAAATCGTCGGATGCGAAACCAGGCGGCGGCGAGGTCGCTGCGGCGACCGGGCCCGTTGACCTGATTGAGGCCAATTGGAACGAGCTTCAGACGCTGGTCGGCGAACAGAAAGGAAAAGTCGTCGTGGTCGATGTCTGGTCGACTGCGTGCGAACCTTGTATGAAGGAGTTTCCACACCTGATCACCCTGCATCAGCGATTGAAGGATGACGTTGTGGCGATCTCGTTCGACGTTGATTATGTCGGAATCAAAAGCAAGCCTGTCGCGTACTATCGTGAGCGAGTCCTTAAGTTTCTCGGTTCGCAGCCAGAGAACAAGGTACTGCACCGCATGTGTACAATGGCAGCGGACGATTTATTTACAGAACTGGATCTGGGTTCGATTCCCGCAATCTACGTGTATGGGCGCGACGGAACATTGGCAAAACGATTTGATATTTCGAACAGTCAGGGCATGGGCGTGTCCTATGAGAATCAGGTCGTCCCGCTGGTTAACGAACTGGTGAAATGACGGTTGATGAACCGATTCAGAAAACCCGCATGGAAGAGCTCTGATGCTGACCCGTCTCGTCATCTGTTTTGTGTTGCTCAGCGGCACGACCTCGGCGTGGTGTCAGGACGCGCTGCAAACATTCGAAGCGACCGACAGCCTTGCGCCCGGTGACGAGACATCCAAGGACGCGAAGCAGTGTCTCGACGAATTGTGCTGGAAGTGCCAGTCGTTCGAAGTGACTCTGCGGCCGAATAAAGATCCGCTCGACCCCGCGATCGTGCGGTTTCCTTCGCCGCTTTCAACAGGGAATGATTTCAATGATCTCGTTGCCCTCGAATGGTATTCTGCCAAGAACGAAGCGAATGAGGTCATCGACGCACCAGCAATCATCGTTGTGCATGAATTGGGTTCGAAGATGGAAGTGGGGCGTTTGATCGCCAAAGCACTGCACGCTCAGGGCCTGCATGCCTTCCTGATTCATCTTCCCACCTACGGGCTGCGTCGACCGGAAAACTTCGTCCCGCAATTCGAGTTGGTCAGTGAAGTCATGAAGCAGGGAATCATGGATGCACGTCGCGCACGTGACGCGGTCGCCGTATTGCCGCATGTCGATTCGCGGTCGATCAGCATTCAGGGGACAAGCCTGGGCGGGATTGTCACCGCGACCGCGGCTGGTCTGGACCGCGGGTTTACGACGGTTCATATCATGGTTGCGGGAGGCAATCTGCATGAACTGATCGCCAATGGCAAACGGGAAGCGGGAAAATTTCGGGACATGCTGGCCAAGGGTGGTTATTCGGGTGAGAAATTAAAGACGCTTCTCGCGCCCGTCGAGCCGATGCGATTGGCACATCGCTTTGACAAGAAAAATACCTGGTTGTATACCGCGAATCGAGATCAAGTGATCCCTCCACACCATGCGGCTGCGCTCCGCAAAGCTGCCGGTCTCGATCCGGATCACGAGCTGATGTTACTCGCCGATCACTATTCAGGCATCATTTACGTCCCCATCATCGTCACGGACATCGCGAAGAAGATCCGCGAAGAACTGGCCAGCCGCGAGAAGGCAATCGATGGGGCACTGTGAACAATCTTTTTCCGTTTCCGTCTGGGATCAAATTATGTTTCGCATCGGTCTGTGTTTGACGATTCTCGGTTTTTCATTGGTGGCCAAGGCAGATGATTGGCCGCAGTGGATGGGTCCCCATCGCGACAATGTTTGGCGCGAGACGGGGTTGGTTGAAACGCTGCCGTCCAAGCCCAAGTTCGTCTGGCGGATTCCGGTCGCTGGCGGATATTCCGGGCCTGCCGTCTCTGGCGGAAAGGTCTACGTTTCCGATTTTGTTACGCCAGAAAATGTGAAAATCGATAACTTCAAACGTGATCCCGCGGCCGGTGTCGAACGCATTTTGTGCCTGGACGAGAAAACGGGAGGGCCACTTTGGAAGCACGAGTATTCGGAGAAATATTCAATCTCATATCCGGCAGGGCCCCGCAGTACCCCGCTCGTGCATGAGGGCAAAGTCTATTTTCAGGGCGCCGAAGGACAATTGACCTGCCTCCAGTCAAACTCGGGCGACATCGTTTGGGAAAAAAGCTTGAAAGAGGCTTACAAAACAAAATCTGCGCTTTGGGGTTATGCGAGCCAGCCTTTGATCGATGGCCAAAAGTTGATCGTGATTGCCGGTGGAGAGGGATCACATTGCGTCGCTTTGAATAAAGATTCAGGTACCGAGATCTGGCGGACCGGGACGGCCACGGAGCAGGGTTACTCCCCACCGCTGATCATCCAACAGGCGGGCATTCGACAACTTGTGCTGTGCAGTCCCGATGCCATTTACGCAGTCGATCCCGAGACTGGCAAACAGCTTTGGTCGCAGGACTATAAAGGCGACAACGGCTCGATCATCATGACGCCGATTCATTCAGGGAATTACCTGTTCGTGGGGGGCTTCAACAATCGAAATATCATGCTCGAACTGTCCGCCGACAAACCGGGAGCCAAAACCGTCTGGCGTGACAATAAATCACTGGCGATTTCACCCATTAACGTCCAACCCTTTTTGATGCAAGGGAAAGTCTACGGTCTGGATCAAGGCGGGGAACTTCGTTGCTTCGACATCCCCAGTGGAAAAATCCAATGGTCGACGCCACAACCACTGGGCGAACGAAAACTGGGCAGTGGGACGGTGTTTCTGGTTCGATCCGACGAGACAGACAAATTCTGGATGTTTGCAGAGACGGGCGATCTGATCATCGGCCGGTTGTCTCCAATGGGATTTACCGAGTTGTCGCGAATGCATGTGATCGAGCCTACGAACAATGCCTTCGGTCGCGATGTGGTCTGGTGTGCCCCGGCATTCGCGAACCGCCGGATGTTTGTTCGAAACGACAAGGAACTGGTCTGCGTCGACCTTGCCAAATAAAGCCGACGCAGTGCTGAGACACCGGCAAATCCAGTGGCATTTCGCGAACCCAATCGGAGTGCTGATGGCGATTTTCTTAGAATCCACTGTTTTGGCAGGATGATTCGGCGGGGAATATTGCATTCTGAATCGGATCGCGAATATTATCCCAGGACGTCGATTTATTCGTGAATCTGTTTGCTTTTGGAAAAGTATTCAACATGCCCACTGTGACATTTGTGAATGAAAAAAAGTCGATTGAAGTTCCCGCCGGATCAAACCTCCGACGTGAAGCGATCAAGGCGGGAGTTCAGTTATACCCTTTCCCGCACAATTACCTGAATTGCATGGGATTTGGGCTGTGCACCAGTTGCCGGGTCATCGTGAAAAAAGGTCTTGAGAATTGTTCAAACCAAGGCCTGTACGAGAAGGCTTCTTTTATGACGAATCCCCTGGGCTTTTTCGCGCGGATCGGGAATGAAAAGAATCTGCGATTGGCGTGCCAAATGCGCGTCAATGGCGACATCGAAGTTCAAACGCAGCCTCCGCTGAACTTGCATGGCGAGAACTTCTGGAGTTGATTTATGAACTGCGAACGAGCGATTGCTCGAAATAGCCGTTGATCTCGTCCAGACGAACGATGGTTTCGTGTTCGGCGGATTGTTCGCGATTGTTTTCGCCCAGCGACGTCAGCAAGCGACGAATCAGTTTCTCGGCCTCGGTCTTTTCCAGCAGCCAACGGTCTCGTGCGACCAGCCACTTCGAATGGTTCGTGGTTGCATCGTTGGCCGCGATCCGCAGGCGTTCTTCGCCCAGCCGAAGTTCTTCATCGCGCCGGGTCAGCCAGGCAGTCAGTTTTTGGCGTTCCTCACTGAATTCGGCTCGTTGTCGTTCGAACTTGGATTGCGCTTCGACATGTTCCCGGTGTTGCTCGGCCAGTGACTGGTGCATCTGCTGGTAATAGCCAACCAGGGCCTGTCGAACCTGCTCGACGCGTTGTCGTGCGTCGTCCTGGCCAGCGGCTTGTGTCAGTTGTGCCCACGATTCCTCGACCGCCAATCGCATTTCGAGCGTCGCACGGTGAGTCTCTTCGAGTTCTGCTCGCAGCCGGTCCAGCCGGATCCGACGGCTTTCCACACTCTCCGAACGAGTAACCAGTTCGTCTTGTTGATTTCGCAGTTCGTTCTGCTGAACCTGGCGTTCTTGCTCCCACGCGTGCTTTTCGGCTTGAAAATTCAACCGATCAAAATCCGCGGTATTCGTCATCGCTTTTCGCGTGCGGTTCAGACTGTCTTGTTCGCGTTCGAGCGATTTTTCCCGCGCGTCGATTGACGATCGATAGAGATCGATCTGCCTCAAGCGGCGAATGGTCAACATGCCAGCTTCTTCGAGTCGTTGCAGTTCGAGTTGCCGCTCGCGACGATATTCATTCTGGACCTGCTCGAGTTCGGCACGCATTTTATCGAGATGGTCTTGCTGGAATCGAATGCGATTTTCGATCAATGTTCGTTCTCGAACGAACGCGTTCAGTTGCTCTTCCAGCCCGGCTTTGTCGCGAAGAACAGTCTGTTCCCACTCCTCCCGCTCTGCCGCCAGTTCAGCGACGTGTTGTTCGCGTAGCGCTGTCAGTTCGATTTCGAGTGCGCTGCGCGATTCGAGCATCAATGAATCGCGTGCAGCGAGCCACGCGGCCTGCTCTTCTTCGAGCAGAGATTTTTCGCTCGCAATCAGGGCGTCATGCTTTTGACGCTCGATCGTAATCACCAGATCCAAGGCCTTACGAGCGGCAATCATTTCGCCGCGTTGAGCTTCCAATGACGCGATTTCGCTTGCGTGAACTTGTTGCCATTCCTCTTTTTCCTGGGAAAGGATTTCGGCATGTCGCTCTCGCAAGGCCGCCAGTTGCAACTCCGCTGCTTCGCGCGCAGCAACTAATTCTGCACGTTGAACGTCCAACGATGCGACTTCATTCTGGTGAAGTTGTTCCCACTCGGCTCTTTCCTGGGCCAGAACCGCGGCTTGCTGCCCACGGGCCGTTACCAGTTCCAGTGCGAGCGCGTCGCGAGCAGCAATCAGTTCCGATTCCAGAGCCTCACGAATTGCGATCAGCTCGCGTCGCTGCGCTTCCAACAGCGTCAGTTCACTGTCACGGGATGTTTCCCACTGTTCACGCTCCGCTTGAAGTTGGGATTCCATCCGCTGTCGCACTACGTCGATCTCTTGTGCGTGAGCTTCCCGGGCAGCTAGTAAGCCAGACATTTCAAGCTGCTGAGTTTGATCCCAGGCTTCCTGCTGCGCGATCAATGACGCCTCGTGTTGTTCGCGGCGTTCGTTGAGTTCGAGCAGCAGCGTCTGACCCTGACCCAGTAAATCTGCTTCCTTCAGCCGTCGCGTCTCGACCCATTCTTCTCGTTCGGCAGCAAGTTGTGCGGCGTGTTGTTCACGTAACGCCGTCAATTCGAGATCAAGGGCGTTGCGCGATTCCAGCAATGCAGCGTCGCACGCGACTCGCCATGAGTCCTGTTCGGCCTGGAAGAGCATCTTTTCATTCGCGAGAATCGCGTAATGTTGTTCGCGAACTGCGATCAATTCCGCATCCAAGGCTTCACGTGATGAGGTCGCTTCCGCCACCAGGGCCTCACGCAATGACGCCATTTCCACATCAAACGCATCGCGCAGTGCTGTCAGTTCGGCGCGCTGCGCCACCAACGATGCGATCTCTTGATTGCGAGCTTCTTGCCATTCAGATTTCTCTACGGCGAGCTCGGCAGCCTGTTGCTCACGCAACGTTTTCAGTTCCGCTTGCAATGCCTCGCGGGACGTTGCAAGTTCCAGCGCGAGCGCATCATGGGCCGCAATCAGTTCCGATTCCAGCGCCTGACGGATTGCGACCAGTTCTCGACGCTGCGTTTCCAGAAGTGCAGCCTCGCGATTGCGTGATTCGTCCCATTTCAGCCGCTCTGCTGCGAGTTCGGTTTTCATGCGTTCGCGCGCTTCGTCGATCTTCTGCTCGTGCTGATCGCGCGAACTCGATAAATCGGCCACTTCCTGGCGTCGAGTCGATTCCCATGCTTCCTTCTCAGCCGTCAGCAGCGTCTCGTGCTGCGCCCGGCGACGGTTCAATTCGTCGATCAGTGTGCTGCTTGAGGCAATTAACTCAGCCTGCTCGCGGCGGCGCGTTTCTTCCCATGTCGCGCGTTCCGCATGCAGTGAATTGACGTGCCGTTCGCGAAGTGCCTTTAATTCGGTCGAAAGTCCGTTGCGTACAGCGAGTCGCTCAGTTTCAAGCGTCTCTAACAGCGTCGCCATTTTGGCTTGATCACGCAGCCGAGCCTCCTCCCATTCGCGGCGTTCCGCTGCAAGTTGCATCGAGTGCTTGTCGCGCAGCTCGTTCAATTCGACGTCAAGTGCCTGGCGCGCCCGGATAAACTCCACATTTGCCGTTTCCAAGGCCGATTCGAAAATCGCTCGCTCGCGGTCGATATCCAACTTTTCCGAATTACGAATCTGCGCCCAAGTCGCTCGTTCTTGCTCGTATTCGCGTTTTTGCTGCTCGCGCTGTTCAGCGATCTCCTCGCTCAGAATCAACCTGTCGCGTTCGATGCTCGATCTTTCCGCATCACGGGTTCGCTGCCAGGCCGCTCGTTCTTCTTCGAAGTCCCGTTTGCGCACTTCCCATTCCTGGGTCAGCGACTGCCAGAGCTTTCCCCGTTCACCTTGAAGCGTCTGATCATTTTTCTCTGCGAGCGAACTCAAGCGATCGTTCAGCGCATCCTTGAGCAGCTTGGCATGATCGACATCTTTCCGCAGGGCGGATTTCGTCAGTTCGATTTCTTGACGCTCGCCCCGCATTTCGTCGAGAACCTCTTCGCGAAGAGATTTTTTCCGCCGTTCGAGATCGGCGCGTTGATTGTCGAGTTCGGCGCGCAAGCTTTGAAGTTCTGATCGCGATTGATTGAACGAATTGCGTTCTGAATCGGTTCTTCGCAATTGCAGCTCAAACGCGATCAAGCGTTCGGCAAATGACGTTTCGTTTTTCTGGAGCTGGTTCTTGCGTGTTTCCAGTTGGTTTTGTTCGTACGTGATTCGATGGGCGAACTGCTGTTGTTCATTCTCAAATTCGGACTGCCGCATCCGTAGCGTTTGCTCGCGCTGGTCCAAACTCACTTTCTGAGCCTGAGTTTGACTGTCGAGCCAATGGAGATTCTGATTGATCTCGATGGGGAGCGGCGCCTGAAACGGTGCTGGTTTCGCAGGAGCTGGCTCAACCCGAAAGTGTTCAAGATCCTGCCATTCCACACCACGAACAGTGGGGTCTGCGGAATGAACGTGCGGCGGATCAATCCGCACCTCAAACCCACCCACATCCGCACGAAACAGTTGACCGGGCGCAGCCGGCGTGGGAACGATCCGCTGCAGGTGCTGCTCGTCCTTGACACGGTCGTTCATGCGGGAGTCCCTTCCCTAACTGACTTCGCGACATTCCACCATATTCGCCGAAGAGTGCCTCAATCCTTCGAAGCACTCATGCAAACCTCAGTCAATCAAAAAACCTGTCCGATCTGCGGAACAGGAACTTGCGATAACCTTCACACCAACGAAGTCTCTATTGATTGTCTGTTACAAATGTTTTTCGAGTGCGGCACTCAATTTGGCTTTCGGTGTGACGCCCACGAAACGGTCGACGACTTTTCCACCTTTGAAGATAATCACTGTCGGAATTGAGCTGACGCTAAAGTCACTGGCGACTTGCTGGTTGTCGTCAATATTCACCTTTCCAACCTGAGCACGACCGGAATAGGTGGTGGCCAGTTCCTCGATTGTAGGTCCGAGCATCTTGCAAGGACCGCACCACGGAGCCCAGAAGTCAACGACCACAGGTTGTTGACTGCCAATGACATCCGTCTGAAATCCTGCATCCGTAAACTCGACGACGCTGCCAGCCATGGTTCTGCCTCTCGGAAATAGTAGTTTCATTGAAGTTCGACAAACCAACGACAAGCGCCAGTCGACCGAAGTACATGAGATTATAGGAAAATCGCCTCTTCGGTCAATTTGGATACGGTTGCGCGACCAGACAAGCAAGGCACACGGCGCACTTCATAGGACTTCCGTGACGGTATCGGCAGTTTTGGCGCATGTCATTTGTAGAAAGGACAATACGACAGCAGGGATCGGGCAGGTATTCCTTCGTTGAATTCGTTTATGGCCAAGTTTATTTTGAATCGGTACTCGCGAAGAACTAAGCTCGATGCAAGAATCCTTCCAGATCAGCGAATTGGATTGATCGAACCTCACTGCGGAAAAATTCCTCATGCCTTCCTCGGACGACCACCTGTCCCGCGCCTCCAGTCCATCGCAAGAGCATGCGTTTCGGCGCGGGCCGCGCATTACGGCGATCGAGACTCTGATACCCTTCGACATCATGGGCGGCCTGATGCTGCTGCGTCTGCATACCGATGCCGGATCCGTCGGCGGTGAACCGGTGATCGGCCACGGTGAAACCTATTACGTACCGCATGCTGTGGCGGCGACGCTGCACGATTGGATGTCACGCCGATTGCTGGGGGCTGACGCGACAGCGATCGAAAGTCATTGGCGGTTCCTTTACGAACGCGGTACGGCATTTGGTGTTCGAGGTTGTGAACTGAGGGCGCTCAGTGCCGTCGATCTGGCACTGTGGGACATTCTGGGGCAACTCACAGAACAACCGGTTTGGAGACTTCTCGGCGGACCAGTTCGGGACTCGATTCCAGTCTACAACAGTTGCGGCGGTCCAACCTATGGCAGACGTCCCTATACGGCCGAGGGGACGATTGAGCCCCCCACATCCGGCTGGCCTGGACACGGCGACCTCGGTCGGCCAGGGCCGCTCGAAGACAATTACAACAGCATCCACAATCCCGGCGATCTGGCCGAAGAACTGCTGGCCGAAGGATACACGGCCATGAAGCTGTGGTCGCTCGACCGCATCTACAAGCAAAGCGGTGGGCATCGAATCAGTTGGAGCGACCTCGACGAAGGGATGAAACCGTTTCGAGCCATCCGCGATCGCGTCGGCCTGAAAATGGAAGTGATGCTTGATGGACATGGCTTTTTTACTCTTCCCGCTGCGTTGCGCATCGCCGAAGCGATGCGAGAATTGAAGCCGCTTTGGATGGAAGATGTGATCCGGCCCGACTGTGTCGACACGATCGCCGACTTCCGCGATCGAGCCGGGGTTCCGATCGCCGTCAGTGAAATGCTGGTCAGCCGCGAGGAATACCGGCTGGTGCTGCAGCGCCACGCGGCAGACTATGCGATGATCGATCCGACCTGGGTGGGGGGAATCAGCGAAACCCGACGCGCTGCCGAATTGGCCCAGGCGTTCAACGTTCCGGCGTTGATGCATGACTGCACCGGACCGCTGACGCTGTTTGCGGGACTGCACGTCTCCGCCGCGTGTGCGAACGTGACGTACCAGGAAACGGTTCGCGCACATATTCGCACTCTCTATCCTCTGTTGATCGATCAGCCGCCAGTGGTCCAGGCCGGTCACATTGCATTACCCACACGTCCCGGATTAGGAGTCCGCCTGCTGAACGAGCTGTTCACACCTGATCATCCCGGTTACCGCATTACGCGCCTTTCCAAAGTTGAGTAAAATCGCGCCCCTGCGGGTTTTCATCGCGGAACGATTGAGCCAATACATTCGCAGCAATGACGAATGATGGGCAACTTGCGATTTCTCTGTAGCACGGACGCCCCGTCCGCGGGTGGCATGATGAAACGCACGGGAGACAGGAAAAATAGAGGTTTTTCAGCCGTATTGCGTTTGATGTGCCGCAGCAATTGGATTGTCTCCTGCGATCAAAGGTCTTTGCCCTGTGAAGGGCAGGGGAAATCAGCCCAAGGCAAGCTCGTCTTCGAGCGCCGCCCTGGGTCTTGATTGGAAGAAAACGCGTTGCCCTGAAGGGGCAGGGGAATCGGTCTCTCTGAAAAACGCATTCATTTTCGCTCGAAATCGAGAGGTTCCCGCGCCCATACAGGGCACCTCATCGTTTTTGGATCGTATCCCAGGGCGGCGCTCGAAGACGAGCTTGGGGGGGTGGCATCCGTTGCCCTTTCAGGGCAGATCATCGTTGACGACTACGCGTATTGGGATGAAGCAGTTTTTTCGCAATAAAACTTCCTCACGCAAATAGACCGTTTCATCAGGCCAGTCCGTGGGTGTTTTCCAGGAGCGATAAAATCACGGACGGGGCGTAAGTGCTACAACAAATGCTGAATCTCAAGTTGTTCGCCCCCTGCCTGTTGCGACTTGGACGTTCCACCGGTCAGCGTGTAGACTCGCACTCCGCATCCCACGAAACGGGTTGTTGCGGCGTAAGCTGCTGTTGTCCACCGGCCTCTTGGAAAATGACCGTGAATTTAGCAACTATTGCCTGGAAGAGCATTCGTCAGCGTGGGCTGGCCTCGTCATTAACCGCGCTCAGCGTGGCACTTGGCGTCATGTCGATGGTGACCGTGCTGGTCATCTATGGCATTCTCCAATCGACGTTCAATCAACAATCGATCAATTACGACGTGATTGTCGGAGCGAACGGTGATCCGCTGCAACTGGTTCTTAACACGGTTTATCACCTCAGTCAGCCGATCGAGAATCTTCCCTACAACTATTATCTCGATCTGAAGAAAGACAAGCGTGTCACTGTCGCGATTCCGATTGCCAAGGGTGATATCACCGAAAAAGGTGGTTTCCCAATCGTGGGCACCATCCCGGAATTCTTCAAAATCGATTATGCCCCGAAACACAATGGCCGCAACTTTGAATTCCGGGTCAAGGGCTACGAATTCAAACGTCCCTTTGATGCTTACATCGGTTCACGCGTGGCGATTGACAACAATTGGACGTTGGGAACAAAACTGAAGCTCGTCCATGGCGGCGCCGAAACCGGTCACGTGCACAACGAAGAATTTGAAGTCGTCGGACTTCTCGCACCGACAGGAACCCCTCACGACAAGGTCGTGTACGTCAACCTTGAGGGCTTTTATCAGATTCAGGGACATGACAAGCCGTTGGATCAAGCGATTAAGCGCGAGCGACAATTCTACAGGCTGCCGGAACTCAGCGAAGAAGAGCTGGCTGCTGAAGTCGCCAAAATCGAAAAACAATTTCCCCCCCACCATCATCACGACCATGGCGCAGGGGGGCACGAACATCATGAACATCTTCACGAACTGCCCAACATTCAGAAGGAAGTCACCGCGATCCTGCTGCACTGCGAGAATCCAGTCGCCGCAAACATATTGATCGGCCAGATGAAAAAAGAAAACCGGGTTCAGGGAACCAACCCGATCGTTCCCATGCAGAAACTGCTGACGCAATTTCTCGGTCCCGTGAAAACCTTGCTACTGTTGATGACGGGACTGATCATCGCCGTCTCGGGCATCGGGATTTTCGTGAGCATCTACAATTCGATGACAGCGCGTCGCCGCGAGATCGCCATCATGCGAGCGTTAGGTGCCCAGCGAAGTACGGTAATGTCAATTATCCTGTTCGAATCAGTGATTCTTTGCCTCGGAGGAGGATTGCTGGGCGTTGTGTTCGGACATGGGCTTGTCTTCGCTGCGCGACCCTTGGTCGAACGCTGGTCGGGTTTGATCGTGAACCCATTCGAGTTCTCGGTCTACGAACTCATTCTCTTCCCGGTTCTCTTTGCTTTGGGGATTTGTGTCGGATTATTGCCAGGCATGACGGCCTATAAGACAGATGTCGCCGAATCGTTGAACAGTTAATATTTTGTCACAGCAAAAACTTCGGGTGCCACTGTTTGACCGCCCTGGGTCAAACAGTGCTCTTTGCGTCGGCGGGGGACTGGGAAGCACTGCTTCATCGAAGACGATGAAGCAGTGGCACAACCCCAAGTCTAAGTTGTGACAATGCACTAATGCTTGCGTTTCCCGAGTCTCGATCGTTGGAGTCTCCCAATGTCAACAGTTCCGGCGGGCAAGCGAAACTGGAAGTGCCCCGAATGCGGCGGTGAAATACTGCTGTCCGTAACGCAGCTTGATCCGATTGCCTGTGACGCTTGTCTCACCAGGATGAAAGGTGGCAAATCCGGGACACCGATCACGGATGCCGTCGCTGCCCCGCTGGGGATGTGGGAATCGTTACCCGAATCGACGAAATTGATTTCTGTCGTGGTTGCATTGATACTCGGCTTGGCGATCGGATTCTTCGTGGGCAAATCGACGGTTCCGCAGACCACGTCTTCCACCAGCGAACGATCTCATTCGAAAGAGACCAAACAGACGCAAGACACCAGCAGTGTCGAGAGTCCCGATACAGAAAAGAGTTCCGAAGAACGTCCCGACCCGCCGGGTCCGGGCTATAAATGGGTCAAGGGACATACCCGGAAGGATGGCTCGCGCGGAGCCGGACATTGGGCCAAGGATCCCCGGTTCAAAGGTGACGAGGCACAAAAGTGACACAGACCCCTCAACGTAGCCATCATCGCACCGCGTGATGAGCCTGTCACGAGGAACCGACAATCATTGCCGAGTCATGCTGCGAATCCGCGATGGATGCAGGGCATTTGACTGGACCGAAACGTCGACCGAATGTCGCTTGTGCCCCAATGCCGCTTTTGCAAGGCTCATCACGCGGAGCGATGATGGCTACGTTGGAAGATCAGGATGGGACTCCGAAGACTTGTCCCATCTTGCCGCGGGCCCAACTTGAACAAATGACTGTCGCCTGACGCGGTTATTGACCGGTCCTGTCTTTCAGCTTGTTCTTGAAGACAGCCCTGAATTTGTCGACCTTGTGCTGAATGAGACCGGAACAATACGGATTTTCAGGATTGTCCCGAAAATAGTTCTGATGATAATCCTCACCAGGATAGAACTCCTTTATTGGCGAGATCTCTGTCACGATCTTTTTCTTAAACGCATGGGACGCATCAAGTTCTTGCTTGATTTCGGTCGCTAATTTTTTTTGTTCCTCATTGTGATAGTAGATCACTGATCGATACTGGGTTCCCGCGTCCGCGCCCTGCCGGTTCAAGGTTGTCGGGTCGTGTGTTTTCCAAAAGACCTCAAGCAATTCCGTGTACGAAACAACCTTGGGGTCAAACGTGACCCGAATCACCTCCGCGTGACCCGTCAGTCCCGTGCAAACTTCCTTGTATGTCGGATTCTTTGTATGGCCACCTGTGTATCCAGAGACCACTGATTTGACACCCTTCAATTGCTGAAAAATGGCCTCGGTGCACCAGAAGCAACCGGATCCAAATGTTGCTTCTTCCAACCCCGCGGCTGGTCCTTTTTCATCGGGCTTAGTCTCGTTCGTTGATTCTTTTGGTGGTTCGGCCATGATGCGTTGTCCTCCCCCTGAGATGGCAGCCGCGACGCCGAGCAGCCAGACCATCGAATTCCAACCAAATGCTCGTCGCTTCAAATACATCGCCTTGAATGCAGCTCGTACGACATTCATGTTTTGACCTTTGACAGGGCCTCTCAAGGAGGCACGACACTCGAACCGGATCACCGGTCCGTGGGACGGCAATCACTGTTCCAATTCTATGCCAGCACTTCAATATTTCGACCGGCGACTTTGACAATAGGATTTTGGAACGGAAATGACAACACCCAGTGCGTTGTCACGGCTGAATTATCGGGTTGTGTGCCATTGCTTCGGAGTCTTCGGAGAAGCAATGTCTTCATCGTCGGCGACTGGTCCTTAAGAGCACTGCTTGCCCGAAGCCGGGCAAGCAGTGGCACCCGAAAATCAAGCTTTGAAAAGCACTACGCTGGTCGAAGTCGATTCTTGTGATGGTTGACGATTCCGGAAAACCGCTCTACCGTGACTGAGCACCTGCGTTCGTTTTCACTGACGGGAGATCTCGATGTCGACCGATGCGACTTTGACGCCGAATCAGATGGCGTCACCGCCCACCTCGGTGCGACATCTCGTACTGGCCGTTGCCACCCTGATGTCTGTCCTGCTCTATCTGGACCGATTCGCAGTCGGTATCGCTGCGGAATACATTCGCGAAGACTTGCGGATGACTCAAACGCAAATGGCCTGGTTCGTGAGCGCATTCTTCTGGGCGTACGCACTGTGCCAGGTTCCAGCGGGTTGGCTGAGCGATCGATTCGGAGCGCGATCGATGCTGACCATTTACATTCTCGGATGGTCGGTGTTCACCGGGTTGATGGGAGTTACTCACGTCGTCTGGCTGCTGTTGTGGCTGCGAGTGTTTTGCGGCGCAACGCAAGCCGGTGCCTACCCGACCGCCGCGGGCCTGATCCGACAGTGGTATCCAATCTCTTTCCGGGGTACAGCCAGTTCCATGGTTGGCCTTGGCGGTCGCTTTGGTGCGGTTCTTGCGCCGTTGTTAACAGCCTGGATGATCGTTGAATTTGTGTCTGGCAAACCGGCACCCGTGTTGAGCCAATCCGACATTTTAGACGGCACTTCGTTCATGGCTCATTTCGATGCCGAACACGCGGTTGCCTCAACAAAAGATCTGGACTTGAAACGTCAGCGGTTTGTGGGCGATTTCATTGCGACGCTGCCGCAAGAGCAACGAGACGAATTGATGTCAAAAGCGCATCTCGCTGCAGAGAAAGTGAAACAACGAAAGATTGAGAACGGCAATGCGCCAAAAGCGGGATTTGATTTCAGGGACTGGATCCCGCAGAAAGCCAAATCTGTCGAACAACGACCGGACGGTTTGGACGAAGTTGTTGAGGCATTGTCGAAGCGGATGCCCCAATCGGAACTAGTCGACTTTGCTTCCATTCCGTTGAAACTACCTCAATCCGGAAAAGCGCTGCTCGATCGTCGAAACGCCGGAGATAGATTGACCGACGACGAAACAATTCGACTCAATCGAACCGCTCTGGAAACCCTCTTCCGAGCCGAAATCCGGAAGTCACAAGGTCCAGGCTGGCGACCGACAGTGATTGTCTACGGAGTTGCGGGGATGGTTGTCGCGCTGATGTTCTGGATCGTGACCAGCAACACCCCGCATCAGCACTCATGGTGCAATGACGCTGAAAGAAGCTTGATCGGTAAGGACGTCTCACAGAAATCCACATCCATCGAACCGCAAAAGACTTCGTTTCCCTGGCGCGCATTTCTCACCAGCCTGAGTCTATGGGGAAATAGCCTGACACAATTCCTGACCAATTTCGGTTGGTTTTTCGTGGTTTCATCGCTGCCACGGTATCTTGAAGAAGTGCATGGCGTGCCGCTCGTGATGCAGGGTGTGATGACGGCATTTCCGAGCGGAACGGGAATCTTTGGATTGTTCCTGGGAGGTCGTTGTACCGATTGGGCCTGTCGTCGATATGGTTTGAAATGGGGCCGCCGCGTCCCGCTTTCGATTTCACGGTTCACGGCAGCTGGTGGATATGGGCTGTGTCTGGTATTAGGGATCCTGGTCGAACCGGGCTCTGACAAAACATGGCTGCCCTGGCTGTTTGTCCTGGGTTTGTGCATTGCCGCCGGGTCAACCGATTTCGGCACCCCGGCCATCTGGGCCTATGCGCAAGATGTCGGCGGTCGATTCACAGCGTCGATCCTCGGCTGGAGCAACATGTGGGGCAATCTGGGAGCGGCCGTCGCGCCGCTGATCTACAACGCCTGCCTTGGCGAGACTCCGTCGATTCAAAACTGGAACTCGGTCTTCGCCGTTTGTTGCGGAGCGTTTGTGATTGCCGGACTATTTGCGCTGCTCTTGGATGCGACGAAAAACCTGACCATCGAATAGCAGTGGTCGACCAAGTTGAGATTGTCCGTAGCATGGATGCCCCCGTCTGTGGGAATTCTCGAGCCGACATAAGATCACGGACGGGGGCGTCCGTGCTACAGGCGGACGAACGCTCTGTTCCAACCGCCAACAACGTGCACCAGTCTTCTAAGTCGCCACGGCGAATGGACGATTAGCGGCAACTTCGATTGAGACGATCTCAAGATCTCGATGGGCAACAATCTCATGGCAGGGAGTTCCGCAGTGTGGGCACATCATGATCCAGGCGTGCCGCATGGGGTGCGCCTTGCGGCATTTCGGACACGTCATTTTGGCGGGCACTTCTTTGATCTCAAGAATTGCACCGTCGCACACAGTTCCCTCTGATGCCGTTTCAAAAGCGAATCGCAAAGCACCTTTCCCGATGCCTAACTGCTGACTGATGCGAATGGTCACCATCCACACAAAGTCCACTCCCGCCAGAACTGCCGTTTCACGAGCGGCTTCGACGATTCGACGTGCAACCGAAACTTCGTGCATGATGGACCACCTTTTCCAGGCTCGAGATCGAACTTCAGCAACAAGGAAAGTCATGCAAGAACCGTGCCCGCCCAGCTTGATTGTCAAATCTCTCGCCGCGGAGCAAAAACTGCGAAGCTGGAGAGGCTATTGCTGATGCGATAATGCGTAAAAAAAATAGAAACCAGGCAATTGGCTATTCGACGC
>Ga0206876_1128_pt1 | contig 20960 bp, 15 predicted proteins | sample Alteio_BWOrgCont_10_FD_152619 | JGI IMG/M metagenome (GOLD analysis project Ga0206876, IMG submission 152619) | Enriched cells from forest soil in Barre Woods Harvard Forest LTER site, Petersham, Massachusetts, United States -... | ecosystem: Environmental > Terrestrial > Soil > Temperate forest >...
GCACAACCAAAGAAAGTTGATCCGGAAGAGGTGAAGCAGGGTTACCGGAAGGCGATTGAACTTGCGCCGCAGGCCGTCGAACGAATGGAGTCGGCAGTAAAATCGATTCGTCAAAAAGACCCTCAAACGGCAGGGCAGCATGCCGAAGAGGCACGTAAGATCCTGGAAGAGATTCAGCAGGCGCAACCCAAAAACGATCAGCAGCAGAAAAAGGACGATCAAAAGCAGGACCAAGGCGACCGCGTTGTTCGCACCGTCCGTTAACAGGACCAGAACTTTGCTTTTCGCTTTTGCATCGCGCAGCCGGTCGACGCCCAAAGCCACGCCGTCACCGATGGCGGTCTTTGCTTCCTCTTTCAGAGCCTCTACATTAATCACCCGGCCTCGTCGATCGCGCACCGGTTTCGGCGTATCAAGACCGTTGACAATGTCGACGAGTGCCCCATGATCGAGTGTCAGAGGGCATTTGCTATCCGCAAATCCGCAGAATGCCACCAGACCGACCAGGTCGTCTTTGCGACCGGAAAGCCCACTCGCGGACGAGCCCAACACGAATTCAGTGATCACGGATTTGACTGCGTCGATTCGACTGACATCTTGTCCTTTCAGCTGGAAGTCTAGCGCTTCCATCGAATTGGAAATGTCCAGGACCAATTCAATGGCAATCCCTTCGCCCATAATCCGCGATTCGGATTTTCCAGATTGAGGTCGGGCGAGTGCGGAGATCACCAGGGACAGGCCAATCACATAGACCAGCGGCATCGTGCGGCGAACGTGTTGCAGCAGCGTGACGGGCAGTCCCTTCAGGTCCGCAATGCTCGAAAACACCACGGCCGGCTTACGACGCCGACTCCACCGCCAACGCGCGATCAAGATCGTCACGGGGACAAGCAACAGCCAAAGCCAGGAATGGAACCGGAACGAATCCACGGATTAGTTCTCCCCTGCTGAAGAATAGGCCGTCGACGTTGACCGTGATTCCACGTCATGCGAACCATTTGTTGATGGCGGTCGGAAATCAACGAACTCACGGGCGCGGCCGATCGAGAGTTCAATTTGATCGTTATCCGGTTGTTGTCCCGCGTATTTCACCATGTCGGCCGCTTCGAGAAACTCTTTTAACCGCATCGATCGTTCAGCCGAGAAGATGTCTCGTAATCGCATTGCACGCAGGAATTCTTCCGTGGTTTGCTCAGGTGCACGTAGTCCCGTCGTCCCTTCAATGAAGTGCCGTACGATGCCCGTCAGCCGCAGATAAAATTCTTTGAACTGACCTTTCGCCGGAAGATTTTCGGCCAGCAAAGCGGCGAACGCGGCATGAGCGATCTCTTCGGGAGTCTGCCGGCGTGGTTCGACAAGCTGGCTTTTCTTCCGTTTCCGCAGCCACAATGCGGCGCAAGCCATTGCCAGAATTACCGCTCCCAATCCGTACCAACCCCACTGTGACGATTGCGACAGGGCACGCGGCGGAAGCATCGGCTCGAGATCGGCCAGGTTGGGAACTTGATCACCCAGCTCTGACGTCACATTCACTTCCAGAGGCTCGGATTCGACCTCTGAAGTCATTCCCTTTTGCTCGGAACCTGGCCTGTTGTCGATAAATTCGATGGCCATTGAACGAATCAGATGACGCCCGGCATGGACCGGTTCCAGTTTGTAGACGAATCGCCGGGTATTCGTTTCGTTCGCCGATGACTTGGATTTGGGATCGAAACGCTCCGTATAGTTCCGGACCAGAAAATCTCCGACCGCCTGACCGAAGACAGGTGGTTTGATTTCCACGCCCTGTTGTGCAGACACCAGGACTTCCATTTCTACCAGATCGGAAAGACGCGGCTCTCGCGGTGTGACTTTGACGGTCAATTTCACCGGTCCCTTTTCCGTCGTTCGTTCGAGCGATTCTGCCGAGGTTGTCGACGCAGTCGACTGATCAAGTCCGGCAACGCCACAACCGACCAACAAAAAGAGTGTTCCCAATTGAGCGATTCGCCAACGACCGGTCTGCCACTGGCGTTGCCAGTGTAGTTTCATCGTTGCCGCTCCCTTGATCGAAAGAACTTCTGCAAGCTTTGCGAGTATGACCGATCCGTCCCGATCGCGAGACGATCGACGTTCGCCTTGCGCAACCAGCCTGTCAATGTCCGCTCGCGTTCCTCCGCGGCCTTCGCGAACAGGGCGCGGACTTTCGGGTGACGCGTGTCGAGTTCCAACAATTCGTCAGTCTCGGCGTCTCGCAACATCACGAATCCGACGTCGGGCAGACTCGATTCACGCGGGTCGCTCAGCGTGACGGCGATGCAGTCATGCCGCTGATTGGCGATCGCCAAAGCCCGCGAACAATCCGGCCCCAGGAAATCGCTCATGAGGAACAAGATGCACTTTCGCCGCTGGACTCGACCGAGAAATTCGAGCGCTTTCGTGATATCCGTAGGCGCTTTGACCGGTTCGGTTGCGAGGAGTTCGCGGATCAGACGCAGCACGTTGCCACGCCCCTTACGAGGCGGAATATACTTCACAACATCGTCGGCAAAGAACATCAGTCCCACTTTGTCGTTGTTCTTCAGGGCCGTGAACATCAACACGGCCGCGACTTCGATCGCCGTATCCATTTTGCTCAGCCGCTGCGAACCGAATGCCCCCGAGGCCGAGATGTCGACAACCAGCAGCACCGTCAATTCGCGTTCTTCGCAGAATGTCTTCACGTAAGGCGCGCCCGTCCGTGCTGTGACGTTCCAGTCGATCGAACGGATTTCGTCACCCGGTACGTATTCACGAACGGCGTTGAATTCCATTCCTCGTCCCTGGAAAGCGCTCAGATACTCCCCCGCCAAAAGATCGTTGACCTGTCGTTTGGCGACGATCTGAATGCGGCGGACTTCCTTCAAGACGTCATCAAGTTCTCGCGCAGGCATTGAATAATCCGTCAATAATCCACAATCACGGAACAGGAACCGATTCGAGTATTTTGCGGACAACGTCATCGGGCGTCATCGTTTCGGCTTCCGCTTCATACGTCAGAATCACTCGATGTCGCAAAACATCAGGAGCAATGTCTTTCACGTCCTGTGGCGTGACATATCCGCGACCGGCCAGAAAAGCATTGGCCCGCGCGGCAAGACAAAGGTTGATCGAAGCCCGAGGCGATGCACCATATTCGATCAACGGCTTCAGTGCCTTCAGCTTGAACTCTTCAGGCCGTCGGGTCGCCGCGACGACATCCAGCACGTAGTCCTTGACCTTGTCGTCCATATACAGCGTGCCCACCGTTTGTTTGATTTCGGCCAGTTGTTTTGGTTCGAGCACCGGTTGGACTTCACGCCGAATGTCGTCCAGGACCGAGTCGACAACTTTTCGCTCTTCGGCCTTCGTCGGATAGTCGACAATAATCTTCAGCATAAAACGGTCGACCTGGGCTTCGGGCAAGGGATATGTTCCCTCATGCTCGATCGGATTTTGAGTCGCCAGCACGAGAAACGGTTCTTCGAGCGGATAAGTCTGATCGCCGATCGTGACCTGATGTTCCTGCATCGCTTCGAGCAGCGCCGACTGCACCTTGGAAGGAGCTCGGTTGATTTCGTCCGCGAGGATCAGGTTGGCGAAGATCGGTCCCTTACGAGTTCCAAACGATCCTTCGCGCGGGTTATAGATCATTGTTCCGATCAAATCGGCGGGCAGCAGGTCAGGCGTAAACTGGATGCGATTGAACTGGCACCGCAACGCATTCGTTAAAGCTTTAATGGCCGTCGTTTTCGCAAGGCCCGGCAATCCCTCCAGGAGGACATGTCCACCTGTCAGCATTGCGATCAACAGCCGCGACAGCATGACGTCCTGTCCGACAAGAACCTTGCGGACCTCGGATTTGACGCGTTCCAGTTGGTCCGAATGTTTAAGGACTTGTTCCTTAATCCTTTGAATATCAACACTCATCGCTTCAATTGACTCCTACCAGACAACCACCCCTGTCCTGCCACCCGCTGCTCTTAGAATACGCGGTATTCGCGAGCCTGTTGGATGGAACTTCAGACAATGATGTATGAAAAGACAACGTGCGCTTGCAAGGGCACCGACAACGCGATTTTCTCTGCTTTTATCCGGTACCGCTATCCAGTGCCGCAGCAGAAATCCGATCGACTTTTTGCTCAGTGGACGCTCACGTCCGCTGTATGGAGCGCAATGGTAGCAAAGTCGCGATCTCAGGTTGGGATCGTTCTCAAGGTTTTTTGGCATCTTTCGTAAACAACGCGAGTCCGCCCATTCCCTCGGCCTGAAGGGCAGATTGTTCAAATAGCCTAGCCTGAAGGGTCTCGAAGAGACCCGTAGGGCTAGGATCTCGTCAAAATAATAATTGATCTAGGCCTGTAGGGCCGGCCGTTCGAATTCCATCGCAATAGACGTGTGGCAAAGCAAGAGAACGGCCGGCCCTTCAGGCCTTTGAACATCTTGTACTGCACCTGACCTAGCCCTTCGGTCACTTCGTTCCCTTCAGGCTAGGCTATTTGAACTGCTGGCCCTTCAGGCCGACGGACAGACGCCACGTATCGCCTATTTCAGAAGACTATTGTTCAGCCGTCTTAAACACCACAATTCTGACAGTCAACGACACATCAATCTTGCTCAGTTCGTCGAGCATGATCTCCATCGATCTTTCCTGGTTGAAACTGCCTGATCCTGCGCCAATCAATGGAAATGCAAGGGACCGAAAGCTGTGTTCGCGAGCCAGTGCGATACTGTTCCTGACCGATTGTCGGATCGACCATTCCGACGCCCGCCACAGCATGTTAATTCCGGCCACATGGATAATCCCTTTGAACGGCAACTTGCCCGCCGAAGTCAACACGGCGTTGCCGAGAGGAATCGGACCGTGCCTGGCCACTTCTCGGAACGGCAACGTGCCGCCACGACGTTTGATGGCGCCCGATACGCCCTGAGGAAGAAGCAACCACCAGGGGATGATGTTTCGGTTCCATGCATTCACGATCACATCAACGTCCTGATCGAGCAAATCTCCTTCGACAATTTCGACATTGGAGGGGATTGCATTCACTGTTGATCTTCACGGGTGATAGCGGCAATTTGCAACGCGTCGTTTACCGGATGATCTCGAGCTTGGGCAGTCTTTCTTCGAGATCCTCGACACCGGCGTCACTGGTCTGTGTCTGACCGATATTGACGGTCTTCAGGTTCTTGAGTTCAGCCAATTCCTTGAGCCCGACATCCGTGATTTGATTGCTTAGGAGATTGAGGTTGGTCAGGTTTGTGAGTCCGCTGATTTCCTTTAATCCGGCATCTGTAATCCGAGTGCGTCCGAGATTGAGCATCGTCAAGTGTGTGAGTTTGTTGATTTCTATCAAGCCGTCGTCCGTGACACGCGTCTGGTCGATGAAGAGCGTCGTCAACGTTTTGAGTTCGTTAAGTTCCTGCAACCCCGCGTCTGTGATTCTGGTTTTGCTGAGAGCGAGAACGGTCAGGTGGTTGAGTTTGCTCAGTTCCTTCAGGCCGTCATCGGTGATTTGGGTCCAGCCGATGTAGAGCTTCGTCAGGTTCTTCAGTTTGCCGATCTCCTTCAGCCCGGAATCGGTGATTTGCGTGCTGCCAAGTCCGAGCATTGTGAGTTGTTCGAGTTCCAGAAGTTCTTTCATTCCGTCGTCAGTGACATTCGTGCGGAAAAGTTGCAGCGTCGTCAGGTTTGTCAAATTACGAATTCTTTTCAAACCCGCATCCGTGATTTGCGTTTCCCATAAATTGAGCGTTGCTAAGTTGGTGAGTTCTTGGAGTTCGTCCAGACCATCGTCGGTAATCTTGGTTCGAGCGAGAACGAGCGTCGTGAGTTGTTTAAGGTGACCGAGGCTCTTCAAACCGGTGTTTGTGATCGGAAGGCTGTCGAGTTTGAGTGTTGTCAGTTGGCTGAGATTGCCCAATTCCTTCAAGCCCGCATCTGTGATTTTATTGAAGCCCAGGTCCAGCGTCGTCAGGTTTGTGAGTTCGCTGATTTCCTTGAGGCCGACATCTGTAATTGATTTGCTCGAAAGCGTGAGAGTGGTCAGGTGCTTGAGTGGCTTCAGCAGGGAGATGTATTTGTCATTGAATCTGTAGCTGTCATCGAACGACAGGCCCACGACCGGATTGCCCGGCAACTGCTCGTCACGCGCGACTTTGCCGCCCAGCAGTTCGATCTTCGCAATGGCTTTGGATTCAGCGAGATTATCATTGCCAACAGCTCTCGAAGCAGTGAGCAGGACAATGGCAATCAGCAAAAAATGAGACGTACTCATCGGTCGTCCGCTGAGGTTGCAAGTGGACTGAAATGGTCGTGATTGACGACTATAAGACATTCTGACATTGTAGTGGTGAATGAAAGCGACACGCAACACGGGAGGTTGTTATCGTTTCCCCGCACGATCGAACCAATATGCCAATCGGGATGAACCCATTTCAGCGCGAGAAATGAATCATGAGCGAGTTTTTCAAATTCATGATCGGTTTCGCCAACGGATGGCGACGACGACTCGGCCTAAGGGTGCTCGTGCTGGCATTGGTCTTCATGGTCGGTTGGATCAGGAGTCTTGCCTTTTACGATGAAATCCGGTTTCACACCGCACCCGACACGACGGATGGTTTGATCTCAACCGACAGTTCGATCGGTTGGGAAAGAAGGACCGGATTCGAATCCCATGCGGGACAGTCGTCGTCCTTTATGGAGTTTTCTGTCGGTCATCCGTTTGTTGACATTTCCAGTTCGTCCGACCCCCGTCAATCGAGATGGGACTGGAAATGGTACTGGTGCGGATTCGGAGATGGCTCTGCGGTCTACGGCAGCGGCTTGGCTGAGACCGGCTTTGAACATCACACCTTCTGGGTCGTCCCATACTGGTCTCTCGTTTTTCCGCTGACACTGCTCTCCGCCTGCCTGCTTCTGTTGAAGCCGCGACCATTGAAGCAAACGACAACCGTTGATCCAATCCCTGAAAAAACGGCATGAGTCATGCCTGAGTTCTTCAAAGGATGGCGACGGAAGATCGGATGACTGATGCTCTCTTCGAGAACCAAACCTTGAAAACTTAGAACGCATCATCCTCAGGATCAGTGTTCTTCGACGTTCCTTTGCCTTCAAACAAAGTTTCGATGTTCGTGATCTGGTTTTTCTCGACCGTCGCGTTGCTCATGTAATCGGACACGAAGAGGTTTTTCGGATCGTGTCGGAAACGAATCAGTTCTCGCATGGCTCGCTTTGCCTGTTTGAGTTTCGCGGGATCGGTCGGGGCCGAACCGATCTCTGCCGACGGACCTTTGAAGTCCAGGAATTCCTGCAGACGAGTGGATAGCAGCGCGTGCTTCAGACCTGCCTGCAAAAATTCAACACGTTGTGCGAACTCGGGCAGAGGATCCTTTTTCGCCGTTTCGAGAGCCTTCGCCAGGATCGTTTCGGCAGGTGTGTAAACCTGCGGCGGGTAAGCCAGATAGTGTCCGCGAATCCTTTTGAGTCTCGTCAAGGCACCTCGGGGATCATCGCCGATATCTCGGATGGCGGGTCGAGTGGCGGCGTAGTTCTCCCAATAGTCAAAGTATTTCTGGATGTCGACAGCAGCGGGGCCGAATGCCGAAAAATACTCCTGCCGGATCGTTTCAATTTCCAGCTCCGGATTCCAGTTCAGGCGATGATGCATGTAGGCCATCGGGCCATGCGCGGCCCAACTGAACGTGTAACTGCGGAAATTGGTGCCGACCAGGCCATGCTGATAGGCGAGCCTGAAGAATTCTCCCGACTGCCGAGTCGTCACGTTGGGTGTCGTGTAGCCGTTGTAGAGGTAGTTCGGCCCGTAAACGAGCGTCATTCCCGTTTTGGCCCAGCCCACCCACTGGTCACGATACCATTGATCCTCCTCTTGGCTCATCGGATACCAGCCATCCCGAGCCCCATAGATAACGAACTCGCCCGTGATATTTTTATTCAGCTTGATGTCCATCACCGGAGCGGGCAAAGTGTTGTGATACAGATAGGCGCTGATCTTCACATTCGGGTTTCGTTTGACCGCAAGATCATAGACCGCTTTCCAGTAACGGGCGTAGCGATCGCCCATCGCCCGTGGTGTGTATTTCAAAGCACGTAAATCGTCCGGGACATTTGCTGGCTCGGGACCGTCCCAGGCCATGCATTGCGGACAATGACACATGCTTTCACCCGCGGCATCGGCTTCGCCTAACCTCAATTCGTCGCCTCCGTCCCAGGCCTGTTCCACAATAAAATGATGCAGTTCCGAATTGGAGACGCACAACGGAGTCCACGCGCCTGCTCGAAGAGTTTTCAGTCCGCGTTCCCCATCGTCCCGCATGGCAAACCATTCTGGATGCTCTTTGCCGCACTTCGCCCACATGTCCGCAACGCCCGCAATCAAATGCGTGGCGGGCTGCACACGAGGGTTCTCGATCGGAGTCACTCGTCGGTGTCGGCGATGATAGATTTGATTCGCTCGCCCGTAGGTATATGCGGCGTCTGCCGTGGGAAAGACAAGATTAGTGACAAGTTCTTCCGACATTCCTCCCACGCGATAATTTCTCGGTACTTGTCTTCCGCACCAGGACCCCGTGAGCCAGATTTGCGGCAAGTTCCAGCCACCGATATCTCGATAGAGTAGTTTTGGTTTGACGGTGGTGTCGATTTGAGGGACGACGAAAGTACTACGTTGCGGCACGTACGTGCCGAGATCGCCAGGCCACAACCAGCGTACGCCGAGAAAGTTCTCAAGGATCTCGTAGACTCCCAAAAGCGTGCCAGTGTGCACGTTTTCCGTGGCCAGCGGATGCCACGGCTCCGAATAAAGGGGACGCGATCCGTGATATTGCTCGGGGTTTAACTCTTTCCCCACGATATACAAGTCGTTGCCGGCCGTGCGAAGCACGTAATGCTCGATCTCCAGCTTGTCTGCGTCGATGCCCTGTTTGCGTGCCGCCTCGCTTTGCCCCACAAAGATACGGCTTTCGTATCCCTCGGGGATCGCCGTTTCCACGGCCACGGGCAATTGCTGCCCCGTCGATTTTTTAACATGGTTGACCAGTTCCTCAACCGCATATGTGGCGACCTGAGACGGCTTGTCCGCGGTCACCACCACCGCGACTGCTTTGCCGTCGCGCACCAGACTGACCTGAGAAAACGCCGGTCCGGCGTCAATGATGATGAGTAACGCCCAGACTGCAACGAGCGTTCTTACGCAACGAGTATGCTTTATCATGAGTGGTGCCATTTTGTAGTGAATCGGATAACAAGACCAGGAAACACGAAGGACAAGGCTATTGCAATTTCGCTGCAACGGCGTAACATCGAAGCTGTTGAAAAGATCTGAGTTCACGATTCGGTTCGTTTCAACTACGGAAGACTAAATAAACAGCGGCCCGACCCGGGAAGCTCGTTAGGAAGTAAGCCGACGCGATTGAATGCCTTTGGGTGTTCTGCTGCGTCGGCTTTTTGCATTGGTGCTGCCTCCAGGGACAATGCCACACATTTCGGCAAACTGCAATGAAACCGATGACGGATTCAAGCAGGGTGCCTTCCAGCATCAACAGGAGAATCGATCTATGACCCGCACCTCGACAAGTCATCAGCAATGGAGCCTGGGGAGTCTCATTCAGGCGCATCGGGTATTCTTCCAGGCGTCGATCGCGGCGTCTGGCTTTGTACTCCTCACTTCTTCGCAGGCATTCTCTCAGCAGGCGGCGACAAATGCACCTGCAGTGACTCTGCAGCCGGAAAAAACACCCGACAGCGTCCCAACACCCGCACGTCGTGAATCGTTACTCGACTTACCCGAGCTTTCCGATCGAACAATTCAATTGGCCGTGGAAGATGAATTGTTGCGGTCAGCCGCCGTCAACGGACATTTGATCAATGTCGACGTGGACAACGGTATCGTCACGCTATCGGGTCGATTGAACAACATTCTCGCCGAACAAATCGCGGTGGGCCTGGCCGAGCGAATCCGTGGAGTCGAGTCGGTGATTGATGAAATCGAGGTCATCGTCGATCGCCGCGACAACGCGGAACTTAAGAAGGATGTGCTGGCGGCAATTCAAGCCGATCCCGCCACGCACACATTGACGTTCGATGTCACAACCGCGGATGGAATCGTTACGCTGTCCGGAACTGTCCCGTCCTACGGATTGAAAATGCTGGCCGGCGAAGTGGCAATGGGAACGAAAGGTGTCGCCGAACTCAAGAATGATCTGCTTGTCGACTCGAAGAAGAAATCAACCGACACTGAATTGAAGAGCGAGATTCGTGAACTGTATCTCTTCGCCGCGCTGCTCGACGATGTGCGTTTAGAAGTGGATGTCAAGGAGGCGGTGGTCGTCGTCAATGGAACCGTCACGAGCAGCTTTCAAAAATCGTACGCTGAAGATCTGGCCTGGAAAGCGGGTGCGAAGGACGTGGACGTTCGTGGCGTCGATGTGAATTGGCGACACACGAACCCGCTGCTGCGAAGTCAGCGATATGAGAAATCGACAGACGAAGAAATCCTCGCCGCCGTGCAACGCGCGTTCAAACACGACCCGCGCGTGTTGAGCTTTGCTCCGGTCATTCAAGTCGATCACGGCGTTGTCACGTTGACGGGCGAGGTCAGCCATTTGACGGCGAACCGGGCTGCCGAACGGGATGCACTTCAAACAATCGGCGTGCGTCGTGTCAAAAACAACATTCGCACGCGCTGGCCCGACAAGGCAACGACCGACGTCCAGATCGCCGAATTTACCCGCCAGGCACTCGCTCGCGATCCGTACGTCGAAAAACACAACATTATCGTCGAGTGCGAAAACGCCCATGCCAGCCTGTATGGATACGTCGACACCGATTTTGAGAAGGAACACGCGGTTTGGACGACAAGTTGTCAAAAGGGAGTCGTCCACGTCAATGACTATCTCGCCGTGCGGAAGAACTGGGTGCCCAAGAGTGACGCAGCCATTCAGGCAGACATCAATGACAAGCTCACGTATGCGTTCGTGGACCCTGACAACCAGGTGACGGCGAAAATCGTGGACGGTGTGGCCATCCTGCAAGGAACTGTCGACACCTGGATGATGTGGCAGACTGCGATGGATCAGGCGATCGCAGCGGGGGCGCGACGGCCACACAACCTGGTCGAAGTCCGCTATGGGCTGCCGTCCGGTCCGCACTATCACGGTCCGCACAACTATGTCCCACGGTGACATTTCGATTCAAAAGCGAAATCTCATTTTCGACTTTGATTCGCCGAGCCTTCCTAATCAGATTCAGCAATCTCCAGGAACTCCCCCTTGTCAAAGGGAGTCTCGACTCGCATTCCGTAGAGCACGTTCACGGCATCTTCGTCGGAAAAATCCGTCGTGATTGAAAACCGGATTTGGAACCCATCCGCTGTTTTATCGGCCCTGGCCTTGAGAGCCGCAACGGTCTGTTTAATCATCGAAAACACGACCAGCATGTCCGTAAAAGGAAGATCTGTCAGATCCTCACCGACTCCGACGGAGAAATACTTTGTCCTGAGATCGGCGATGTCGATCCCGGAAACCGGTTCCGTGGCACGCGCGGTATAGGCGAGTGACCTGGTTTTTCTCCAGTTTTCAATGATGGCGAAATGAATCGAACTGCAACGATCCATGCGCGATTGACTGAAGCTTTCAAACATTCGACTCCGTCCAAAATGGAGTTTTTTCTTGATCGTTGACGGAATGCCCAACTTTTGTCGCTGGAATCAATTGATTTCCATTCGTTGATTTTCCGGGCGTTGTCCATTGGAACATCTATCGGGACGCAGGCCTCGAAGCAAGCTTGGCCGACGCGACAATCTGATTTCATTCACAGGAATCCACGGCTTTACCAAGAGGGACTTGACAAAACAGACGCGATGTCTGTAAATGGATTGTGTTAAGATAGGATTGTTTTCAGGATCGCGGTACGGTGTTGTCGTATCCGGTGAATGTTTCGCGACGGACGCGCGACGTTCGCCTGCAAGGGATCTCTAATGACACAATCAGCTTCTGGCCGCCGGCGTTTCGATTCTGGTCACGCGCGTTGGATCGAACTTTCGTTTCCTGCGCTGGTTGCCGCGTTCTTTCTCGCGGCTCCTGTGCTCGCTGATCGAGCGTGGGCCGATGACGCGCAGAACCTGGCCGATCTAATCGATCGACAGATTGAAGCACGTTGGGCCAAAGATGGAATCACTCCTGCGCCTCTCGCGGGGGATGCGGAATATCTGCGTCGCGTTTCGCTGCATGTGACGGGGACCATTCCGACGGTATCCGAGGCGCGGGATTTTCTCCGCAATGAATCGATCGGGCATCGGCGGCGACTCGTCGATGAATTGCTCGAGAGTCCGCGGTACATCACCAACTTCAGTAACTTCTGGACGCGGGTCATGATGCCCGAATCGTCGACCGACATTCAGTCGATCGCACAGCGGCCGGGGTTTCAGGCGTGGCTGCGCCAGCATCTGGGGAACAATACTCACTACGATGCGCTGGTTTATGAATTGTTGACAACTCCGTTGGCCGGCGACCGCGGGATGAACGCTGTCATGCAGAATGCCGGCAGCCTGTCTCCGATTGCGTTCTTCACGACGAAACAGATCAAACCGGAAAATCTGGCTGCGGCAACGTCGCGGATGTTCATGGGGATTCGGATCGAGTGCGCGCAGTGCCACAATCACCCGCATGATTCGTGGAAGCAGGAAGACTTCTGGGGCTATGCCGCGTTCTTCGCGGGGATCGAACGGACCAGCCGCGGTGACGGCGACATCGGCGTTGTCAAGGAAGTCTTCGATCGTCGCGAGTTGACCATCCCTGATCGCGAGACCGTCGTGCAGGCGACGTATCTCGACGGGACACAGCCGCAGTGGAAATCAAAGATCAGTTCGCGGCGGACGCTGGCCGATTGGCTGACGTCGAAGCAGAATCCTTACTTTGCCAAAGCCATTGTGAACCGATTGTGGGGTCACTTTTTCGGCGTGGGGATCGTCGAACCGATCGATGACTTTGGCGGCACGAATGTTGCCAGTCATCCGGAACTGCTGGACGAATTGGCGGCCGATTTCGCCGCGCATGACTACGACCTGAAGTACCTGATTCGCGGCATCACGAGTTCACTCACTTATCAACGGACCAGCCGGAAGACACACGCTAGCCAGACTGAACCGCAGCAGTTTGCCCGCATGGCCGTGCAAGGTTTGACGGGCGAACAACTGTTCGATTCCATCGCCGTCGCGGTGGGGCATCTCGAAGCGTTCCAGGCGACACCGCCATTTGCCTTCAACCAGGGCGGACCCCGCACCGAGTTTCTGGAGTTGTTCGCACCCGATAGCACTTCGCCTACGGAACGGCAGACGTCGATCCTGCAGGCTCTGTCACTGATGAACGGTCAGTTTACTGCGTCGTCAACCAGCCTGGACCAGAGTTCGACGTTGGCGGCCGTCGCCGAGTTTCCGTTCAAGAAATCCGCGGATCGCATCGAAGCGTTGTGTCTGGCTGCACTGTCTCGCAAGCCGACTCAGGAGGAGTTGGAACGACTGACGAAATACGTCGATTCCGGCGGTCCGGCAAAGAATCAGAAGCAGGCGCTGGCCGATGTCTTCTGGGCGCTGCTGAACAGTTCGGAGTTTTTGTTCAATCATTAGGACGTTCCAAAAAGACACAGAATCGGGGGATTGATCTCCCCCGCTGGCCTATTGAAATCGGAGGACTCAAATGAGTCGGAGAACTTTGCTTTCGCGTCGTGATCTGTTGAAGCTTTCTGCGTGCGGAGCGTTTGGCGCTTCATTGTCGCGCTGGCTGCCGGCGTTCGCGAATGAAGCCAGTCGGTTGCCCGGTCGCCAGTGTGCCGTAATCCTGCTGTGGATGACGGGCGGGCCGCCACAAACCGATACGTTCGATATGAAGCCCGGTCACGAAAATGGCGGTCCATTCAAGGCGATCGATACGTCTGTGCCTGGCATTCAAATCTGCGAACATCTTCCGCAAGTCGCGAAGATGATGCAGCATTGCGCTCCCATCCGATCGATGAGCACGAAAGAGGGTGACCATACGCGAGCGACCTACCTGTTGCGAACAGGCAACCTGCCGCAAGGTCCCATCGACTACCCGACACTCGGCTCACTGTTCAGTAAGGAACTGGGAAAGGAACAATCTGAGCTGCCTAACTTTGTGGCCGTCGCCCCATACACGCAGTTCAACCCGGCCGCGTACGGGCCAGGATTTCTGGGACCGAAGTTCGCGCCGCTCGTTGTGGGTGATCCCAATCAGGCTGCCGCCAACCGGAATGCCATGAACTATGACCAATCGCTCAAGGTGAAGAACCTCTCACTGCCCCAGGGAATCAACACGGAACGAGCGGATGCCAGGTTATCGCTGCTCGGAGGTTTCGAAACTGACTTCGCCAGTCTGCGACCGGGTGTGACTTCAGAGAGTCATCAGTCGGCCTATGCGGCGGCTGTGCGGATGATGCGGTCCGACGCCGTGAAAGCCTTCAATCTCGACGAAGAGGACGACAAGCTGCGAGATGCCTACGGACGCAGCCAATTCGGACAGGCTTGCCTCCTGGCCCGTCGTCTGGTGGAACGGGGAGTGCCGTTCGTCGAGGTCTCGCTGAATGGCGTCAGTAATAATCAATCGTTTGCCTGGGACACTCATCAACAGAATTTCACATCGGTGAAGGCGCTGCTCGATGTACTCGATCCCGCCTGGGCGATGCTGATGACGGATCTGAAGGATCGTGGATTGCTCGATTCGACGTTGATTGTCTGGATGGGCGAATTCGGACGCACGCCGAAGATCAATCCACAGCGCGGTCGTGATCACTTCCCAAATGCCTGGTCGACCGTTTTGTGCGGCGGTGGCATCAAGGGTGGTCAGACCGTTGGTAAAACCAGCGACGACGGCATGAAGGTCGTCGATCGACCGGTTTCGGTCCAGGACTTGTTTGCCACGATGTGCAAAGCGACGGGTCTCGATTCTTCCAAGCAGAATGTTTCCAACGTGGGACGACCGATCCGTCTGGCAGATCCGACATCGAAGCCAATCACCGAAATCCTTTGACGCTCGTGGCCCTGGATGAAACTTTCATGAAGCGGTTCTGTTTGTTCGCGATGCTGTTGATTTCGTCGTCCCTGTGGGCGGACGAGCCGCAGTGCAGCGTTTACATGGGTGAAAACGGCGTCATAGTGCTGACGTTTCAAATCCAGATCGACGGCAACAGCCCGCAACAGTTGTTTCAGAAATACGTTGACGATTTAATGACGTCGCTCGATGCAGACGGCGATGGCATCGTCACCGTGGAAGAAGCACGCGGAAAATATCTGAGTGCGCCTGACGCGTCGCAAGCCGAATTGACCCCGCGAACAACTGTCGTCGCACCCACGTTGTCGCCGGACGTCGATCCCACCGATGGAAAGATCTCGCGGCAGGAGTTTTTGACCTATTTCAAAAGGATTGGGCTGCAGCCGTTCTCGGTCAACTTTCAACCGCGATCAAACCAGGCGGCGGGAAACCGGCGTCCACGGCAAGCGGCGAATCTTCCCGAAGTGCCGCTCTTTACGCGACTCGATGTGAACGGCGACGGAAAGCTGTCGGCCGACGAGTTGGCTGGGGCTTTGCGGACGTTGCGGAAACTCGATCTGGATGATGATGAAACCATCAGTGCCGCCGAGTTGAATCCGGTCTTCAACCAGTTCCTGAATCAGCAGGTCCAGCAGTCCAGCATGCAGGCCGCCTCGACCAGTCCCTTTTTGGGTCTCGGCTCTGATGAATCGATGGCCAAACAGGTTCGGCGGTTGATCGATAAGTACGACAGCACCGACCCAGCCAAATCCGGCGTTGAGGGTCCAAGGGTACGGAATCAGAAACTCAGCCCGCAGGAGTTGGGACTTTCGACGGAAGTGTTCGCGAGGTACGACGGTGACGGCGACGGACAACTCGATTTCGACGAGCTGCGCCAATTTCTCTCATCGCCCGAGCCGATGATTATGATGGTCGTGAACGTCGACACGGGCGAACCGGTAAAGGCCGAATCGAACAATCCTGAATTTCAAGACAAGCTGCGAACGTCGCCGGACGGTGCAGCCAATATCAATCTGGGAACAACGCAACTGAGCGTCGGGTCGGGCGCGTCATCCGGCCTGGGAATTGCCGCCGAGTTCTTGAAACCTCAGTTCATGTTTGCCGATGCCGACGCCAACGGGTACCTCGACAAATCCGAAGCCGATCGAGGTTTTCTGTACGGTGCGACGTTCGAGAGTCTGGACCTGGATAAGAACGGCAAGGTGTTCTTCGACGAAGCCGTCGCCTATTTCAAGATTCGATTCGATGCCGCCCGCAGCCGGACCGTGCTGACGATTGACGAACAGGGTCGAACGCTGTTCGAGATCCTCGATACAGATCGTGACCGCCGTCTCTCGTATCGCGAACTGCAGAACGCGGCCGGGAAGCTGTCGCTGTGGGACAAGGATCGAGACGGGTATTTATCCGAAGCGGAAATCCCACTGCAATACCGGTTGGTAATTGCTCGAGGCAACCTGCCGGCCCTCGGTGGCAATTTCGCCGGCAACAATGGACCGAATCAAACCGGCACGCAGACCGAGCGTACGTCGGGCCCCATCTGGTTTCGCAAGATGGACAAGAACCGCGACGGCGAAGTGTCGCAGCGTGAGTTCCTCGGCGAGTTATCCGAGTTCAAAAAGATTGACCGCAACGCGGACGGATACCTCGACCTGAACGAAGCCGTTCAAACCGGGACGGAATGATCGCGACGTGTTGCCATCATGTGGTGGGTCGAGCCCCCGAGCCCCGGCTCGTTTCGCTCGCAGAGAGTGGTAGATAGAAAGTAGAAAGCCGCCACAGGCGGTTTGCAGGGGCTACCGCCCCATGGTGGCAACGAACTTTATACAGCGTTTGGAAGCACAGTTCCTCAAGAGGAGAGTGTGGAGAGCAGCAGGAAACGAACGTGTTCTTCCGGTCTTTCTACTTTCTCCTCTCTACCCACCACTCTCTGCGAACGAAGAGAGCTGGGCAGACTCCGTTGGCCCTGACGACGATTCCACTCGCAATTGGCCGGTGGTCGCAATTTGCCAAGGCGCAGGCCAGAATGGCGTGCGCCGCTCTACGCGACGGCGCATTCAGTCCCTGTGTCGCAGCGCTGTCGGTTTCTCGTCAGTCTCGACCCCATTCATAATCCGAGTACACGACAAGGGGAGTGCAGCCGGTCCATCAGTCAGCACTCCATCCGAGCCGCGACGTAGGATCGGCTTCACACTCAATCATTTTCAGCGATGACTTCATTAAACTAGAATGTCCCCTCAATTGGTTTCCAAGACACAAAGACGCACGTTGCGAAACATGCGTATCGAAATAAAAACCCCAAAGGGGTGAGACAACAAAGCCCAGGGTCGATCGCGCAGCGAGCGTACCCTGGGTTCGCAAGCCGACAAATCCGCAGTACCCCAACGGGGTCATATCGTTCGTCCTGCGTTCGACCACGAACGAACAAACACGCCAATCCGGAATTCTGGGTTGGCAAAATGAACGATAACACCCCGTTGGGGTGCATCTTCGCTGACCACGCGGACCCAGGGTATGCTTGCGTTGCTCGCGACCCTGGGCTTTGTTTTCTCACCCCTTTGGGGTTTTCGTTTGTCGACGAACTCCCTTTCGTCGTTCAGCTTCGTTGGGGCGGGCGAACGAAGAACGCTGACTCAAATCCGCCCCGAGCAGAACATCAAGACTTCTTTGTCTGCCAGGATCTGTCATGGCGGCAATCACGCCGACACGTCGCTCCAATTGCGTTGCAAGCCGATAAATATTTGGGTGCCCCTTTTTTCCCCCAGGCGTGTCGTTTCCCGTTTCTGAGGATCGTTGCGGATCGAATTCAGTTCTGCTTCATTCGGTTTTTCCGCATGTCCGTCGGCATCTTTTCGGACAGGACACAGTAAGAACCACCGACGAGCAACCTGGGTGTCATCCCAACCCAATCCGGGTTTTGGTGCTGGTCAGTCACGAGCATTGTCGGAGACGATCGCGACACCTACCAATTTTCGATTTTAGCGCCCCCAGCGTCATCTTTTGTCTAACGGCGATGGTTAGATAGTCGTCGCCGTCGGCCAACCCTTCAAATATTTGTTGATCGCTTTTGACTAATCTGGCTCGAATCGCGGCAATCCTTTCACGCCTCAAGAGAAGTTCGACTGCCGTGCATTCGTAGGAACTGCGACAGATATGTCGGTACGAATCACGCAGGAGCCGCTCACGACGACGATACTTTTTGCTTCTATTCGCGACCAGATTGAGAATCGGTTTCGAATGAGCGTCGGTTGCTTCGCTCAATGGAACTAATGCTACCAGTTGGACGAGAGAATCGAGCTGCTCTTCCATCGCCCACGCTTTGTAGTCAAGGTGCCTTTGATTAGCGGCACAATCTTGTAAAGCAGCGACATCGTCCCATGATGGGCGCGTAGAAATTGGTTGAAATCGCATGGACCATTCCTCGGGTTATGCAAGCCGCTATTGGCTTGCGGGATTGAGGCCAAGACCGAGAAATATCAGGGCAGCTTATTGGACGAGAAAGACGCTGTGCTTGCTCAGTACCGGCGAACCACTTCTATTTCTAAATCTAATCAGGAACAGATCATATCGGAAGAATGTTGAATTTTCAAGTTAAACGGCGGGGGTGGATTGCAAGAACAAGTCCACCCCCGCCGTTCGTCGTTCGTCTTATTTCGCTTGCAACTGCGTGGCCAGGTTTTCTGACCATTGCTTTCGCAATGTGTCGAAAACCTTCTGATAATCGTGGCCGCTTTCGAGGCTTCCCATCTGGCTCTGCGTCCGGGCCAATGAGAAAAGCAAGGATTGGAGCCCAACTAATACTTCCCGTGATGCTCCGCCGACGTCTGCGGAAACTTCAAGGTTTTCCTCTCCTATCTCTTGCGATAATTCTGTCGAATTCGCGAGCTCGCTGAGCGGCTGCCAAATTCGGGTGAAGAATGGATGGGCAGTATTGACTGTCAGTATTACTTTCCCAAATCGAAAATCGCAATGGTAAAAGGGCCAGTATTCGTCGTTAGTGAACCTTGTCAGATAGCGGGATGCTTTCACGCGTTCAAAGGCTTCTTCGTCAGTTTCGTCTTCTCGTTTTAATGAGATGGCCAACCCGCGAAGATTCTCTTCGAGTGCAGCCTGTTCATCGGCTGGAACCTCTGGAAGAGGCTTCCCTTGGAATGGTTCAGCCTCGTTCGCACGACGCTCGGCTTCGCCAATTCGCGGCCCAGATTTCAATGCCGCACGTTTTGCCTGGGCTTGCCTGACTGAATTTCGAATTCCGGCGATGTCCTTCAGGAAAATACCGTCAGCATGTGCCAAGATTTTCTCAGCGACATATTCCTTCAGCCTTGCCCCTTGTTTGTTAGCTGCAACACCGAACCCTTCATCGGCCTCACCCGTGAAATTGATTTCCACTCGCAACCAGTAATTGAGTTGATGTTTCTTCAGCTTGAGTTTTGGTTCCCATCCAATGGCAACTTCACGGTCATTTCGCATAAATGACACCGCATGGTCGTCAAAAACATGCAGGTCATTATTCAGAGTTTTCCGTGGAAGGCTTCCCCAATCGTCGTAGGGTAGTGCGAACACTCGAACTTGAATCGTTGTCGATGTCGGCGAACCTTCTGAGATGGGGACTTCGATCGGCCAGCTACCGACCAAATTGCTCTGTTTGACCGTCAATCCTTCGACGCGCGTGTGTCGTGCATTCGCCGTCCAGTACGTTGGGTCAAAGGCCTCAACAAGCCGATTGTTCACGTAGATTTTTACGCCGCGGCCGATGAATCTTCTATAAATACGCCCCATTTCCTTTGTCGCATGCTCCACCAGCGTCTGAGCTTTCTTATATGTCAGGCGGTCACACTCCGGCATAAATACAATCGTTCCTGACTGCCCGAGACACTCTTGCAACTCTTCACGGCTCGTTGCGAGCAGAGTCTGAGTTTCATTCGGATTTTTCGGGAAGTCCATCGGTCGAATGAAAAGGTCCCCGACCGCGGAGGGCAGTTGGTCATGAAATTGTGGCTCGGGTTGTTCTATCAGATTCAATTTGTTGTTACTGATATCATCGACATCAAGCGTCATGTTGTAAAACGCCCCTGACTCCTGCCATGAATAAACTTCCATGACCGGGCTCATACTCAAGGCGGCCGTTTTCATTCCCATTCCGTAACGGCCAATGCCATCTCGGTTGCCAAACACCATCGAACCGCCGAAGGACGTCGCCACTTTCAGGACGTTAGGAGCCATTCCTTTTCCATTGTCGTAGACCATCGCTGATATCTTGTACTCACCCCGGATTCCCGATTGGTGGAGGTAGACTCGAATTTCACGTGCGCCCCATTGAATTGCATTGTCTACGTGTTCACAGAGGGCTGAAGTCGTACTGTTGTAGCCAACATCACGCAGCGAATTGACCAGCGTTTGACCAAGAAACAGCGGCACCGTAGCCCCGTCCTTCCAAACCCGAGTCATCACTATTTTACCACCGCGTGGAGCGTTACTGAGCCACTGCTGCGCGTTCTCGACTGGTGATGCAGCGGGGGTTTCGTTCTTGGTCCTGGTCTCGGAACCATTGTCGAAGTTCGTCATTTCAAGTCTCCCATTTCTGTGGCGTCCGCTTTTGGCCGCCGGAAGTTGTTTTGGCTTCGAACACATGCCGAAGCCCTCAACTCTATTGGTGGGTGAGATTCCAAAAAGTTTCATGAAATTCAAAAAGATTTCAGGAACAACTGAAATCGTCCCGGTCACGGTTCAATCTCCGAGTCCATTCCTCAATTCACTTTGTTCAGAATGACGTCCAAAGGACGTTATGTTCTTCGAGAGTTCGTGCTTTAGGATCGACGCCGTAGACACAGAACCAAGGACAGAACAAGGGGACACAGCACTTTTATGAAAATCGCATAAAGTCAATC
>Ga0206876_1130_pt1 | contig 20838 bp, 24 predicted proteins | sample Alteio_BWOrgCont_10_FD_152619 | JGI IMG/M metagenome (GOLD analysis project Ga0206876, IMG submission 152619) | Enriched cells from forest soil in Barre Woods Harvard Forest LTER site, Petersham, Massachusetts, United States -... | ecosystem: Environmental > Terrestrial > Soil > Temperate forest >...
CCCTCGCCATCCTGTTTTTATTTGATACGGCTTATCAGGGCCTCAATACCTTTTCGCATTTAGACGCTGTGGAAGCTGAACGCGACCTGTGGCAACGCCCATCCGATGTTATCCAGGCGCTTGACTCGAAGCCCGGAGATGTCGTTGTCGACTTGGGATGCGGCTCCGGATACTTCACGCTCAAACTTTCCGCGCCAGTTGGTAAGAGCGGCAGGGTCTTGGCAGAAGACGTTCGCAGGTTCCCGTTGGTCTTTCTGTGGTTCAGGAAGGTCCTGAAGAATGACCGCAACGTCATGGTTCTGCATGGCGATCCAAATGATCCGCACTTGCCGATCAAAGGCGTGAATGCCGTACTCGTTGTAAACACCTACCATGAATTTACGGACTCTAATTCAATTCTTAATCACATCTTCCCATCGTTAGTTTCGGGAGGACGACTCGTCGTCGTCGACCGCGAACCACAGTCGGTCGGGGCCAGCTTGAACGAGTCTGCGAGGGAACATCATGAAGTTTCGCCGGCGCAAGTCGAAAGCGAGCTTCGTCATGCGGAATTTGAGATCGTCAGCCGGCAGGATCGCTTCATTGAAAATGACCCCTCTAACGAGAATTGGTGGCTGATCGCCGCCCGGAAGCCGTAATCGAATTGCTTCGATGGTTCAAAGGCCGCCGAGTCGGAAGTAGTTGTTATAGCAATCGAGCAAGACAAGACGAGGATCTGGTGAGGCAGCATGAATCCGCTCTCGCTGTTTGGATTGTTCGCAGTTACAGCGATGTTGGTGTGCTACGCGTTCGAAAATCGCAGCCGCTGGTTTATCCTGGGCTTCGCGGTCGCCTGCGCTTTGGGTTCGGCTTACGGATTTTTACAAGGAGCCTGGCCTTTCGGACTCGTAGAGGCTGTCTGGACCATCGTGGCGGCGCGACGATGGTGGATGGCCGCGGAGCGACGGATTGAATGACTTATCGTTAGTCATTTGCGTTGTAGCTTGCGCGATCCCGGTAGACAATGATCCTCAATGGTGAATGATTCATCGCAACGACCCAGCCCTGAGCAACTGCTCGCGCAAATCCAGCTTGAGGAGCGTCGGAAGCGCCGCGGACAGCTCAAGGTTTTTCTCGGATATGCTGCGGGAGTTGGCAAGTCCTTCCAAATGCTGGACGAGGGCCGTCGCCGGCATGAGCGCGGTGAAGACGTTGTGGTTTGCGCAACGCAGCCTCAGTACCCTGCCGAAATTCAGGCGATACTCCAGAAGCTTGAAGTTATTCCTACCTTGAAGATTGGCGACGCGGAATCCATTGATGTTCACGCGGTAATTCGTCGGCACCCGCAGGTTGCGCTGATCGATGGCGTCGCCTACGACAATCCACCCGGCAGTCCCAATCCCCATCGCTGGCAGGACGTGGAACAACTGCTCGAAGCGGGCATCTCGGTGATCACCACCGTTAACCTTCAATACCTCGAAAAGCTTCGCGATGAAGTTGAGCGCCTCACCGGCAAGCGCGCCCCGTACAGCATTCCGCGTGGCTTTCTGGATGGCAGTGCCGATGAAATCGTTGTCGTAGACGCTCCTCCGGTAGAAAGCCTCGTGCGAGGGGCGACGCCCGCGGATCGCGCTGCGCAACTCGCACAGCAACATAAGCTCTCCCGCCTCCGTGAGCTGGCTCTGCTGGTCGCGGCCAGCGTGGTGGACCATCAATTGGAGAGCTACTTGCGGTCGCATGGCGTCGATCAATCTTGGGGCTTGCAGGAACGTATTCTCGTTTGTATCACTCCTAGATCTAACGCTGTCAAAATGCTGGAAAGCGGCCGCCGCAACGCGGACCGCTTCCAAGGGGAGTTCTATGTTGTATACGTGCAGCAGCCCGCCCTTTCGGAAGAAGATCGCGCGATCTTGCAACAGAACCTTGATTATGCCCGCGAACTGGGAGCTGAGGTCGAAGTCTTAGATGATCCAAACGCGACGGACGCAATCTTGAACTTCGCGCGTCAGAAGGGCATTACGCAAATCTATATCGGGCACAGCATGCGTGAGGGAGGATGGCGTCGGCTTCGGAGCAACTCAATTGAGCGCCTGATCCTCTCGGCCGAGGGAATTGATGTCGTCGTCTACCCGCATTAGCGGAAGTGGAGAGCAAAATCACGGGCAAAGTGGCCGTGGTCAGCTGAAGGTATTTCTTGGCTATGCAGCTGGAGTTGGCAAGACATACCGCATGCTCGAGGAAGCGCAGCAGCTCAAGCGGCAAGGTCGAGACATTGTCGTTGGTTACTTCGAGCCCCATGGACGCAAAGACACGATCGCGAAAACTGTCGGGTTGGAAGTAATTCCCAGACGCACCGTTAGTTATCGGGGCGGCGTGTTTCAAGAAATGGATACCGCGGCTATTCTTGCGCGGCGCTCTGCCATCTGTGTTGTCGATGAATTAGCTCACACGAATGTGCCTGGTTCGGAACGCTCCAAACGTTGGGAGGATGTGCAAGTCTTGCTGGATGCCGGAATCAATGTAATGACCAATATGAATATCCAGCATCTCGAGAGTTTGAACGATCAAGTTTTTCACATCACCGGCATTCGCGTCCGCGAGACCGTGCCGGATTGGTTTGTCAAGGGTGCCGACGAAGTTGTGATGGTCGACGCGACCACCGGAGCGCTGCTGAACCGGCTTAAGCGTGGAGATATCTACGCAACCGAAAAGGCACAGAGAGCGATGGACAATTTCTTCAAGGAATCGACTCTTTCGGCGCTGCGGGAACTCGCCTTGCGCCAGGCCGCGCACCAGCTCGACTTACGGGAGGTCGCCAGTGCATCTGAAGAGCGAGAGTCCCAGAAGGGGCCTTCCGGCATTTCGCCACCATCGGGAAAAACAACCGTTGATCGAATACTGATTTATGTCAGTGCCGATGCTTCAACAGCGATGCTGATCAGACGCGGCCGCAGAATGGCCGATTACCTTGGTGCCGATTGCTTCGCAATTTCTGTATTGTCCCGCGAAGGCCGCGCCGGGTTGCCAAACCCAGAACGCGATGCTGTCGAAAAACACTTGAACTTTGCGAGAAATCTCCATATCGAAACGCGAATCTTGGAAGGCGATGATGCTGCGGAAATAATCGTGGAGTTTGCCCGCCGTAATCAAATTACGCAGATCCTCCTCAGCCGCCGCAACTGTAGCTCGTGGAGTCGCCTGTTAGGAACGGATCTCATTCTGCGGGTTGTTCGGAAAGCCAAAGATATTCGCGTGATCATTGTTGCCGAACGCAGGCGATCCCATTAGCCATTGTTTGCCTGATGTTTGAGGGATGAAGTTGCTTACGGACGGGTGGCCGTAACGTCTCGAACTCATCGAGAAGGTCGGAAAGCGGCGCCATCTCTTCGGACTAAGGAATGACCCGTGAAACGTGTGGCAGGATATTCCTCGGCCCAGCGGGAGGTTCCCGCTGGGCCGAGAGTGATTCGCCTTATTTCCAGGCCGAGTAGTTGGGCTTGGCTATGACAAACGCAGGGTTCGCTCCCGCCTTCGGAGTGAATTTCTCTACGCGTCCGTTATCAACCTCGGCCAGGTAGAGGTTTCCGTCCTGGTCTACGCTCATGCCATGAACGCCCCACAGAGCGCCCGGGAAATTCCCCATCGTTCCCCAGGCGTACAGCAGGTGTCCTTGGAGGTCCCACTCGACCATCTTGTTGGTGGTGCGGTCAAACGTCCAGATGGTGTTGCCGGACCCGATGTACAGCAGGTGCAGACTCGATGGATCGGCGTCGACCTTCCACTCGGACAGGTACTTGCCGTTCTCGTCGAAAACCTGGATGCGGTGATTGTTGCGGTCGTTTACGAAGACGTGGCGGGTCTTCTGATCGATGGCGATCCCGTGCACGTTGCTGAAATAGCCGGGGCGCGTCTCAATAGGCTCGTTGCCAGCCCCTCCTCGCGGTCCGCCCTTCTTGCCCCAATCCATTATGAACTTGCCGTTCTTGTCAAATTTCGCCACGCGCGTGCCCGTGTACCCGTCGGAAACGAAGAAAGTGCCGTCGGGCAGCCAATCGAGGTAGGTCGGCCGATTGAAATGAGTGCCGTCCGCGCCTTCCTTCTCCGGCGTGCCGATCGTCTGCAATAGTTGTTTGCCGTCGTGAGTGAACTTGTAGATGACTTGCATGTTGTCATCGACAATCCAAACATTCTTGTCTGGATCATAGGGACTGATGTAAACCGAATGGGGACGGCGGAAGAGCTTGTCCCACTGCTTCCAGGTCTCGACGATATTTCCCTGGCCATCGACCACGACGAGGCAGTTCTCCCAGTTGGCATCCACACCCATTTTTCGATAGGGCGGGCCCTTGATGCCGATGTCGGGCGCTTTGCCCTCCCATGCGGTCATCCATTCCGCCATGTTGTTGTCTGTCCCGCCCGTTCCTGGCGGAGAAGCAGTCGTGGTGTCGCGCCACAAGCCTGCCACCGGAAAGCTGATGCTGGGTCCCACGTCCGGCAGCAACTTTGCTTTGGGTGGAGCCATCTTCGGCAATTCACCCCGAAAGAGCATGTAAACGCGATTGGGGCTTTCCGCGAACACGCCCTCAGCCGCGCCGTAAGTCCACTTTTCATTTCCCGGTAAAGTGCTTACGTCCTTTGGCCAACCCTTCACCACGTTGTAGGGTCCGTCTACATCTTCCGAACCCAGTGATCCCGGAATAGCGGCAAATCCTGCTCCGGGTTTCGCCTGTCCCTGAACCGGCGCCAGCCGGCCGGAGATCAGTAAGCCGATCCCGACGCCGAGCGCCAGCACTAATATGATCAAACCAATTTTTCGCATCTCTTATCCTCCGAAAACGTTCCGATCCGTAGATTCTGGTCCCTATTCGTGAAAGGTGACTCTGGCGCGCCGCACACCCAAAAATCGCGACGGCAGTCTACATCGCTTGCCCTCGCAGCGTCACTCAATTCCTCTGTCAGTTCGAGGGCCACGCGTGGCAGGTCGCTCACACCGTCGGGGCGTTGTGGACCTGGTGGCAACTGATGCAGCTACCCATTGCAGTTACGCTCGTGTTCTTTCGTGCTCCCGGTGGCTGATCCCACCGCTAAGCACCATGGCGCAATCGACATGCGAGCCCCTGCACGCATTGGCTCGCATAAACGCGCTGTCCGCAGGGGAGAAAAACTGCAGGTCCGACATTTCCCGCAATGCATCAAGCTTCCAGCTGCGGCCCAAGAGTATCCGAATGACTGTATGGTGCCACAATCTGCTTTTGTGCGGTCGAAAAATCTCTGTTAGAATGCCTGCTCCAAAGACAGAGCAGGAGCTTGCATGGCCCAAAAATGTGAGATCTGCGGGAAAGGCCCGCAATACGGAAACGTCATCAGCCACGCCAACAATACGCGTCGGCGCCGCTGGAATCCAAATTTGCGACGCGTTCGTGCGCTCGTGAATGGCGCGCGCAAGAAGATGCGTGTCTGCACCAGCTGCCTGCGCTCAGGTCGCGTAAAGAAGGCTGCTTGATCCGTCGCGAGTCTCTGCAATGCAAGGACTTCACGTGGTTACAAAAGCATTAGCTGCGGCCCTCCTTCTTGCAGTATTAGTCGCTGCAGGTTGCAAGCACGATGCCCCGCCGACCCCCGACGTGTGGGCCGTCGTCAATGGCCAGCAAATCCACCGCGCGGAAGCAGAAAAATACTATAAGAGCCGTCTGAACCCGCAGGCGCCCACGCCATCGCAGGAAGAGGCCCTTTCACTTACCCTGAACATTCTCGACGAACTGATCAACAATGACATCCTTATTCAGCGCGCCAGAAAACTTGGCCTGGAAGCCACCGACGGCGAAGTAGAGGACAAGTTCACGGAATTCAAAAGCCCTTACACCGAAGATGAATTCCAGCGGCAACTGAAAGATCGCGGGGTGACCACCAGCGATCTAAAAGACGATATCCGCCGCCAGCTTTCCGTGCAGAAGCTGATCAACCGCGAAGTCGTGGCCAAGATTTCCATCACCGACCAGGACGTCACTAGTTTCTACGCTCAGAATCGCGCACAGTTTAATGTAGCGGAACAGCAATACCGCATCGCGGAGATTAAAATCACGCCGCAGAAAGATCCGCAGCTTCACAATCGCAAGAACGATGACGCCGCGACGGACGTCGAAGCCCGACGCAAGGCCGCGGCGCTGCTTGAGCAGCTCGCCAACGGCGCCGATTTTACGCAGTTGGCCATGGATTATTCCGAAGATCCAGCCACGGCCTCTTCCGGTGGCGATCTGGGCTACGTTCCCGATTCCTCGCTGAATCAAAGCGATCCCGCGTTGAAGCGGGCCGTGGTCGCGCTCAAGGTGGGGCAGATCAGCCCGATCGTCCAGCTTCACGACGGCTACCATATTTTGAAATTGGTGGCGAAAGAATCGCCGGGCCAGCGCGAAATTTCGGATCCTCAAGTGCAGCAGTCCATTCGAGACACGCTGCGTAATCGCAAAGAGCAGCTCCTGCGCTCCGCTTATATGGCTTCCGCCCGGGACGATGCGAAAGTGGCTAATTACCTCGCCCAGCAGGTGATCGAATCAAATGGGAAATTGCCGGAAATTCCCAAGCTGGGCAGCAGCGCTCTCCCTTCAATAAACCCTGTGGCTCCTTCGCAGCCCTGATTTGAAGTTGTATCCCGCCGCAAACCGGGTTCAACTTATAGTGACCAGCGCCTCGCCTGCAGCAACGGCTTGCCCTTCACGAATGAATATGCGGTCAACAGCTCCAGCTCTCGGGGCCCTGATTTCATTCTGCATCTTCATTGCCTCCACTACGACCAGGCCTTGATCGGCTTCAACCGTTTGGCCGGGCGACACGAGAACGCGGACCACCTTCCCTGGCATTGGCGCCGTAATGCGCTGTTGGACTTCTGTCTCAAAAATGGCGCTGCGCTCGCGCCGCCAGGATCGAGGATCTAAGACTGTGGCGTAAAAATCCTGGCCACGACAACGCACCCGCATTCCCTCCGGGGCGGGTACAACGACGGCTTCGAATGCGCGCCCATCGATTAAGATCGAATACGTGTTTGGAGCCACTTCGATGGCATTAATTTGCGCGCTCTCTTCCTCGCCCCCTATGGCGAATTGATTTGGGCCCGTGCGTTGGATCTCCACCTGGCGAGTCAGCTTTCCAAGTCGAACTTCCAATTTCATTCCGAGCGCCTCCCAGCGGCGCGTCGGACACGCCGAGCGCGATGCAAAATCCCTGTGCGGAGAGATTTCATCGTCAGCGGTCGGGAGTGCGAGAGAGTTGCTCGCGTCTTCCGTCGTGTCGCCATCGGGATGTGGCCGGACTTTGCTCTCCCGATGACGTTGCCTTGCAAACGTGCCAGAGGCTCGCGGCAATCGCGGCAGCCTCCGTCGTCAGCGGATCGCTGGCGGCGCCCACGCCTTGCGCGCGAGCGGGCAAAAACGAGGCGAGCCGCTCGTCAAGCCAGCGCGTGTGGATTTCGCCATTCTGGAAATCGTGTTCGGCCAGAATTCTTTGGAAGAGAGCCGTATTGGTCCGGATTCCGGCAATTTCGAATTCTTCGAGAGCCCTTCTGAGGCGGGCGAGCGTTTCCGCGCGGTTGGCGCCCCAGGCAATCAATTTTGCGAGGAGCGGATCGTAGTCGCCGGGCACCGTCCATCCCGAATAAACGCCCTCGTCCAGCCGAATCCCCGGCCCTTGCGGCGCACGCCAAGAGATGATTTGGCCCGGCGAGGGGAAGAACTGATTCTCAGGGTCCTCCGCATAGATCCGGCACTCCATGGCATGTCCGTGCAACGCTATCTCCTGCTGGGCCACAGGAAGCCGCTCGCCCGCAGCCACGCGGATTTGCAGTTTGACCAGGTCGAGCCCGGTCACTGCCTCCGTAACCGGATGCTCCACCTGAAGTCTTGTGTTCACTTCGAGGAAGTAGAAGTTGCGTTCCGCGTCTACCAGAAACTCGGCTGTGCCCGCATTGCTGTAGCCCGCTTCCCGCGCCAGGCGAACCGCCGCCTCGCCCATCTCGCGGCGCAACTCAGCGGTCATAAATGGCGATGGCGTTTCTTCGATCACCTTCTGATGCCGCCTCTGCACCGAACATTCTCGTTCTCCGAGATAAACGACGTTCCCGTGCGCGTCGCCGAAGATTTGCATCTCGATATGCCGCGGCCGATCTAAATATTTCTCGATGTAGAGGCGCGCATCGCCAAAAGCGTTGAGCGCCTCGGAACCTGCATCACGCCAAGCTGCCGGCAGCTCGTTCGCACTGGCGACCGCACGCATGCCCTTGCCGCCTCCACCCGCCACAGCTTTCAGCAATACGGGGTAACCGATGTCGCCGGCAATGCGGCGCGATGCCTCAAGTTCTGGAATCGCCTCGCGAACACCCGGAACCGTGGGCACGCCGGCCCGATAAGCAAGCTGCCGGGCCGCCGTTTTTGAGCCGAGCTGCTCCATCGCCTCGGCCGATGGGCCCACAAACGCGATGCCCGCGCCCACGCAAGCGCGCGGCAATTCGGGATTTTCTGCCAGGAAGCCATATCCGGGATGAAGCGCGTCGCATCCGGCGCGGCGCGCGATCTCCATCACCTTATCGATACGCAAGTAACTCTCGCGAGCCGGGGCCGGCCCGATGGGATAGGCTTCATCAGCCATCCGTACATGCAGAGAGGCGCGATCGGCATCGCTATACACAACGACACCCGCGATACGCATCTCGCGACAGGCGCGCAGGATACGCACGGCGATCTCCCCGCGATTAGCGATGAGCAGTTTCTTAAACATCTACGATGGGCAGCTCTTTAGACATGGTTAAGCAGCTGGGTGCGCGTGCATTCTAGCATCACACCGGCGGGCGTCACTCAGGAGCGGGCATCCGCAAATCGCGACAAATCTTTCGGGCGAGATAATTGTTGATTTCAGCGTGCCGCGGGACGGTCGACGTCACCTCTTCCCGTGGGTTGTGGAAGGCGGAGTGCCTGGAGCCTTCACGAATGAGCATGCAGCCCTGAGCGGCGGGATGCCGGAGGAAATCGCGCCTCTTCATACTTCGTTTTCAGAGTTCGACGGAGACGACTTCGCGGCGGGCGCCAGCAGACGCTTTTCCAACAAGGCGGTTTTCTTCCAAAATGAGGTGGAGCGCCTCTTTCAGATTTCGACGGGCCTCCGCCAGTGTCTTACCCTGAGTATTGACACCCGGAATCTCCTCCACCCACGCGATGTACCATCGGCCCTTCTTCTCAATCACGGCGGTGAATTCTCTCGTCATTAGGAATAGTTCTATCATGCCTGACGAATCAACCGGCCAGATGGAAAATGTACCGTGCCTACCTTAAAGCGGGATATTGCCGTGTTTCTTCTTTGGGTTTGAATCGCGCTTATTGTCGAGCGCGCGCAGCGCGTTGATCAGCCGCCAGCGTGTCTCTCGTGGCTCGATTACGGCATCGATGTAACCGCGCTCTGCCGCGATATAAGGATTGGCGAAGCGAGCGCGAAACTCGGCAATCTTCTCCTCGCGCAGCCGTTCGCGCTCCGCCTCCGGCGCGCTTTCGATTTCGCGTTTATAGACGATATTCACCGCGCCCTCAGGGCCCATCACGGCGATTTCGGCTGTGGGCCAGGCGAAGTTGGCATCGGTGCGGATGTGCTTGCTGGCCATGACGCAGTATGCCCCGCCATATGCTTTGCGCGTGATCACGGTCAGCTTGGGCACTGTTGCCTCGGCAAAGGCGAAGAGCAGTTTGGCGCCGTGCCGGATGATGCCGCCAAATTCCTGCTGCGTTCCGGGAAGGAAACCGGGCACGTCTTCAAACGTGATCAGCGGAATGTTAAACGCGTCGCAGAAGCGTACGAAGCGCGCGCCCTTTACTGAAGCATTGATATCCAGGACCCCAGAGAGCACGGCAGGCTGGTTTGCGACAATGCCCACCGGTCTGCCGTCGAGACGCGCAAAACCGATCACCAGATTTTTGGCAAAGTGCTCCTGAACCTCAAAAAAATATTGGTCATCCACAACCGCCTGAATCGCTTCCTTGATGTTATAGGGAACGCGCGCATCGGTGGGAACGAGATCATCGAGTGAAGTCTCCGCGCGCTCGGCAGGATCCTGGCAGGCGCGCCGCGGCGGATCGTCCACGTTATTCGAGGGCAAAAAGCTGAGCAGCTCGCGAATCATCGCCAGGCAATCGGCATCGTCATGCGCCGCAAAGTGCGCCACGCCGCTGGTGGCGTTGTGTGTCATGGCGCCGCCGAGCTCTTGTTTAGAGACCTCCTCGTGCGTGACCGTTTTGATCACATCGGGCCCGGTAACGAACATGTAGGAGGTCTCGGCAGTCATGAAAATAAAATCCGTGATGGCCGGCGAATAAACCGCGCCGCCCGCGCAGGGACCCATGATGGCGCTGATCTGCGGAATTACCCCGCTGGCCAGCGTATTGCGAAGAAAAATATCTGCGTAGCCCGCCAGCGACATCACCCCCTCCTGAATGCGCGCTCCGCCCGAATCGTTCAGCCCAATGACCGGAGCGCCGCCGCGCATGGCCAGATCCATCACCTTGCAAATCTTGGAAGCGTTGGCCTCGGAGAGAGACCCGCCGAAAACCGTGAAGTCTTGCGCAAACACGTAGACCAGCCGCCCATCGATTCGGCCGTATCCCGTCACAAATCCATCGCCGGGCGGACGCTGCTGCTCCATCCCAAAATCGACGCAACGATGCGTCACGAACTTATCCAGCTCCTCGAAACTGCCTTCATCGAGCAGTAGAGCGATTCGTTCGCGCGCCGACAGTTTCCCCGCCTTATGCTCTCGCGCGCGCCTCTCCGCGCCTCCGCCTGCTTCCGCCGCCGCGCTGCGGCGGCGCAACTCTTCGATTTGCTGCCGGGATCTCTGTTGGGTAGCCATTCGGGCGCCTCGGGTAAGGATTCTAACCCAGCAGGGTTCGAACGATCTGGATTTGCTCGTGAACTCTAAGTGTGTACGCCTTTCGCGCATCGGTTTTGCCGGTTGTTGCTTTCGAGGCCGAACCAGTAGATTTAGCTTGTAAGCTTATGAGCTTCTCTTTATTATTGGGCACAGGCGAAAGGAGGCCACACGATGAAACGACAGCGTTTCGGAGAAGTTCTTCGCGAATTTCGCCGGGAAGCACGCAAGACTCTCGGCGATGTTGCCAGATTATTGGGTGTTTCGACGGTTTATGTTTCCGACGTAGAACGGGGCAATCGCAAACCTTTCGCGCGGGAACGGACCGTGCAGATAGCTAGGTTCCTCGGGAAGGATCCGGGTCCGCTCCTCGCAGCCGCCGATCAAGAACGCGGAGTGATCGAATACGACATCACAAATGCCGATCCTTTCGAAGCGAAGGTGGTTGGTGGATTGGTCACCGGCTTGGCGAGAGGGGGCATCTCGAAAGATCAGCTGACCAAGATTAGCAATATCTTGAAAGGGCGAGACGAATGAGCGCGGGTCTGTCCGGTGTGCGTGCTGATCGGAAATTCAGCTACCGCAGTCTTGAAAGGCTGGCAAGCCACGTTCGAAAAGCCCTCGACTACCCTGCAGATCGGGCTATCGACCCCCTACTTCTATTCGAAAATCTCGACAAGATCGAAATCACAGCGAGCGGCGTGCCGATCCCGATGTCCGGCGGCGTGGTTTCTCTGGAGGGGTCCGAGGGCTATACACGCTATGATAGGCAGCGACACCTGCTCGAAATCCTCGCATCTGAGCTAACGTACCATTGGCTCGAAACTAAACATCCCCGGGCGGCTTATTTCGTCGCGCATGAGCTGGGTCACTGCGTGCTGCACACTGATCAACTCGTCCGCCTGGCACAGATGCCTACACGCTTGCAGGCCGCATTTCACCGCGGCCGCGCTGATCACGAAGCCTATGAAGATACGGAATGGCAGGCGAACGCCTTCGCAAGCGCCCTGCTGATGCCTGCGAGAGGAATTGAAGCCCTCGAACACGAGCATGATTCGATCACGGTTTCGTTGGTCGCAATGCAGTTTTGCGTTTCGTTGGAGGCAGCTGGATACAGGCTCGACCTCTACCAAAAACGGAGGAGCCAATTGCTAGTTTAGGACGGGATTTCGTGGATGAGGCCCTAGGGTACGAGCCCTAGGGCCTCTGGTGGCAATCAGCCTGACGGCCATTGCGAGCTTGCAGATTCACCGACCTCAGCTTAATTCAGCTTGGGTTCTGCTGCAACCCCCACACTCCAAAGAGCAGGCGGAAAGCCAACCCCCGTGCGTTGGCAATAAGACCCCTTCTCCACGGCATCGCCGTCGGACGCTCTCTTTGGAGGAGCACATATGGCTCGAAAACGAATTACCTGTATCAACAAAGCACCCACGCATCAAGACCCACATACCCACATTACGAATGTTGGCATTGGAGATGGGAACGGCTGGTCGGAGCGCGTGCCCGTAGGTGAAGTAATTCGCCAGCTGCAGAGTACCTCGGGCGACCGCTATTACGTCCGTGGGTCCGATGGTTCACAAGCAGACGTTCGGCTTGGGAAGTGTCCATTTTGCGCGTCTGCACACACGTTCATTCGAACGACTCCCGATCACTCATTGTTAGACAATCTTCTCTACTTGCCAGAGTGTGTGTCGTAGGATGCGCGCCTGGCCAATAATTAGGAGGGCAAATGGCAGTTCGAGAGTTTGATGCACATGAACGGAAGAAGAAACCGCAAAAAGTCACTTTCAAGACTAAAGACGGCGAGAAGGTACAGTTCGTCGCGAGAAAGGAACAGCGCGTCCCGGTCCACGTCCGGTTCAGGACGCGCGATCGGAAAGCAAAATAAGCTGACGTCGAGGTGCTCTCCTCGAATTCGAGGAGAGCACCCACCGCAAGCGGCGCACGGATAGTGGTCGTACCCTAACGACGCGGCGCGCTGGCTTTCCCAAAGATGAGTACGGCGAGATGTGTGGCAATGTAGATGGTACCCAACAGCCACAACATTCCCACGAGTAATTCCGCGACCGTGGCTAGTGCGCGCATGGCGGGATTCGTCATTTGTGAAATGCTGATCGTGGCCCCCACCAGCACGATTACCGAACCTAGCGTGAGCGCCACGGCGATCGCGGCCACAATGATGAGAGCGGCCCATCTCTTCAGGTCCGCTTCTTCCACCCACTTCGTCCACGAATGTCTAGCGCAAGCCGGACCAATCGTCGGCGATGAGGATGGAGTTACTGGGATTGGAGGGATCATATTTGATGCTGGCGGGCAGCCCCGTGATAATCCGGTTCATCTCCGTGCGACCCTGCAGGCTGGTAATATCCTGCGCGGTTTCGTAGCTCACGCCGGAAATCGAATAACTGTAACAGACGAGCTTCCGCTGGCCATCGGCGAGTTCTTTGCCCCCTTTGCGCGGCACCACGTCTTCGGCCACTTCGACGAGGTCAGTGATCTGCCCTTCGACGATTCGCCCAATTTGGTTCAGGTAAGCACGCCTTCGCCGTTCGATCTCTTCCGGGTCAGGTGCCCCCCCGAACAATCGAGAGATAAAAGTGCCAGCTATCACCGCCACACCGGCGGCGCTCAGGATCCAAATGCGCCAATCCGATTGCGAGTGTCTCAACGCGCGGCTTTGCGCACCGAGGGCTCGACAATATTGCCAAGCACCTCGCGCGCCTTCTCCCAATCTTTAAGAAACCCTTGGAGCCCCTTATCGGTCAGCGGATGCTGGAACAGTTGCTGGAATACTTTGAAGGGCATGGTGCCGATATGCGCGCCCATCTTCGCGGCTTCCATCACGTGTATGGGATGACGGAGGCTGGCAGCAAGCACTTGTGTCGAGAAACTGTACGCGCGATAGATCTCCAGAATGTCACGCAAGAGCACCAGTCCGTTTTCGGAGACGTCGTCCAGCCTCCCGAGAAATGGGCTTACGAAATAAGCGCCGGCCTTGGCCACCAGCAGCGCTTGCGTCGCCGAGAAGACCAGGGTCACATTCACTCGAATCCCCTCTTTCGAGAGGATACTGAGAGCGCGAACGCCGTCCGGGATCATCGGCAGTTTTACGATGACATTCGGATGCCAGGTTGCAATCTCCCGCGCTTCCCGCAGAATGCCCTCGGTATCGGTGGATACGACTTCCGCATTCACTACGCCGCCTTTTAAGGCGTCGGCGATTGCTAGAATGTGGTCCCTAAAGGGCTTGTTCTCCTTGGCTACCAGCGTTGGATTCGTTGTGACGCCGTCCACCACGCCGAGCGAAACGCCTTGCCAAATCTCGTCTAAGCTCGCTGTGTCCAGGAAAATCTTCATAAGCCGAACCCCCAAAAACCTTATGCTCTCCCCTTTTATGCCCTCAATTTTTGCGCGGTTCCGCGTGCGGCGCAACTAGAGGATTGCCCGATGTTCCGGCCCAACAACCTTGTGGCTCAACTTCGTTCGAATGGATGGTTTACCGCACACGCTTGTGCGCCGTGAGCGTTGTTTGGTGGCGTAAACCTAATATCAGGTGCACCACCCACAGCAGAGCGGAAGCCAAGCCCAAGACAACAGCACCCAGCATGAAGAAGTGAAAGGTTCCCATGCGTATTCCCAGCCGTGGAAACGGGATCTGCAGAATCGCATACGTCAGGGTCAGGACGGACCATGCCGTAATGCCGCAACTCAAAAGGTGCGATGGATGATTTCGGAATCGGAAGACGGGCACGAGCATGAAAACCACGGCCAGCGCTCCTGCCACCAGATTCCGTAGCAATGCCAGCCGATCGAGTGCCGGAACGCGATTGGCTGCCAGCAGCCAGGTGATCGCCACTCCCGACAAAGCCGCGCCTACGATCAGGCCTGGCCTGATGACTGATCGCACCGATGCGTGCGCTTGCGTAAAGCTCGGCGGAGAGGGCATGGGGTTTCTCGCCTGGTATGCGCTATGGCCCAGGTACCTGGGCCTCTACTATCGAACTACGGGCGCTCTCGTTTCCAGACTGGTCGACAGCTGCCACTCGATAGAAATAGCTCTTTCCTAGCATCACGGACATATCACGGAACGTCGGCACAGACAATAGCTCGTTATTCAATCGCTGTCCGGGTAAGTCGGCGCCTTCGCTGCGATAGACGCTATACCCGGCCAAATCCGGTTCCGTGTTGATTGTCCAAGTCAATTCGATAGATGCGGAGCTTCCGTTCATGGCGGGCACTCTCACTGCCTCCAAATCCTGCGGAGTTGCTGGCGGAAAGATGTCCTTAGCTATCACAACGACGGGAGCCGAATCGACGGATTCCACAGTTTCGGTTCCGAACTGTGTGACCGCTCGAACGCTATAGAAGTAGGTGTGCCCAAACTGGAAACTCAGGTCACGGTATTCCGTGGTTGCCGTTTGTGCGAGCGGTTCTATCGGAGCGAGCAGCTTTGCCTGCGAAGGATTGGAAAGGGCCGCGTCCCCGGCGGCCGGATCAACCTCCGCGCGGTAAATTCGAAATCCGGCGGCCTTCCCGTCCGTAGCTCCGCTTGGCTGCTCCGGAGCGGTCCAATCGAGCACCGGAGCTGTTTCCGTCAGTGTCACGCGCAGATCGTGAACCATCGCGGGCGGCGGATAAACCCGCAGCGCGACCGCATTGGAATCCGCCGAGGCCTTGGCTCGAGACACACGCGTACGCACCGTATAGATAAGTTCCGCGCCGCTCTCGTTCGATAGCTCGCTCGGATTGAGCTTGTCGGGGAATTCGATGCGAGCGTCTTTCCGGTACTGTTCGACGGCGCTGGAAGGGATAGTATCGGCCGGCCGCGCCTCATTCTTATTTTTCGCCCCCCGTTTCGGAGCAATCGCCGCGCCTTGTGCCGGCCTGTTCCGATAGATATCGACCGATGGCATATCCGTAAGCGGTTCCTGGTCGGTCGAGGTCTTCGGCGGCGTGAACGTCAGAACGACCGTATCGCCGGTTTGTCGGGCGCTCAAATCGACTACCGGCACCGGCACAATGGGGTGGCGCGGCGTCGGCACCTCCGGCGAGGCGCAGCCAAATAAGAAAGCGCCCACGGCAATCGTCAGGGCTGCTCGATAGCTAGGCATCAGGACAGAGGCTCGTTCGTTGGGAAACGGCAAAGACTGTGGCGCCCCCGTCTCCGCTGGCCCTCCGCGGTGACGTTGCGGCTCGAGAGGCATGATCGCTGCGGGAATTAGAGAATATAGCGGCTCAGGTCCTGGTTCTTGGCGATCTCCGCAAGCTGCTTGGCCACGTAAGAAGCGTCGATCTTGACGGTTTTCTTCTTCAGTTCCGGTGCTTCAAACGAAATTTCATCCAGCACGCGCTCGAGTATGGTGTGCAGTCGGCGCGCGCCGATATTTTCAGTCTGCTCGTTGACCATCACCGCAAAGCGCGCCAGGCTAGCGATCGCGTCGTCGCTGAAACTGAGTTTCACGCCCTCGGTTTCAAGCAGGGCCACATACTGTTTGATCAGCGCATTCTTTGGTTCCGTAAGGATGCGCACGAAGTCTTCTTCCGTCAACGCGCTCAACTCCACGCGCAGGGGCAGTCGGCCTTGCAACTCGGGAATCAAGTCGGAGGGTTTGGTGATGTGAAACGCGCCCGCCGCGATGAACAGGACATGGTCCGTACGCACCATGCCGTAGCGCGTGTTCACCGTAGTGCCCTCCACGATTGGCAGAATATCCCGCTGCACGCCCTCCCTCGAAACGTCCGGGCCATGGCCGCTTTCGCGGCCTGCAATCTTGTCGATCTCGTCGATAAAAATGATGCCCATCTGCTCGGCGCGCTCGGTGGCGATGCGCGTGACGTGATCCATATCGATCAGCTTTCCCTCTTCTTCCTGAATTAAATAATCGAATGCCTCCGACACCGTCATTTTTCTCTTTTTCTTTTGCTGGCCGAAAAAGCCGGAAAGCATGTCCTTGACGTTGATGTCCATCTCCTCGATGCCTTGGTTGGAGACGATTTCAAACGCCGGCATGGAGCGCTCGCGCACCTCCACTTCCACCATGCGTTGGTCCAGCTTGCCTTCGCGAAGTTGCGCGCGCAGCTTGTCCCGCGTGCGATCCGTCTCCCGTCGTGCGCTTTCGGTCGTCGTTTGCACCGCGTCGGGTGCGGGCGGCGTCGGGGGCAACAGCAGATCGAGCAGCCTCTCTTCCGCCGCTTGTTCGGCGCGCTCCGCCACCTCATCCAGCTTTTCCTCGCGGACCATGTCGATAGCCGTCTCCACCAGATCGCGGATCATCGACTCCACGTCCCGGCCCACATAGCCGACTTCGGTGTACTTGGAAGCCTCCACCTTCACAAAAGGACATCCCGCCAGCCGCGCCAGGCGGCGTGCAATTTCCGTTTTCCCCACGCCCGTGGGACCGATCATCAAAATATTTTTGGGAAGAACTTCCTCCGCCAGCTCGGGCGGCAGTTTCTGGCGTCGCACGCGGTTGCGCAGCGCAATGGCTACCGCTCGCTTCGCCGGCGCCTGCCCGACGATGTATTTATCGAGCTCCGCGACAATTTCGCGCGGCGTCAGCTCGTCAAACGACGGCGGACTCTCAGGTTCGGCTTGGCGCTGTTCCCCGGGCAGGTAGATAACCATGTCCTTGTGTCCCGCTGATTTCACAATTCTTCAACGCTGAAATTGCCGTTCGTATAGATGCATATTTCGCTGGCAATGCGCATGGACTCTTGCGCGATTTCTTTGGCGCCGAGCTTGCTGTGCTTCGCCAGCGCTCTCGCCGCCGCCAGGGCGAACGGTCCGCCCGAACCAATGGCGCATAGTCCGTCATCCGGCTCGATGACGTCCCCATCGCCGGACACTACAAACGTCCCTTTGCTATCCGCCACGATGAGGAGTGCTTCCAGATGACGAAGTGCGCGGTCCTTGCGCCACTCCTTGGCCAGTTCCACGGACGATTTCGCTAGGTTGCCGTGATGCTCCTGCAGTTTGCCCTCGAACCGCTCGAAAAGCGATAGAGCATCCGCGGTAGAGCCCGCGAATCCCGCCAGCACCTTATCGTTGAACAGACGCCGGATCTTTCGCGCCGTGTGCTTCATCACCTGCTGTCCCATAGTCACTTGGCCGTCGCCGGCCATCACTACTTTATTATCGCGGCGCACGCATAACACTGTCGTGCCGTGGATCCGCGCGCTCGATTGCTCGATTGGCATCTGGGAAGTATACCGCGCGCCGGAGGTGCAGGCGGGCAAGACTATTTTTTGTTTTTGGCCTTTCCGCGCTCTTTGCTAAAGCGTTCCTCGAGTGAAGCGCGCGTAAAGAAATCAGCCGGCAGATCGACATTGTAGGTGCAGCTTTCGAGATACACCTGATAGGTCTGCCGCCCGTTCAGGAACCGGGCTTCGCGAAAAGGTGTGCTGATGCCGTCGATTAAGTGATAATTCGTGTAATACGTGCCGCGCTCGATTCGCTCGCCTGTTTTTGGGTCGCGTTGAAGCAGCACGGAGCGGACCGGCAGGTGATCGCTGCGGCCGATCGCAATCCGCAGTGTGTGGCCTTCCCGGTCGCCGATCTCGGCCCAATCGGCCTCTTTCAAGTCCACCACCTCGTTGCCTCCGTAGCGGAAAAAAAGAGTGCTGTCATTCATGCGATTGCGCAGTACGTTGCCCATCTGTATCTTGAGCTGTTCCTGATAATCGGCCATATCTGATGCGGGCACATCGGAGACTCCTCCGCGGTCGAGCGACCACCCTTTTTCGCCCGCATAGACGTCGATAATCAACGCTTTGGGGTCGTACTCCACGCGGCTCTTGTCGGGCATCTCGCGATATTCGCGCATTTGGATATAGCCGCCAATATCGCCCGAGTGCTGAAATTGCGCGAAGCGCCCAGTGCAATCCGAATTATGGACGTTCAAGTAGGCCGCTCCGCCGAGCGCGTCAATCGCTTGCTGCAAGATGGCCTTCGCTTTGGCCGCGCTGGCTTCCGGCATAATCTGATCGGGATTTTGCGCGCGAGTGGCCGGCGCACAAAATATCGCTAGACTCAGTGCGACAATAGCCGCGATTTCGAGCCTGACCTGGCTTCTCGTTATCCGCATAGCACGGCACCGCCGTTTACATTGAGGACTTCCCCCGTCACAAAGGTTGCCAGGTCGGAAGCTAAAAACAGAATTGGCCCCGCAATCTCCGCTGCCGTGGCCACGCGCCCCAGCGGAATCGCGGAAGTGGCAAACTTCGCCCCTGCTTTCGTCGCCAGCACTGGCCGCGACATTTCCGTATCCACCCAGCCTGGGGCCAGGCAATTCACCAAAATGCCGTAACGTCCCAGCTCGGTTGCCAGCGACTTGACGAAGCTGATCACCGCACCCTTGCTCGCCGCGTAGTGCGAGTGGAAGGCTTCGCCGCGCTGCCCGGCCGTCGAGCTGAGCACGATGATTCTGCCGCTTTTCTGCGCGATCATCTGTGCCGCGGCGTAATGCGTCACTCCGTATGCGCTCTTCAGATTCACGCGTATCATCTCATCCCAATCGTGCTCGCTCAGCGTTTCGATAGGAGCGTCTTCGGCATTCCATATGCCCGCGTTCACCACTACAATGTTGAGCCGCCCCAGCCTTCTAATCGCCTGGGACACCAGTTTCTTGGCCTCCGCCATCCGCCCGAGATCGGCTTTCAGCGATTCGATGCGCGTGCCGTGCTTCCGTGCCTCCATCTCGACCTGCGCGGCCGCCTCGCCATCGCGGTGAAAATTGAACACCACATCGGCGCCCGCCTCGGCGAAAAGTTTCACTGTGGCGGCTCCGATTCCGCGTGAGCCGCCCGTAACCAGTGCCGCTTTGCCTGCCAGTGAGATCATCGGGAACGCGTGGATCGCCGTGTATGATGCCGCGCGCGCCGAGCGTGCCGCTTCGGCATTTTCGTCGCGCCTCGCGCTTCCTCCACCAGCCGGCGAAAGAGTGCGCTGGCAAAAGCGTCGCTTGGCATGCGTTCCGGATGCCACTGTACGCCTACCACCCATCCGGGACCTGCTGTCCACTCGACTGCTTCAATCACCCCGTCCGTCGCGCGAGCGGTGACCCGCAAACCGCGCCCCGGCGCGCGCACCGCCTGGTGATGCGAACTGTTTACGCGCACGGTCGGGACACCCGCCAGTTCGGCGAGAGTGCCACGCTCGACCCGGATTGGATGGAGTGCCTCGTTCCTTGCCTCGCCACCGTCATGATCCATTACGTTTTGCACTTCGCTGGGGATGTCCTGCACCAAGGTGCCGTGCAGATGAACGTTCAGGAGTTGCGCCCCGTAGCAGATCGCTAATACCGGCTTGACAGTTGCAAGTGCGTGTTCCAGCAGCCCGTCATCGGTGTGCTCGCGCCGTTTATCGGGACTTGCGTTCTGCGGGTGCCCCGAACTGCCGAAGCGTCGCGGCTCCACGTCGGCGGGACTGCCAGGCAGTATGAAGCCATCCAGGGATTTCGCCATGCGGGTTAGTTCCGCGGGCGTGAGCGAAAGAGAGATTTCCACCGGCTCCCCGCCCGCCGTGCGGACCGCGCGCAGATAACGCTCAAAGGCCCCGCGCCGGCCCTGCATCTCTTCTATAAATGTGCGCCAGGGCACACCGATCCGCGGGCGATTGTTCTTGCGCGAAGGCACGGCAGCGTATCCTAGCATCGCGCTTTCAGATGGGGCAAATTCGGCGCCGTTTTTCCTGCTGCCCCTGGGCCTTCCAAGCCTGAATGCGTGTCCCAATGACGTCTTAGATCTCCGACCAGATAAAGTGAGCCCGTCGCGAAGATCACATCGGCGGGTTCGGCGATTTCCAGCGCGCGTTCGAGCGCCGCGCCGGGCTCGCGGATCACTTCCACCGAGTTCGTGAGATGAGAAGTCATCGCCGAGAGTGCCTGCGCCGAGATCGAACGCGGCTGCGGTGATTGGGTTAGGATCACGGTTGCGGCGTGGGGAAAAAGCAGCCCCGCAAC
>Ga0206876_1132_pt1 | contig 20723 bp, 20 predicted proteins | sample Alteio_BWOrgCont_10_FD_152619 | JGI IMG/M metagenome (GOLD analysis project Ga0206876, IMG submission 152619) | Enriched cells from forest soil in Barre Woods Harvard Forest LTER site, Petersham, Massachusetts, United States -... | ecosystem: Environmental > Terrestrial > Soil > Temperate forest >...
AACACGCACGCGTGAAGGAGTTTGGGAATGAGGGAGCACGACGGTCATAGACCGTCGCTACAGCTGCACCGTCGCGAGGGCCCGCGACGGCTACCTTTTACACGGGGACGGCGGGGAGGTCCCAGATGTCCTTGGCGTATTCGTGGATGGTGCGGTCGCTGGAGAATTTGTCCATGCGGGCGGTGTTGAGGATGGCCATGCGGGCCCAGCGGCGTTGGTCCGTATAGGCCTGGGAGACTTTTTCCTGGGCGTCGCTATAGGAGCGGAAATCAGGGAGACAGAGGTAAGGGTCGCCGCCCTCGAGGAAGCTGCGCTTGAGGGAAGCGAGGCAGCCGGGTTCGTCGGGGGTGAAGAAGTTGGAGCCGATCCAATCGACGATGGCGCGCAATTCCTCGTCGGCCTGGTAGTAGGTGAAGGGGTTGTAGCCGCGATGCCAGAGGGCCTCGACCTGGTCGACGGTGAGGCCGAAGATGAAGATGTTGTCGGGGCCGACTTCCTCGAGGATCTCGACGTTGGCACCGTCGAGGGTGCCGATGGTGAGCGCGCCGTTGAGCGCGAGCTTCATGTTGCCGGTGCCGGAGGCTTCCTTGCCGGCGGTGGAAATCTGTTCCGAGATGTCGGCGGCGGGGATGATGCGCTGCGCGAGCGAGACACGGTAGTTGGGGAGGAAGACGACCTTGAGCTTGTCGCCGATGCGGGGGTCGTTGTTGATCTTGGCGCCAACGGAATTGATGGCCTTGATGATGCACTTGGCGAGGTCGTAACCGGGGGCGGCCTTGGCGGCGAAGACGAAGACGCGCGGGGTGACGGGCATGTCCGGGTTCTGGAGGATGCGGCGATAAAGAGCGAGGATGTGGAGCAGGTTGAGGTGCTGGCGCTTGTACTCGTGGAGGCGCTTGATCTGCATGTCGAAGAGGGACGTCGGGTTGACGATGACGCCGCACTCCTTCCGGATGATCTTGGCGAGATCGACTTTGTTTTCGTGTTTGATCGCCATGAAGGCGTCCTGGAAGCCGGGATCGTCGACCCATTGCTCGAGCTTGCGAAGTTCGCCCTGGTTCTTGATCCAGCCGTCGCCGATCTTGGAGTTGATGAGTTCCGCGAGGCGAGGGTTGGAGGCCTGCAACCAGCGGCGGGGCGTGATGCCGTTGGTCTTGTTGTTGAATTTGCCGGGATAGAAGACGTTGAAATCGGAGAAGAGATGTTTCTTGAGCAGCTCCGTGTGGAGAGCCGCGACGCCGTTGACGGAATGGCTGCCGACGACGGCGAGGTTGGCCATGCGGATCATCTGCGTGCCGCCTTCCTCGACGAGGGACATGACTTCTTTTTTGTGAACGTCGCCGGGATACTGGGCCTCGACTTTTTCGAGCAGGCGCTTGTTGATCTCGAAGATCAACTGGAGATGGCGCGGGAGGACTTTCTGGAAAAGAGGGACGCTCCATTTTTCGAGCGCCTCGGGCAACAGCGTGTGGTTGGTGTAGGCGAAGGTCTTGGTGACGATGTCCCACGCCACGTCCCAGGTCAGGCCGTTTTCGTCGTGGAGAATACGCATGAGTTCGACGACGGCGATCGAGGGATGGGTGTCGTTGAGCTGGATGGCGACCTTGCCGGGGAACTCGGCCCAATTGGGCTGCGTGCGATGAAAACGGCGGACGATATCGCGCAGGGAGCAGGAGACGAAGAAGTATTGCTGGATGAGGCGGAGTTCCTTGCCGGCCTCGGTCTTGTCGTTGGGGTAAAGAACTTTTGAGACGGTTTCGCTACGGGTCTTCTCGGCGAGGGCCTCGCTGTAGCCGCCGCGATTGAAGGCCTCGAGATCGATCTTCTCGGAGGGGCGGGATTCCCAGAGGCGGAGAAAATTCACGGTGTTGGTGCCGTAGCCGGGGATGGGAATGTCGTAGGGAACACCGACGATTTTCTTGGTATCGGTCCAGTGCGGGACGTAGTTGCCTTTGTCATCGAAGACGTTTTCGACGTGGCCGTAGAGCCGGACTTCCTGGGTATATTCGGGGCGGACGATTTCCCACGGCGTGCCGAAGCGCATCCAGTCGTCGGGCAATTCGATCTGGTGGCCGTTGCTGAATTCCTGGCGGAAGAGGCCGAACTCGTAGTGGATGCCGTAGCCGATCGCGGGATAATCGAGCGTGGCAAGGGAGTCGAGAAAACAGGCGGCGAGACGTCCGAGGCCGCCGTTGCCGAGGCCCATGTCGTATTCCTCGCCGCGCAGCTCGGCCATGTCGAGGCCGAGTTCCTTGAGGGCCTGCTCGGTCTCCTGATAGACACCGGCGTTGTAGAGGCCGTTGGAGAAAAGGCGGCCCATGAGGAATTCGAGCGAAAGGTAATAGACGCGGCGGACGTCCTGCTGGTTGTGGACCGCCTGGGTGGCGATCATGCGTTCGATGATGCGCTCCTGCACCGCCTTGGAGGTCGCGAGCCACCAGTCGCGCTTGGTGGCGGAATGGACATCGTGGGCGAGACTGAATTTGAGTTGATGGAGAATGGAGTCCTTCATCGACTGAGCGGATTTCTCGAAAAAGCTGTGAAACTTGGGGTTGGTGGTCATGGAAGAAGGATGGGGGGTGAGACGTTGGAACAAATGGCCGACAAAAGAACGCGCGTCGAGGTCAAATTGAAGACGACACAAACTCGTAACTCGAAAGCAGGAAGTCTGCCACCAAGGAGGAATTGAAAGCTATCTTCATCTTGCAGGCGACGGGTTTTACCGGGCCCTGGGCAACGCGAAGGAGCCTCAGGAAAAGACTTGAACCCTCTTTCGGGGTTGGGTAGCTTTCCCCTCTTGGCACATGCGGGTGTAACTCAGTTGGTAGAGTGCAACCTTGCCAAGGTTGATGTCGCGAGTTCGAGTCTCGTCACCCGCTCCCCTTCACTTTGGGGCTTACCTCTCAAATCAGTGAGAGGCAGTGGCCACCAGAAGCCAATAACTGCCAACTATTGCCAAATTGTTGGCAGCACGTTGGCAGCAAAAAGGCCATTCGTCGAGCCATTTTGCCCCAGTTGGCTGCCTAGGGCTCATCTTCAAAGCTTGGCTCGTTTATCCGCTAAAATCGGGAATGCAAAATGAAATCGAACCCTTGGTCGGCGAGACAGAGCTGCGCCGAATCTACCCCGTAAGCAAACGAACCCTGGCCCGATGGGTCAAACGCGGCTGCCCTTCGCGAAAGATCGAGGGGCTGCGGTTATACAAACCGTCTGCCGTCGAAAAGTGGCAGCAACGCTACAATCAAGGGCATTGGTGTTAACCACGAAAAATCAACGAGCAAGAAGTTACAAATTCGGCAAATAATTAGACACAAAGCTCCGTAAAGCCGCTGAACAATGTTGAACTCGAAGCCCATTTCGATGGGGCTCGGAGAACCTTTCCAACCCACGTAGGGGCAAAGATGAAGTATTTAGGTAGCCAGCGAAGCCAATTCGCTCGTAGCCGCCCATTCCCCTAACCAAAGCTGTTAAGAAGAAAAGGTGGCGGTTCCGTAAGGTGAACCGACCTCCTTTACCAGCACACTAAGGTGAAAAACATCCTTCGACCCAACCGCAAGAAACCGCCTAAAAAGAAGATTTAAATTCTATGCTGAAGAGGAAAGCTGCTCAAGACGCTCTGCTGACCTCGGGGCTAGAAACCCAGACGGAGAAAATGGCGAACTTTGGTAAAAAAGGTCACCTGATACTTGGCAACCGGTGTGTAATCAGACCTTTTGTGGAAAAGGTCGTATTTGAGTGGTTACAGTGTAATTAACCCCGGAAACGAGCTATTTTTTGGGGTGCTTTCGGCCAAGGTGAGCTTCCAAGGCATCCAGCCGCGCGCTCCAGAGAGCTCGGAATTCCTCCGCCCAGGTGTGGATTTCCTGGAGCGGTTCGGTCCGGAGTTGATAAAGCCGGTTGCGGCCTTCGCGGCGCTCGGTGACGAGGTGCGCGTCCTTGAGGATCTTCAAGTGCTGGGATATCGCGGAAAACGATATCCCAAAAGGCCGGGCGAGGTCGGCGGCGGGGCGTTCGCCGGCCTTGAGTGCCTGAAGCATCCTGCGCCGCGCGGGGTGCGCGATGGCGTGGAAGACGTCGTTTTCCTGTAGCGGGCGCATTTTGCTATTTTTGCCAGGCCGGATAGCTGGCCATCAGTTCCTGGAAGCGGGGCATCCAGTCGGGCAGCGGCTTTCCGTCCAGTTGCGCTTCCAGCCGGTCGAGCAGGACATGGCCGCCAGGGGCGAAACCACGGGCCGTATTCATGGTGAGGCGCTGATAGGTGACGGTGAGAAGGGTGGTTTTGCCCTGGGGCGTCAACTCGTAGCGGAAGATGGCATTTTCGCCCTGGGGCATTTCATCGCGAGGACTCACGTTCCACTCGTGCTCGTAAACGCGGGGTGGGTCCCATTTCAGAATTTTTCCGGTAACATGAAACTGGGCAGGTCCCGACACCATTTCGATGCGGCCACCGGAGCGGCCCTCAATTTTGGCGGAAGAGCAAAAAAGCCACTGTTTGAGGTCCTCGGGATTTGTGATCGCCTCCCAGATATTTTCCGGGGAATGAGGGATAATGCGCTTGAAGACAATCGTGGCGTAGTCGCCATCGGGAATGATCTGGCCGTATTTGGTGGAGTTATCGGAAGTGTTCATGGTGAGATGACTATATTTTAGTTATAACTAAAATGTCAAGCATTCATCTGCGGAGGCTTTCGATGGTGAGAAGTTCATGGAAGCAGGGTTGATGCTGTTCCTGCCTAGGATTGGCGGGGTAAGCCTCGCAATTCGAATTAAGTCACTAGCCTTTTCCCACAGTCGTTCTAGTTCTTTGCCTATTTTGTCGCCAAATGTTTCGAGTTTCTTTTCAGCCGCAAGAGTACTGCGGCTTCAACACGAGCAAATCGAGACCGCCGTTCGACTGGGTCGTTTACGACTTTGAAACGTAAAAATAATAGTCTGCGGTGTAGGGCACTCGCAATTCCTTGCCCACGTTCGACTGACTACACCCTCCGGTCGGAGCCTTCCCTCCCGCCGTTGCCAGTCGTTGGATGCTAGTCACTTGGCTGAAGACTCCGTTCCCCGCGTGCTTCTTGGCACTTAGCAGCAACCATGGTACCGCGCCTTCATCCTTTGATGGGACGTGGACTTTGACCTCGCCGACCACTCGGCTCCCGTCAGTCGATTCCCAGGTCGGTCCAGCGTAATGACGTCCTATCTTTTTTCCTTGGGCGTTGAACAAGTCTGCTTCCGGTGCGACGAAAACCCACTCGTATTGAGTCGGATCATCTTTCTTTGCCCGACACTCGTAAATCTGGACGCCTTGGGCTTTAGCTGTAAATAGCAGTTCCTCATTGGGGGAGACTTTGACAGCGTCAGGTACAATTGGAACCGGGACTTTTCCGGGCAAATCTGCGGCGTACCCAGACGTTAAAACCGCAAGCCATCCCAAAAGCGCTATTGTTAAAAAGTTGTTTTTCATCATGTTGGTTTGGAGTCTAGGGTGGGGATAGCGAATGGCAGCTCTGTTAGACAGATGGTCCCTTCAACCTGATGAGATGAGAGTCGATGGCCAGTTGTAGAATTTTCGGGGCCCGCTGTTCTCCGCAGGCGCTGTAGGTGGACGCGATCAAATCCCCCAAAGTCATGTTTTTGGCTTTGATCCGACCGCAGGAGTCATTTGTTCTATTTTGAGTTTTCATGATACATGTGAAAGTGCTCCTTGTTCGATTTCCGTCTTCGACCAGCCCTCATTGGTAATGCTGATGGCAACCAACAGAATGCTAGCGATGAGCTCGCGTGGAATATGCGCTGGTTCGGCGTAATTCGTACCGCCAGGCTTGGGGATTGCCTGACGCGCCGCTGCCAGGCTAATGGATATATCACGAGCCAATTCCGTAGCGAGCGCTACTCCTGCGGCAGGGTCTGTGGTTTTGAGAGACTGAATTTTGGTGGAGGTTTTCATGAGTAGTTTGTTTTATTCAAAACGATCCAAGTTCATCACCTTGTTCCAAGCCGCGACAAAGTCGTGGACGAACTTCTTTTCCCCATCGGAGCTGCCGTAGACTTCCACCAGGGCGCGCAGGATGGAATTGGAACCGAAGACCAGGTCAACCCGCGTGCCTGTCCACTTGATCGTCCCCATTTTGCGATCCCTGCCTTCCAGGACATCCGCGTCCTTCGAGGACTGGTTCCACGCCGTGGTCATGTCGAGCAGGTTGACGAAGAAGTCGTTGGTTAATGAATCTGGCCGTTTGGTGAAAACCCCGTGCTGTGTTCCCCCGAAGTTAGTCTTCAGGACACGCAGGCCGCCGATGAGCACCGTCGTTTCAGGTGCCGTCAGGGTGAGCAACTGCGCCTTGTCAATCAGGAGTGCCTCAGCGGGTACCGTGTATTTGCCCTTGAGGTAATTGCGGAAGCCGTCCGCGATGGGCTCGAGCACGGCAAAGGACTCAACATCGGTCTGCTCCTGGGAGGCATCCATGCGTCCCGGGGTAAACGGAACCGTGACTTCATGGCCGGCATTTTTCGCCGCCTTCTCCACGCCTGCGCATCCAGCCAAAACGATCAGGTCCGCCAGCGATACCTTCTTGCCCCCGCTGACTGCGCCGTTGAAAGCGCTCTGGATGCCTTCGAGGGTCTTGAGCACCTTGGCCAGTTGTTCGGGCTGATTTACTTTCCAATCCTTCTGCGGAGCCAAACGAATGCGGGCACCGTTCGCACCACCGCGCTTATCGGAGCCGCGAAACGTGGACGCCGACGCCCAGGCGGTAGAAACCAATTCCGAGACGGAGAGGCCGGACGCCAGGATCTTGCTCTTTAACAAGGCAATGTTCTGCGCGTCGATTAGGGGGTGATTGACCTTGGGGATGGGGTCCTGCCAGATGAGTTCCTCGGCGGGAACATCCGGGCCGAGATAACGCGCGCGCGGTCCCATGTCGCGATGCGTCAGCTTGAACCACGCCCGGGCGAATGCGTCAGCGAATTGGTTGGGACTATCCTTGAAGCGCCGCGAGATTTTTTCGTAAGCAGGATCGAACCGCAGCGCAAGATCGGTGGTCAGCATGGAAGGCGCGATCTTCTTTGACGAGTCATGCGCATGCGGCACAGTGCCCGCCCCTGCGCCGTTCTTTGGCTTCCACTGATGCGCTCCGGCCGGGCTCTTCGTCAGTTCCCATTCATAGCCGAACATGTTCTGGAAGAAGTCATTACTCCACGTCGTCGGTGTGGAGGTCCAGGTAACTTCCAGGCCGCTGGTGATCGTGTCAGCGCCTTTGCCGGAGCCAAAACTGTTCTTCCAGCCAAAACCCTGCTCATCAAGGCCGGCTGCCTCCGGTTCGTGCGCCACATGAGTCGTCGGACCGGCACCGTGGGTTTTACCAAAGCTATGGCCCCCAGCGATGAGCGCCACCGTCTCCTCGTCGTTCATCGCCATGCGACCAAAAGTGTCGCGGATGTCCTTTGCCGCGAGCAGCGGATCGGGGTTGCCGTCGGGGCCTTCCGGATTGACGTAGATCAGGCCCATCTGCACTGCGGCCAGCGGGTTCTCCAGGTTGCGCCCGTGAATGTCTCCATCCGCCGGTTCGTCGGCCACGAGCACTGCTTCCTTGTCGATGCCGGGGGAACCGTGGGAGTAGCGCTTGTCGCCGCCTAGCCATTGGTCTTCTCTGCCCCAATAGACGTCCAGATCCGGTTCCCAGACATCTTCACGTCCCCCACCGAATCCGAACGTTTTGAATCCCATCGTTTCCAGGGCAACGTTTCCCGTGAGAATCATCAAGTCAGCCCAGGAAATCTTCCGGCCATACTTCTGCTTGATCGGCCAGAGGAGGCGACGCGCCTTGTCCAGGCTGACGTTGTCCGGCCAGCTGTTGAGCGGCGCAAAACGTTGCTGACCCCGTCCGCCGCCGCCACGACCATCGCCGGTGCGGTAAGTGCCCGCGCTATGCCAAGCCATGCGAATAAACAAAGGGCCATAGTGACCGAAGTCAGCTGGCCACCAGTCCTGCGAGTCGGTCATCAAGGCGGCGAGGTCCTTCTTCACCGCCGCCAGATCGAGACTCTTGAATTCTTCCGCGTAATTGAAGTTCCTGCCCATCGGATTGGTCTTGGCAGAATGCTGGCTCAGAAGTTCGACTTTCAGCTGTTTGGGCCACCACTCGCGGTTGGTCGTGCCGCCTCCGGCTGTTTGATGGAAAGGACATTTGGATTCGTTGGACATGGGTTTCTCCTTGGGACAGTTCGTTAACCTGCCCAAGGCTGGAGCAACGGTAATTATAGTTGAAATACTTTGTTTTCATCGTGATCATAGATGTTGTCTATGGAACTCCACCAGCTCCGCTATCTCTTGGCCGTTGCCGACAACCGCAGCTTCACGGCGGCGGCTGAGCTTTGCCATGTCAGTCAGCCAACACTCAGTCATCAGATCAAAAAGTTGGAAGAGGAAGTTGGTGAGCCGCTACTGCAAAGACGGAAAAAGGGCGCTTACCTCACTCCGCTTGGTGAGCGAGTCTATCGGCATGCACAGGACATTCTCAAAAGCGTAGAATCGGTCCAACAGGCCGCGTTCTCCTTTTCGCATAATGTCCAAGGGCTTTTAAAGATCGGAGTGATCCCGACGATAGCGCCTTATCTTTTACCCGGTTTGCTTCGTCTCTCACAAAAGCGCCATCCGGGAATTACTTTCCAGATAACGGAGGAACCGACCGAACATCTGCTCGCCTCTCTCGGCACCGGCGCGCTGGATCTCGCCATACTCAGTCCGCCCATCGCAAACGACCATGTGCGAACTCAGGACCTGTTTGAAGATGAGTTCCTGCTGGCTCTACCCAAGAGTCACTCGCTCCTCAAATCTCGCGACATTTCGCTGCGTCGCTTGAGGGAGTTGCCAATGATCCTGATGAACGATGCCCATTGCCTGCGGGGGCAAACCATTTCGTTCTGTCACCGTTCGGGCTTTGCTCCCAAAGTATTCATTCAGAGTTCCCAACTCGATACTGTCTTGGCCATGGTCGAGACAGGACAGGGGATATCCCTGATTCCTGCGATGGCACGTAAATCATTCCGTCATCGCAAAGTCATCTTCCGTTCTCTGCACCCCGAGAAGCTCTCTCGAAAAATCAGTCTCGCCTGGTCGAAACAGGTCACTCCCAGTCGATCTTTCAATGCGTTCATCGAGCTTTGCGGGACCATGGACAAATAGATATAACGACATGTTCATGAAAATGGATAGTGCGTGGCTGTTTGCTGAACGCCGGCTCTACGTCGACTGGCTAGAGGAACGCACACTATCATGAATGTGCTAGCGACGGGCCAAAAACGTCTTGTAATCATCGGGGCTTCGGGAATGGTCGGCGGATACGCCCTTCGTTACGCGCTCGAGCAACCCGTCATTGGAAGTGTGACGGCTAATCCTTGAAGCCACCCGCCAGGACCTTGATTTCTAGCACCTGAGCCATCCACGTAACAATTGTCAGCGCCTGCGGCCCGTAGCGGACGGTGTCGTAATCGATGGGGATAGATCTCTATGCCATTCAAGTACTTTATCCCATGATTTTGACCCCATTATACGAATTCATGGATTTGGAACTACGCCAAGAGCGTCAGGGCGATACCATCCTCGCTACATTCGAAATTATCTCTGGAATTAGAATCATCGCAAATATTTGGCGTAGTCTGGAGCTTCCTCCTCTCCCAGTTCGCTGGGGGGGGGATTTGGCGAAAGCAAAGGCCCAGATGATCAAGTCCGCCGCTAACGGCCAAATCTGGTCGGGCACGGAGACCCTCAAAGATCCTCCGCAAATGACTTCCATCCTTTATTGGTTTCCTGAAAACTTTTCGTTTTCCGTCGACGGGAAAAAGGCCCTTCGCGTTAATCCGATGATAATGCCGATGGAGGCGTCGCTCGATCTCGAATAGACTCGTCTCAGCAAATGTTGACCTTGGTGCAAAAGCAGACGCCGTAAACGAGCCGGAAAGCTTGCATATTCACTATTCGTGAATTATGAATATGGCCATGATAGCCAAGTCCCAAGACGTGGTGGTGCTCCTGAAGTGGCTCTGCTGCCCAACGGCGAAGAGCTACGCCGACTTGGCATCAGAACTCGGAATGAGCGTGGGGGAAGTGCATAGCGCCACCCAGCGTGCCGCCTTGGCGGGGCTATTTGATCTGGAAAGCAAACGCCCACGAATGAGCGCGCTACGAGAATACCTGGTGCATGGGGTAAAATACGCTTTCCCAGCACAAAGGGGTGCCCCCACTCGCGGGATGCCTACTTCTTACGCCGCGCCACCCTTGCGGGAACTGATCCAGCATGAGGCCGCCAAAGAATCGCCTCCGGTTTGGCCCGATCCCGAGGGAAAGGTTCGCGGTTACGCGTTGGAGCCTCTATTTCGCAATGTCCCCTACGCTGCTCGCCGGGATCAGCAGCTTTATGAGTTGCTCGCCCTGGTCGACGCCTTGCGGGAGGGAAGAGCCCGCGAGCGTAACCTTGCCGTGACCGAGTTAAGTCGTCGGCTGGAAGCTCTGGGAAATCGTGAGGCCGTGCCCGCATGAGCCCGGTTGAATCCATCGCGATGGTGACTCGCCGGCTCAAGCGACTGCAGGTTCCACATGCTTTTCTGGGAGGGGCCATTGTATCCCTGCTGGTCGATGATCCGGAGTTGCATCAAGTCCGTCCCACCCAGGACGTCGACGCCATCGTGCAGGTTATCATCCAAGCCGAATACGCTCTACTGGAGGAACGGCTGCGTAAAGATGGTTTTGTGAATGACACCTCGGAAGGCGCGCCGATCTGCCGGTATATGGTGGATGGCTGCAAAGTAGATGTGATGCCTGTGTCTGCGGCCGCCATTGGTATGAGCTCCCGTTGGTTCCAAGAAGCCTTGTCCAGCGCGGCACCGCGTTCCGTCGGGCTGGATGAAACAGCCCCAATCATTCGGCCAGCCTATTTCCTGGTAACGAAGCTGGAAGCTTTTAAGGACCGGGGTAAGGAAGACTATCAAGCCAGCCACGATCTTGAGGATCTTTTGGCCGTTGTGGACGGTTGTGCGAACATTGTCAAACAGGTTGCCCAAGGGCTGACCGATTTGAGGGACTACTTGGCAAAAGAGTTCGGATCTTTAATGGATAAGAATGCCTTTCGCGAAGCGTTGCCGGGGCATCTGCCCGGCGGGTTGGGCGACCAGGCTCGCTTGCCTGTCGTCATCGGGCGATTAAGGTCGCTTTCGAAATTAATCCTGTGATCCATGCCTGATCTCATGAAACCCATCAATGAGTTACCGGATGGAAACGTGGCTCTTTACTACCGGGTGAAAGCTCACCAAAGCTTTCTCGAATGCGCTCGGGAATTGTTTCATCTGGTACGTGACGCACAGGAACGGTTTCCCAATCGCCGAAGATATTTGCATCTGGATATCGACGGACACCGAAACGAGGAAGGCGGATACGATTTCGACATGCTCGAACTGCAAAGCAAGTTTCTGACGGAGTTTCTCATGTCCTATCTCGCCGAGGCTCGCGGGCCTCTTGCTGTCTTGAGAAATCCCCACCCGCAGGATAACGCGATTCCCGAGGCCTTAACCATCTTCGATGAGCCACCTGAAAAGAGTGATCCGCGTTCTCGAAATTGAGGCGACTCAAGTGGCCTGAAAAGGATGAAATGGGTGCCAACAAAACTGCCAACAATCCCACCGTGTTGATGGTGTTGAGGCTATTACATAATGTTGGAGTGATAGCTATATAATACGTTCTCCATCAAGTGTTTAAAATCGCAAGCTCGAGCCTAGTCACCAGCTAACTTATTTTAGTCAATGACTTGCAATGAAGTGCTTTCTGGACAGAGAATAAATTCAGCGATATTCGGCGCTGTTTGACGATATTTTTGACTCTCAATGCGAACTTATTCCACTCTCTGACTTCCCTGAACACTGCGTAAGACTTTCTGAATTCTTGGAGTTACGATGGATCTCCTTTCGCACTCCAGAGAGCTTCGTGGAGTGATCTCACTAGCTTCCTGTTCAGCTCTCTCTAGCAAGTTCCTTATCACTCGCGCACTGCATCTCTCCACTTTCTTGATCGCGATGCAGAACAATGGCACGGCGAATAGACGAAGGTGAAGTTACTCGATCTTTTCCCCGGTGATTGTCGTGATTCCGATCACCGATGCGGGGGCAACGTGGAACTTATTTGTCGCCTGGCGCGTAGACAAATCACACGGCCATTGCGGACTTTGCTCAACGCTCTTCCGTTTCCGGGGCAAGACTGCATCCTTCGATTGCCAGTGCCTCGAATTACACCGATTTCACTGGTGTGCGAAATCCACGACCGTAAATGACGAAGGCGGCGAGCGCAAAGATGGTCAAGGTGATCGGGACATGGGAATACTCCGCATGCATCAGATGAAATCCCGTGGCGAGGATCATGATGGTGGCGAGTCCCAGTGCCGCCCAAGTTGTCAGGACCGGCAGGATGCCAGTCAACCGGGGGAGAATGAGGCCGATGGCGCCGGCAAGCTCCACGATGCCAATGAAGGTGACGAGTCCGTGCTGGTCGGCCAAAGCGGGCGCCGAGGCGGCAAACTGGTCGAAGGCGAAAAGCTTCATGGAACCTGAAGCGGTAAAAACAAGAGCGAGCAAAACTTGAACTATCCAGAGTGCAATTTTCATAAACGTATTTCCTGTGGTTATGGTTTGGTGTGACGGTCAATGGAGAAAGGACAGCAACGAATATCGCCGCCCTTTCCCGGGTTGATTAGTTTTTGAAACTGGCGGCATCATCCGCTTCAAGAAAATCGGTCAGCGTGGAGGCTTCCGGCTTCAGGCCTACTTTCGCGCATTCGCCGGCGAACCAATCCTTCTTTTCCGGATTGTCGTAAGGGCGATAGCCTTCGACTCCGGCGGACCATGCCTTGATTTCTTCAGCCGTCTTCGACGTGCCATGGCTGCTGAACCAGGTCACGACCTGATCATCGGTTGCGCCCGAACCGAGCAGTTTTTTGACTTCATCGGCTTTGACGCCCTTGAACTCGAAGAGCATTTGGTCGAGCGGACAGGCATAGTGGTATTCGCCGACGTTGCCTTGGAGATCGGCGCGGCCTTTGTCGATCATGCGGGCCATGAGGGCGTAATCGCCGAGGCGGTTGCGGGGACTGCGGGGTGCTTCTTTTGTGAGGTTTTTAGAGGTATTCATAGGTTTATTTGGTTATTGTCGTCATTAGTTGTTAAAACAACGACTGTAGGTAATACATCACTAGACGGATAACTTGTCAAATGCTACTTTAAACCATGCCTCTCGATCCGTCCAAAGTGGACCCCCGCATTCGCCGCACGCGGCAGATGCTCTTTCATGCCTTCCAGGACCTGCTCTCGGAAAAGGCCTTCGATCTCATTTCGGTGCAGGACATCACCGAGCGCTCCACTCTTAACCGGGCCACCTTTTACGATCATTTCACCGACAAGTTCGCGTTGCTCGAGGCAATGATTGGCGAACGATTCAGCACCCTGATTGCTGCCCGGATGGCGGGAAGCGAAGGGACGTGCGAAGCCAGTTTGCGGCAGTTGATCCTCGCCGCCTGCGATTTCCTGGCGGAAGTTTCCTCCGGCTGCCAGAAACACCAACGGCAGTTTGAGCCCATTGTCGAATCCCGGGTGAAGGCCATTCTCTGCGAATTTTTGCTGGAGGGAATAAAAAGCCATCAGGCCAAAAATCCCGAGCTCAAAGCGACGATGGTCAGTTGGGCCATCGCGGGTGCGGCCTTGCAATGGAGCCGCGAAAAAAAGACGACGGCGGACCAATTGGCTGATGCCGTTCTGCCGACGGTGCATACCGCGTTGGAGGCAGGGGAGTAAAATGCAAATAGGAATCGATAGCTTTATTGCCACGCTGGCTGATCCCGTGACCGGGGCGCTGGTCGATCCGGTCGTGCGTCTGCGCAATTTGCTCGAGGAGATCGAACGGGCCGACCTGGTAGGTCTCGATGTCTTTGGCATTGGCGAACATCACCGGGAAGAATTTCTCGATTCGGCCCCGGTCGTCATCATGGCCGCTGCCGCCGCTCGGACCAAGCGCATCCGCCTGGCCAGTGCCGTAACCGTCCTTAGCGCTGCCGATCCGGTGCGGGTGTTCCAGGAGTTCGCCACCCTTGATCTGATTTCGCAGGGCCGGGCGGAAATCGTGGCGGGGCGAGGCTCTTTTACCGAAGCCTATCCGCTCTTCGGGCTTGATCTCCGTGACTACGATTCCCTCTTTTCAGAAAAACTAGATTTGCTGCTGAAAATTCGGGAGAGCCTGCATGTCCACTGGTCGGGCAAGCATCGCGCTCCACTGACCGGGCAGGCGGTTTATCCCCGCCCGGTGCAGAATCCCCTCCCCGTTTGGATTGGAGTCGGCGGAACCCCCGCTTCCTTTGCCCGCGCCGGCGCGCTCGGTCTTCCCTTGATGATCGCCATCATCGGTGGTGAACCGCACCGGTTCCGCCCGCTGGTCAATCTCTACCGCGAGACCGGACTTCGAGCGGGGCATTCTCCCGAAACGCTGAAGGTCGGCATCCATGCGCTCGGTTATGTGGCCGATACCGCCTCGCAAGCGGCGGACGATTTTTATCCCGGCTACGCCCGCATGTTCACGGAGATTGGCAAGGAACGGGGCTGGCCGCCCATGCGTCGCTCCCATTACGATGCCCAACTCGATCCCATTGGCGCGCTGATTATTGGCGATGTTAAAACCGTTGCCGAAAAAATCCTCCACTTTGACAAAGTGCTCGGAGGAATTTTCCGCCTGAACATGCAGATGAGCCCCGGCACACTTCCTCATGCCAAAGCACTCCATGCCATAGAACTGCTCGGCGATAAAGTCGCCCCTCTCGTGCGAAAAAGTCCTCTCGGTGGCTAGTCAAGGGGAACAGCGCAGCGCCTTAGCTAACGCAATCTGGCTATAAACAACCGTCGGCTGGCAGCTCGATTAAAATGGAGCTTGTCGATTGGCATGGCTATTCTTGATTGTCCAATCCCATGACACCACGATCTTTTGCCCCGAGCCTGCTTTCCACGCAGATAACCGAGGCGTCCTATTACTGCCCGGACCGACGAAAGAAGAACCGGTCCGGCCTGGAGGTCATCTGCGCGGGACGGGAAAATTGCCAGCCGGACTACGCGATTGTCCGGCGGACCTTTCCGTGGATGGCCGTTGAACTGGTCGTCCAGGGAGAAGGATGGTTAAAGCTGAAAGGCCAGCGGTTTCGTTTAAGTGTGGGCACGCTATTCAGCTATGGTCCCGATGTGCCCCACCAAATTACGACCGATCCGGAGCGCCCATTGGTAAAATATTTCGTCGATTTCGCAGGCGTGGAGACCCGTCGCCTCCTGGCGTTCGTGCCGTTGCGTCCGGGGCAGGTCCGTCACGCGCTTTATCCGTTGGAATTGCAGGAGATCCTCGATCATTTGATCGCCGAGGGGAACCGCCATTCGAAATTCTCCGAGGCCATCACGCTGAACTATCTTCGCCTTTTCTTCCAAAAACTTCCCGAATGCGTGGAATATAGTTCGCAGAAAGGAACGCCTGTTTCGCTGGAGACTTACTTGAAGGCCAAGGCTTTTATCAACAAGAATTACGAAACGCTGCCCAGTTCGGAAGCGGTCGCCAGGAAGCTGGGCGTCTCGCCCGAGACCCTGTGTCGCCTCTTTCAGCGTTTCGCGAAGACGACTCCCTATCAGCACCTGCTGCGGCTCAAGATCAATCGCGCCGTGGATCTACTCCTCGGGACCGAGCTTTTGACCAAGGAAGTCAGCGATCGTTTGGGCTTTAGCGATCCCTTTCATTTCTCCCGCGTTTTCAAACGCTTACAGGGGACTTCACCCGTCAATTTTCGGCACCTGCGCGGGCGTATCTCAAAACCGGGGAAGGAGACGAAGTAAAATCGAGACCAAAGCAGGTCAAGAATCGTCATGCTAAACGCAAGAATGACTATTCTAGCGACGCGCCTGGATGTTTATGGTCTCTTCATCGCGTTGGAAGCCCTTCGCGAATCAACGGATTTTCCCATTCCGAGTAGCCGAAAAACTCACCATGACTCAACCTGACACTTCTATTTTCTTCCCTGATCCGGAAGGTATCGATCCCAAGCAAGTTCCTGTTAAAACTTTACCGTCGGGGGCAAAGATACCCGTTATCGGGTTGGGGACCTTCGGCTCCGATCACGTCACCGGCCAGCAGATTGCGGACGCCGTGTTGGATGCCGCGAGGTTGGGCTATCGCCATTTCGACTGCGCCTCCGTCTATGGCAACGAGCATTTGATTGGACATTCCTTCCGCAAAATCATGGACGGCGGCGTCCGCAGGGAAGAACTGTGGATCACTTCCAAGCTCTGGAACGACAAGCACGCTGAAGAGGACGTGATTGCTTCCTGCAAGAAGTCGCTGGCCGATTTGCAGCTCGATTATCTCGACCTCTATTTGGTCCATTGGCCTTTCCCGAACTATCATCCGCCCGGTTGCGCGCCCGATTATCACAACCCCGATGCCAGGTCCTACATTCATGAGAATTACATGAAAACGTGGCGCCAGATGGAGAAACTCGTCGAGATGGGACTCGTCCGTCACATCGGCACCTCGAATATGACGATACCCAAGCTCGAACTGCTGCTGCGCGATGTAAAGATCAAGCCGGCCTGCAACGAAATGGAATTGCATCCCCACTTCCAACAACCGGAGTTGTTCAAGTACGTGGTGGACCACGGCATTGTCCCGATCGGCTACAGCCCGATTGGCTCGCCCGGGCGCCCGGAACGGGACCGCACGGCGGAGGACACGGTCGACATCGAGGACCCGGTGATCGTCAAGATTGCCCAGCGCCTCAAGGTGCATCCGGCCACCGTCTGTCTCAAGTGGGCAGTCCAGCGCGGGCAGTTGCCGATTCCGTTTTCGGTGAATCGCAAGAACTACCTGGGTAACTTGAAGGCTGTGGTCAGCGAACCTTTGTCCACGCAAGACATGCAGGAAATTGCCAAGATCGATCGCGACTGTCGACTGATCAAAGGCCAGGTCTTTCTTTGGAAAGACGGCCAGACTTGGGAAGCTTTGTGGGACCTCGACGGAAAAATCACCCCCGCTTAACATCAAATCTCTATGACAACCCTACCCAATACGATGACCGGAGTGATCCTTCCTGGCAACAGCACCGTCGAGTTCCGCGATTTTCCGGTACCTAAACCCGGGCACGGTCAGGTCTTGGTGCAGATGAAGGCCAGCTCGATTTGCGGCAGCGATATCCGGGCGATTTATCGCGCCCATCTCGGGAAAGGTCCCGAAGGCTATCAACCGGGCACGATTGCGGGACATGAACCGTGCGGCCAAATTGTCGAAGTGGGGCCGGGTTGCAAGGAGTTCAAGGCCGGGGACCGGGTCATTCTCTATCACATCAGCGGCTGCGGCTGTTGCAGCGATTGCAAGGAGGGTTACATGATCTCCTGCCACAATGAGGCCCGCGCGGCCTACGGCTGGCAACGCAATGGCGGCCATGCCCCGTATCTCCTGGCCGAAGAGAACACATGCGTTCATTTGCCGGACAACCTGACTTATCTCGACGGCGCCCTTGTGGCCTGCGGTTTTGGCACGGCGTGGGAGGCTTTGACGCGGATGCGAGTGAACGGTCGCGATAAATTGCTGGTCGTTGGACTTGGTCCCGTAGGCCTGGCCGCCGCGATGTTGGGACGCGCGTTGGGCGCCCGGGAAATCCTGGCCGTGGACACCAGTGCGGACCGCCTCGCGCTGGGCAAGAAACTCGGCTTGATCGATCATTCCGTGATCAGCAATAACGAAGCGCTGGACAAGATTCTCGCGCTGACCCAGGGCAAGGGCTGTGAGGTCAGCATCGATTGCTCGGGTGCCGCGCCGGCCCGTCTGCTCGCCTTGAAAGGGACCCGGCAATGGGGTCGCTGCGGCTTTGTCGGTGAAGGAAACGATGTGCATTTCGATGTGTCGCCCTGGTTGATCCATCCGCAGATCACCCTTTACGGCTCGTGGGTGACGAGCCTCGGACACATGGACCAACTGACGGAACGCCTTTCCCGCTGGAACTTGCATCCAGAGATCACGGTGACGCATCAATTCCCGCTGGAAAAGGCCGCCGAGGCGTATCGGATTGCCGACGAAGGCCAGTCCGGAAAAGTCGCCATCGTCTTCGCGTAGCCCTTTTGTTCCAATCTCCCCATGATATTGCCGCAGCGCCAAGTCCATCTTGATTTCCACACGTCACCGTGGATTCCGGATGTGGGATCGGAGTTTGACGCGCGGGAGTTCGCGCAGACCTTTCGCAAGGCGAACGTCAACAGCGTGACGATTTTCGCCAAGTGCCATCACGGCATGAACTATTATCCCACCAAAGTCGGGACCATGCACCCGGCCCTCAAGGGGCATGACTTGATGGGCGAGATGATCGAGGCGCTCCATCGCGAGGGGATTCGCTGTCCCATCTACACGACGGTCGGGTGGGAGGAAGACGCGGCCCAGCGTTTTCCCGCTTGGCGCCAGATCCGGAAGGATGGGACTTTTCCCTCAACCAATGCAGCGGAGAAGGCTCCGGGCCCATGGAAGTTTCTCAATTTTCTGCATCCCGATTATCAGGATTATATCGAGACTCATGTCCGCGAAATTCTTTCCGGTTACGAGGTCGACGGACTTTTCTTCGATATCGTCTTTTTCGACAGCGCCTCCTGCTGGAGCGATTCGTCCGTGGCTTTCCGCGAAAAGCACGGCTTCATGAATTCCGATCCGGAAACGCAGGCGAAATTTGAGAGTGCCGCACAAACCGCGTTCACGACCCGCTTTTCCGCGCTCATTCGCGGGACCAATCCCCAAGCGTCCATTTTTTATAATTCGACGAACCGCCCCTTCGTTGACAGTAATTTCGGCGCGCGGCAGCGGCTGCCTGCCTGCTCGCATTTCGAGGTCGAATCGTTGCCCTCCGGTTTTTGGGGCTATCAACACTTTCCACGGCTCGCCCGCCTCGTCTCCACCTGGGGACTGCCTTGGGCGGGGCAAACCGGTCGCTTCCAGAAAATGTGGGGCGACTTTGGCGGGATCAAACCGCAGGCCGCGCTTGAATACGAATGTTTCCGGACGCAGGCCCTCGGCGGCGGCAATATTGTTGGAGATCAACTCCCTCCGCGTGGCCAACTCGATCGGGCCGCCTATGATCTCATCGGCGCCGTCTATGCCCAATGCGCGGAAGCGGAGCCTTTCTATCAGGGATCAGAGTCCCTGCCGCAAGTCGGCATCATTTGCCCACATTATCCGGGACAAAACGAATTGATGAGCGGCAAAAGCGAAGAGGGAGTGGTGCAAATGTGCGAGGAGACGCACTACGAAAGCGTGATCCTGGATGACGCTGGCAGCGTCGAGAACCTCGCTTTACTCATCCTTCCCGATTGCGTCGTCATCACCCCGAAGCTCAAGTCGACCCTGGCGGCGTTTTACCAAAAAGGCGGGCGTCTGATTCTCTCCCATCGCTCCGGTTTTGATGCGGCGGGGAAATGGGCGCTCGATTTCCTGCCTCTGACTTTTGAGGGCGAAGTTGAAAAATTTCCCACGTATTGGCGCGCGCGCGCGGCTTTCGATCCCGTGCTGTCGATCAGCGACCGGGTCTTCTATCAACAGGGCCTCAATGTCGTACCCGGTGCCGGAACGGAAATCCTCGTCGACCGAATTCTCCCCTATTTCAAACGGACCGATCTCCACTTCTCGTCTCATTTTCAGGCTCCCCCGGTTGCCAGTCCCGACCGCTACCCCGCCGTGGTGGCCGGAGATCGCTTCGTCTACTTCGCCGATCCCATTTTCCAGGAGTACCGCCAGGCGGGAAATATTGCCGCCCGCGACGGATGGAAGCACGCGATGCAGCGTTTGATCGATGTCCCACCCTATGGCGCGGGCTTGCCGACCACCGTGCTGAGCACGCCCCGCCGTCGCGGAGCGGACCTCATCCTGACTCTCCTCCACTACATTCCCCTTCGCAAGGCGCTGGATATCGACGTCATCGAGGAGCGAATGAACTTCGCCGGACAGATCCTGCATTTGCCTGTCGCCGCCAGACAGGTCCGGGTCTTCGGCCATGACACACCTCTGCCCATCGCACCGTCCGGCGGCTTTCAATTACCCACCTCACCCGGCCGTCTCCTTCTTGAAGTCCCCGGCTTCTTCCAAGCTTAACTCATGCAAAAACGTCTCGCGGCAAATTCATGGCGTCAGCGGGTCAACCAACAGTTGCCTCTGCTCGGCCATCGTAATTGGATTGCCATTGTCGACTCGGCTTATCCCTGGCAAACCGCCCCCGGTATTGAAACGATTGCCACGGGAGCCGCTCAGCTCGAGGTCGTGGATTTTGTCCTGAAGGCCGTCAAGAAGGCCCGACACGTCCGCCCGCTCGTTTACCTCGACGCCGAGTTGGCCGACCTGCCTGAAGCGGACGCACACGGTGTGACCGCGTACCAAAAAAAGCTCCACAAGCTTTTGCCCCCAGGCGCCGTTCAAACCGTGCCCCACGAAGAGATCATCTCGATGCTGAACGAAGCCGGGAAGACCTTCCGCGTCCTCATCTTAAAATCGACACTGACACTCCCCTATACCTCCGTCTTCGTGCAACTCGATTGCGGTTACTGGAATGCGGAAGCTGAATCGCGTCTTCGCGGCCGTTAGTTCCTGGCTGATACAGCCAGACCAAGTCCCAAGCCCTTTATGAAAACTCTCGCGCAAACTCTCG
>Ga0206876_1133_pt1 | contig 20712 bp, 13 predicted proteins | sample Alteio_BWOrgCont_10_FD_152619 | JGI IMG/M metagenome (GOLD analysis project Ga0206876, IMG submission 152619) | Enriched cells from forest soil in Barre Woods Harvard Forest LTER site, Petersham, Massachusetts, United States -... | ecosystem: Environmental > Terrestrial > Soil > Temperate forest >...
CTGACAGATTTTAGTACTTATCCATCACCGCATCCGGAAGCGTGTCCGCATGAATATTTCTGATCTTCGCTGGCTCTCTCGGGTTCCTCAAATTCTCCGAGGTCCAGAGTGCCCACTTTGCAGTTCGATTGAATTAAGGGACGACATTCGGCCGCCTCTCGATAGGCTCCTTAGGCTTTTCGCCTTTCGCCCGGTCAGATGTGCTAACTGTTGGCGGAGATACTACCAGTTTGCTCCGAAATGCACATCTGATTAGTTCGAAATTATGTACTCTAAGCAATCTTACGGCAGTAAGCTGAGACCTGGCTTATGAAGGGCTTAGGCGATGAATGTCAGCCCTAGCCCTTCCATCGCGGTCTCGGCATCACTGCCTCGCTTCTGGTTAAATCGCGTTCTGCCAGCAATGGTAAGTATCCCCCTCTGAGCATAAGGCGGTTATTTTGGCGCGAGAGCTTGTGCCTTCGCGCAGGCCGGTTTGTTGGCGAGCTTGCAGGCGCGGCTGTAGTAGTCGGCAGCGGTCGCATTGTTTCTGGGAATGCCGATGCCGTTCTCGTAGAGCATGGCTACCTTGTTGCATCCGGTGGCGTTGTCTAAGTTGCAGGCCTTGCGATAAAGGAGATTAGCCGCAACCTGATCGTTCGCATACTTGGCGTAGAGGTCACCGGCCTGGATGCAGGCGTCGGATTTGTTGTTCTGCTGGCAGGCTTTCATGTCGAGGTCGATGTTTTTCTGTACGAGAGCGCTGCCTTGGGCGGTGCTCAGCGGCTGGGTTTGCTGCGCGATACCCCGCGATGCGAGGACAAGTGTTAAGCTACACAGCAAAAGTATTCTTGTAATTCGAGCAGAAGTCATGCCAGCTATGCTCTCACAATGGAGGTATGACCGGGACTATACGTCTAGGTTGGCGTCTCGAATCTTCTGATACGCCACTTCCACGGTCGAGAGAAGCCGTCGATCAGTGCCTGCGGTCATCTTTCTTCATCTTGGGAGTAATAGGCCAGCTTTTATCCGTCATCTGTATCCCACTGAGAGAATCGGGTTGATGACGCTTATTGGAGAGCGGAAAGAAATTTGTTCATTTCCGATATAACCTGAGCTTCGTTGCTGAGGTACAAGTAGTGATCGGCATTTGGGATCATGACGATGCGAGCGCTTGGCACGCTGCGGTGGAAATTGTCAGCCCATGCGGTACATGGCGCTTTGTCGTCGGCGATCAGAGCCGCATCCGGTTTGGATGTGCGACCTTTAAAGAGTTCTCATCTTGGCAATCGAGTTGTATGCCACATGGCAGTTTCCTCGAAGGAGGAACTGTCCTGTTTTCTTTGCATAGCTTGTTGATCGCAGTTCGGGGTAAAAGCCCAGTAATAGCGTCGCTACGGGTCCGCTAATGACTTCAGGAAATGAAACAAATGTGGGATTGTGAGCTAGACACCGAGGGCTACCATGGAATGAAGGAATACTCTTCAGGCAACACATAGAATTCGGGACTGATCATGCCATTTGTTGAGCAACGTATCCATCAAGCCCTTGATCGTGGGGAGTTTGTCCCCTACTTCCAGCCGCTGGTCGATCTTCGTGTCGGCAGCATCCACGGATTCGAGATTCTCGCGCGATGGATGCATCCCGATCACGGCCTTGTCCCGCCGAACAGGTTCATACGGCTCGTAGAACGTTACGGTCTGATCAATCGCCTGTCCGCTTCTCTGTTAACGCAGGCTTTCGCCTCAGTGCGCACACTTCCTAAGAACTTTGGGCTCTCCATCAATCTTTCTCCATCGCAGTTGCACGACCGCAACCTGCCGAGCTTGATACGTCGTATGGCAGCCGAGGCGGAGTTTGATTTGAAGCGTCTCACCGTCGAACTGACGGAGACGGCCCTAGTTGACGATCTCGACCTTGCCGGCGCCGTCGCCGCAGACTTCAAGAAACTCGGAATTCGCCTTGCCTTGGACGACTTTGGCACAGGTTACTCTAGTCTCTTGCATCTTCAGTCGCTCCCCTTTGACGAATTGAAAGTGGACATGAGCTTCGTGCGGTCCATGGTGGACTCGCGTCAAAGTAGAAAGATCACTGCGGCGGCAATCAGCCTTGGTTTGAGTTTAGGCCTGCAAACGGTAGCCGAAGGCGTAGAAGAACAGAGCCAAGCCAACCTGCTTGCCTGGCAAGGATGCATGTTGGGACAGGGCTTCCTCTATGGCCGTCCAATACCCGCAGCGGAGCTTCGCGCCTCACTCTCACAATGTCATCCCGGTGTCTTCGCAATGACTGAGGTACCCGCGTCGATCGGAGATCCCTTTCTCTCACTCGATGCACACCCCACCCAACGGCTTTCACAGCTGCGCGCCATCTACGATAGTGCCCCGGTGGGTCTGGCCTTCATCGATTGCGAACTTCAATATGTGAATCTGAATCAACAACTCGCGCAGATGAATGGGCAGAGTGTGCAGGCTCACTTGGGGCGTAAGGTTTCCGACATCGTTCCGCCAGCTCTCTATCAACAATTCGAGCCTTACCTCAAGCGCGCGCTTCGGGGGGAAGCGTTTCCAAGTATTGAGGTGCAGGCAGCTCCTTTGTCGGCAGGAGAACCTGTGAAGACCCTAATGGTGACCTACCAACCAGTTCGCGATGAGGCTAGCGAAATTCTGGGAGTGTGCGTTTCCATTGCCGATATCTCCGCGGTGAAACAGAAGGAAGAAGCTCTGCGCGAGAGCGAAGACCACTATCGCCACGCGGTAGAACTGAACCCGCAAACTCCTTGGGTCATGGACGCACAGGGTAACAACATCTCCGTCAGTTCTCGCTGGGAAGCGCTCACCGGGCTCACGATGGAGGAGACGAAAGGCTATGGTTGGATCGACGCCGTCCATTTAGAGGATCGACCCAGAATTCTTACGATGTTAGAAACATCGCTGATAACGGGAGCTCCGATAGATATCGAGTATCGAGTACGACATGCAGACGGTCCATGGATTTGGATGCGTTCTCGCGGTGCAGCTCGTCGTGATGCTGCGGGAAAAATTATTCGTTGGTATGGCAGCGTAGAATCTGTCGACGAACACAAGCGCGCTCTCGATGAACTTCGCGCTAGTGAAGCTGGTCTTCGTTGCAGCGAAGCAAGGCTCCGCGCCATCTTCGATTCCGTGCCCGTTGGCATTGTTCTTGCCGAGTCGACCACTGGCAGAGTATTGAATGCGAATCCCAGGGCGGAGGAACTCATCGGCTTCCACTTTAAACAAGATATGATTTGGACCAATGAGGGCTGGGAAGCATTTGATTCTTGTGGCAAGCGGATCAAGGGAATACATCTTCCGCTAATGCGCGCTCTACGCTCAGGGAAAGCCACGAATGCAAAAGAGGTGCTCTTGCGCCGACCTGATGGTTCCGAAATCTGGCTCAGCCTGACCGCAACGCCTATCCGTCTCGACGATGGCGTACAGCTTGGTGGCATTCTAATTGTTCAGGCTATTGATATTGGTAAGCGAGAACGCGAACATCTCCTCGGACTTGCAGGCGAATTGGCTTCAGTGGCTTCTGGAACGATCTACAAATCCCACTAGAGGTTGCGTGGAAATAGCAATGCGCAGTTCGTCTTCATTCCTAAAAGTGCGGTTTTGGCCCCCTGACAATGCTCCTACTCAGAAAACCCATTAAGTCCCATCGCGAAGACGTGGTTTCGAGAGGATTCTGGAGGAACTTAGAGGTTTTGTTGCACTCAATTCTCACTACAATCAGAACGCCGAAAAAACAGATGCGCTAGGTAAAAAACGCTGCATCTCATTCATTGCCTTTGAGTTGCGGCGGGTCGGCGCGAAAAGCTTTGCCACTAGCTCATCTGGTCCCAAAGCAGGTGCGCTACCAGGCTGCGCCACGCCCCGACTCTCACCATTATCGCATCAGTGGTTTCCGGTTGAAAATGCAGGCTGACGTCCGAAGAAATGTCGCGAGATTGCGGATTTTGGGACCTCAGATACAGTACGAAGGCGTTGGTAGTCTCAATTTTCACTACAGTCAGAACGCCGAAAAAATAGTTGCGCTAACCCTCCATTGCTAGGACATCGCACAAGAGGTGTTTCTACAGGCTTACATGGCTTGAAGCAGTTTCGACAGGACTCTGAGTTCCCTACTTGGGTTACAAGAATAGCGATCAATTTCGCGCTAACCGCGGAGGTGATGTCGGTGATTTGGTGGTAGGTCAATTGGTCAGGGCGCTCAGATTCGAGCTAAGCCGCTGCTCCCGAAGCAGAACTCACGTTTTCAGCTAAAAAAAAATGAGGCAGCAAGCTCTTTGGGATAAACCGGCCATGTTGAATTCTGTTGAACTGTTTACAACCAAGTGGCTTTGACACCTGCAAGATTGTCTCCAGTCTGAACGCGCTCTTGAACGCCTAAGGCAGTTTGCGGCATTCTTACGATTACTAACAATCGTAAAGAACCCTCGGATGTCTGGAATGCAGATCGAGTTCTTGCGGCGTTCATGTCACTTGCGTAAAATGACGCCACTCCCGGAATTCACAGAAAGAGATTCCTGCCTAGGCAAGGATCTCGATGTGATCGACTATATAGTTCGTCTGCGGCCCTGCTTTTCGTAAGCAAAAAGTCCCTGTTTTCAGCTACTCCAACAGTCGGCGCGATGATGAGAGACCGACGCCTCTACAGGGAACTGGTTTGCCTGTACTCGGCGTAAAGAGGACAAGCTCGTGCCAAGACTGTGTCTGTTCTTCTCATGTGTGTTGGTTGGCTTTGTGTTTGGACCGCCGGCTCTGGGCCAAACGGACGCCCCCTTGGTCCGCATCGTCAGTCCGGTCGACGAACAGCAAGTAGTGACGCTGAAGAACACTGTGCATCCGCTGGCCAACGCGGCCAATGACCAGGGCGCGCTTCACGACGATCAACCCTTGGGACGCATCCACCTGCTGCTCAGCCGCAGCGCCGCGCAAGAAGCCGCTCTGCGGCAACTGCTTCAGGAACAGCAATCGCCGGATTCGGTAAGCTACCACCGCTGGCTTACGCCTCAGGAATTTGGCGAACGCTTTGGCCCATCCGACGAAGACATCGCCACCGTGACGCGATGGCTCTCGAGCCATGGCTTCAGTGTGCAGGGCGCAACTCCCGGCAAGCAGGCAATCGAGTTCACCGGTACAGCCGGCCAGTTTCGCAATACGTTCCATGCGCCACTTCACCATTACCAGGTCAATGGCCGGATGCATACATCGAACGCTTCTGATCCGCAGATCCCTGCTGCGCTGGCCCCTGTGGTCGCCGGTTTTACTTCACTGAATAACTTTTCGCCCAAACCAATGAGCCGTCGCATCGGCAGCGCGATGTACGACACGAAAACAAGGCTGGCAACGCCTACTCCGGACTGGACTGATCCTCAAACGGCAAAGCAGAACCTATATCCGCCCACGCCGGCTGATTATGGAGTGCAGTACGACCTCAACCCGGTGTGGGCAGCCGGCATTACCGGCCAGCAGCAGACCATCGCCATCATCAATGCTGCGAATATTGACGTCGCGCTGGCCAATCAATTCCGCAGCATTTTCGGCCTGCCCTACAATCCGCCCCGGATCGTCATCGACGGCAACGATCCCGGCATTGACGGCGCCAATAACTCCGATGGCCGCAACTTTTTCTCTGCCGAAAGCTACGTGGACGTGGAGTGGGCTGGGGCCTTTGCCCCCAACGCGAGCATCGAGCTGGTGATTGCCGCCGACACCGCGTTGCAGTCGGGTTTGTGGCTGGCAGCCGAGCACGCTGTCTACTACAACGTTGCCCCGGTCATGAGCATGAGCTTCGGGCTCTGTGAAGCCACCTCCAACAACGCATTTATCGGCCAGCTTCTTGAGCAGGCAGCTGCCCAGGGAATTACAGTGTTGGTCTCCTCGGGCGATTCGGGTTCCGATACGTGCGAGCGCGGATACCAGTTCGCCAGCGAAGGTGTATCCGTGAATTCGCTGGCCTCCACACCGTTCAATGTTGCCGTGGGCGGGACCGACTTTTACTACAGCAACTACAGCCAGGGCCAAGGCTCCCCAGCGCTCAACGCAGAAATCGCCAGCTATTGGAACGCCACGCCAAGCAATTTTCCAGCACCCTCCATCCTCAAGCCGGTTCCCGAACAGGTCTGGAACAATAGTCAGTACGGCTTAAATGTGATTCCGGGGACCACTGCGAACCAGAATGCAGCGGTAAACAGCTCGGGCGGCGGTGGGGCCAGCATCATCTGGCCTAAGCCCGCCTGGCAGACCGGGCCCGGTGTTCCGAACGATGGCGCACGCGACCTGCCGGATATTTCCTTATTCGCCGCCGGCAGCAGCAACCTGAGCTTTTCTCTGGTTTGCTCAGCGCCCGGTGACTGCTATCAGCCGGCCGCGGGCCAGCCGATGCAGGTTAGCGCGAACGCAGGTACCTCGTTCGCCGCGCCGATGTTCGCCGGCATCATGGCGTTGATCAATCAGAAGTATGGACCGCAGGGACAAGCCAACGCCGTGCTCTATCCGCTGGCGGCGCAGTACCCGCAGGCGTTTCACGATGTGACAGCAGGATCGAATACGATGCCCTGCGACTTCACCGACGCAACCCCAGACTGCATCGCTGTCGCGAATCCAATTATTTACTATGGCTACCTTACGGGTGGTGAGCTCGGTTCCGGCACCACGCCCTGGTACAATGCCGGGCCCGGCTACGATCTCGCCACCGGCCTCGGCAGCATCGACGCCAATGTGCTGATCGCCAACTGGAACAAGGTAAAGTTTGCGTCGACTGCCACCACGATGCAGCTTTCCGCGACGAAATTTCCGCATGGGACACCAGTGACTGCGACAGGCGCGGTGACGGCCACCGGCGGCGGGACTCCGGGCGGCAGTGTTGCCCTTATGACGGACAGCTCGTCGCCGGGCAACGCTTCGGAGACGGTCTTCGGGCTCACTGGAGGCTTATATTCGGGATCACTGACAGCGCTGCCTGGAGGGACGTATGACATCTGGGCGAACTACGGAGGTGACACCACCAATGCGCCCAGCGCTTCCGCCAAAACACAGGTCACCGTTTCGCCTGAACCCAGCACTTTCGGAGATCCGGGACCGCCTTTCCCGCCTCTACCCTACGGGTCGGCAATCGTGTTCGACTGGCGGCCATTGGGCACGGCCTATTACCAGCAATGCATTTCAAACCCCACACCGCCGTCCAGTTGCAGTGCCACTCCTACTCCGGCGACAGGCTCGATCACCGTCTTCGACAACGGCACGGCCATCGCCGACCCGCCACTGAACTTGAATGGCGTTGCGGAGTCCAACGGGACATTCGCAGTGGGAAATCATTCCATCGTTGCGAAATATTCAGGCGACAACAGTTATGCGCCCACGAGCAGTTCTCCGATCGTGTTTGCCATTACAAAGACTTCGCCCTATGTCCAAATCTCACAGCTTATTCCTGGTCCTACATTCTTTTCGGCGATTGCCGGCGAGATCATTCCCTTCGCGGTCACAACAACAAACCCGCAATGCGGATATTATCCTTTCTCCACCACTTCCTTCTGCGCTGCCGGAGCCGTCCCAACGGGGACCATCACCTTGACGGGCCTACCCGGGGACGCCGTGAATCGCGCGGCCCTCACTGCGATGTTTGATTTGTATACATTGGCCCCCGAAGGAGCAGCAAACTTCGTGTTCCCGGCAGACACCCCTCCCGGAACGTACAACATCAACTACAGCTACAGCGGCGATGCGAACTATGCGCCAGCCAGCGGCTTTCTGGCGACTTGGTCGGTTCGCCCTGGCAATGGGCTTCCTTCCACAATCGCCGCCAGCATCAGTGGAGCGCTTTCGCCCAATAGCCCGGGCATTACCATCAACGGAACCGTCACCGGCCAGCCGGCACAACCTGCTCCTACCGGCACTATCAACCTTTACGGCAATGGGAGCCAGATCTTCCCCAATGGCACGTTAACGGCGGGGCTGGGAGACAGTTCCACGTTCAGCCTCATCTTTTCGCCGTCCTTCTTTTCTTCGCTTGTCCAGAACGGCACTCTTCAGCTATCGGTGCAGTACACCGGCGATTCCGTTTACAACCCGTCTGCCGCGATCCTCAGTTCTACCGTTTTGAATAACGACATTGCTGACTTTCTGATGCAATCGCCGACGCCGCAGATTCCGATCTTTGCCGGTGGGAGCGGAACGGCAACCATCGACCTTACATCGGAGTTCGGCTTCAGCGGCAATTTGACGCTGAGTTGTCAGCCCTCGCCGGGAGTTACGTGCTCCATCCCACCGCCCAGCTTTCTCACTAGCGGCAGTTCGAGCAGTGCGCTGCTTACCATTGGTGTGCCGGGAAACTCCGCCAACATGAATTACAACGTCGGCGTGACAGCCACAGACGCGAATGGAAGTCATATCCACACGATCGCGGTGATCGCGCAGGTCAGCGGCTCACCCGCCGGGGCCCAAAGCTTCGCGCTCACCAGCGGCGTCGCCAACATCAGCATCACCAATGGGCTCAAGGGATATAACACCATCAGCGTTTATGGTCTCGGAGGTTATTCGGGCACGATCAACCTGAGCTGCCAGGTGACCGGCTTCGCCATCCACCCGGTCACGCCAACTTGTTCTCTTTTGAACAGCTCCGTGACCATCAGCGGCGCGAATCCGCAAACAGCGACGGTCAACTTCTTTACCGCTGTGGCCTCGGGAGAAAACAGGCAACGGTATCCGTTCTGGCCTGCTTCAGGCGGGGTCGCGCTTGGCATGCTAATTGTGATGGTTGTTCCAGGAAGGCGCAGGTGGGGGGCTTTGTTGTGCCTGTTTGTGGTACTGGCAACCGTGGAGCTGTCCGGCTGCGGAAGCACGAGTAGCGGCGGGAGCTTCAATCCAGGGACGACACCGGGTGGCTATACGGTGACCGTCACCGGAACAGCAGGCACCATCACCCAAACTACCTCGTTCACCATGGAAGTGACGCAATAGGTGTCTTGCATTGAACAGCGGATAGCCGCATGATGACGTTGCCAGTCGCGTTCAAAGTATCGAGTTGAAATGGTCGGGGCGATTGGATTCGAACCAACGACCCCCTGCTCCCGAAGAGGAATTGCAATTTTCGCGGCTGCGCCGCGTGGGATTTTTCTCTGCCATCTGCATGATGGAGAAGGCTTTATCTCTATCTCTAAAATCGGTGCAGAACAAGAATTAGTTGATTTGCGCCGCTGCCGCCCGCGATCACACCACAGTTATGATTATGAAAGTCTGAATATCCAGCCATAGTCGATGACAGTCGTAGTCATCCTGTCTCTAAGAAGGAAGGCGTAGGGCACAAGCGCAAATCCATACAGGGAAAATAGCCACAGTACCGTCGCCCATTAGAATTCGAGTTGATCAGGGTAGAGAGACCAAACCATCAATATCGTCACTTATCGTGTCTTGTCCACAACGACGGTCTGAGTTTCCAATAGATTAATCCGGCCAGTACGATGACTAAGCTAACAAAGATAAACAGGACAACTAATGTCAAGACAACAGGATCATCCTTAAATAGAGTTCCGAGTGCAAGCTGATTCTCATATATCGTCGCTCCAACACAAGCAACAAACAATATAACTGAGAAGCTAAGGATAATTCTTAGCTTTGTACCATTGATCTTGCTTCGTGGACTGAGCTTTACATTGAGCAATCCCAGAGCGACGGTAACGCATGGAACAACGAAAGAGAACTCAATATTCCCTATCAGCCGCGCAGTGTCTTTTGGTTCCACGCCTTAATTCCTCTCAACGTGTAAGTGTTCCTAAACTTCCATTTGAAGCTCGGTTTCCAAACTAGCGTGGCATAGCGTCTCGCCTTCTAACGGCCGGGCGACTTCTCCGTGCAACGTCCCGGACGCGCTCTAATAAATGGTGGCTCCGCTTCCGTCGTCAATGTGGCATCCGCGGTTCCGCTCGATATTCTGGATCTGGCGTAGCTCGTTCGCACGCTGTTCTGTCATTAAAAAGCCATACCCTGATGCCCCGTTATTTGTATAAAGTGATGCCACAAACTTTACCCATGCATCCCGCATCGCCAACCAAGCTGTCTCTTCCGCCCGTAATTTATCGCCGCTCACGGGCGCATTGGGCGGGTCACCGGGAATGTGTCGGTCAATGCATGGTGACTCAATGACGGCGCGGAATGCCTGACTTAGGTGCAACTCGGACTCCTCAAACTGATCGCGACTTGGGACACGACCACGTTCCTGCTGCTGTAGGTCAGCTGCAAGCCGAGACTCGAGCATCCGTGCGAAATTTGGTTCGTTGTCATTTGGCTGGACCGCTACGTGAGCCCGGATATACGCATTCATAGCCGCATCTACCGGCTTCAACTTCGCATTCAATTGCTCCGGCGTCTGACCAGGAAGGAGGCGTTCAACCGAAGCCTCCATCGACTCCTCGGGAATGCATCCTCGGTTGCGCATTACAATTTGCATCCGCTGCAACTCACCTGCGCGCTCGTTCGCTAACATGAACCCGAAGCCGTCTGCGTTACTCTTTGGAAACAATCCTTTCAAAAAGGCCGTCCAGGCGTCGTACACCAGTAGCCACGCCTTCTGTTCGGACTCCAAAGCCGCGACACTGGTCGGCATGGTTGGAGGATCGCCCGGCGCCGACTTGCTCATGCAGGGCGACGAGATGACACCGCGGTAAGTAGTATTCATCCGGATCGTCGCGTCGTCCACCTGCGTCCGATTCATCCTCTGTTCGTTCATTTGCATCGATTGCACTTCAGCTGAAAGGTGCATCCGGAGGTTGTTCACCAGGCGCGAGTTGCTGATGTCGTTGCTCCCCGTATCATTCATGGTGTTCAGAGGCTTGTTCAGTGGGTCATTCGGAGTAGCGTCCGCATGAGCTTTCGCATAATTCAGTACAGCCGCCTCTACTGGCTTCAACTCTTCCGTTAACTGTTCTTCGCTGATCCCGGTTACGTGCAGCCTCACCATCTGTTCCAGGGTCGGTGCTGCACGCTCTCGCGTACCCACTGTTCTTTGTACGAATACCCGGTATCCCTCTGGGATTGCGAACCACTCTTGCCCAGGCTCACCCAGCTTCAGGTCCGTCGCCTCCACTTTTCTCGTCGCACCAAATGGATCCGTCACCATCACAGCCAGATAGAACTGAAGCTGCGGCGAATACCACGTCTCCCGGGTTGTTACCAACGGGTTGTTGTTGCCGCTAACTCCCGCCTTAACGACTTCTGTCTCCCTGATGCCCTCCGCTTCAACACCGTCTATCTGCTTCTTCCCAAGGCTCTCGCGCCGCACTGTTGTCGCGCTATTTTCTGTAACACCCAGTCCGGGCTGTTCGGCTGGTTGCAACGATGGGTCAAATGATCGCCGCTGACAACTATGTCGATCTGCATAACAAATCGTAGAAGTCGAGTTCTTGGGGTCAAACACGATCGTGCTTACTACCGCTGGCTCGCGGTCGGATTCTAATGGGACCGCATCGCGTGATTCGCGGTATTCATATCCAGCACCGTCTCGCGCCGCGATTACATAGTATTTTTGTTTAACCCAACTCCCATCGGGTAACGGCTTGGCGATCTCCACGTTGAATTTCACTTTGAAAGGCTGCTTCTGAGTCAACGGAATGTACATCCCATCCCCGCGTCCATTCGGGGTTGGTGTCACATCTACTGGCGCTAATGCCCCTGCTTGTTTTGATGAACTATCTGGATTCGCAGCAGTGTTCTGAGCCGCCACAAGTGCTGGAGCTACCCACAGCACAGCAGCCAGAATATAGATTACGTTTTCAGGCAAGATACGATTCGAGGGCTTCATCGTTCTCCTCATCGCTTCTAGTTCAGCTACAGTTATTTTATAAATTTCGAAAGCCAGAGCTGTGTGGCGAGTCGTTAGTGTACATCGGTGGCGACATGCTGTTCCGAAGAAAGTGCTAGCGGCAACCGTTCCAGATAGACCTAAAGCAGACCTCTCGTTAGTGTTCGATTCCTTCAATGAAGTGTGTTTATGAGAACTGACTACGATTTGAGATTGTGTCGACTGATAGCCTTATCAAGCACGCTCCCGCGGTAGGACATGTTGATGAAACTTCTTCTCACCTCGTCCGGCATCAGCAACCCGAGCATTCATAATGCGCTGGTCGAACTTCTTGGCAAACCGGTTGCTGAATGTAACGCACTCTTTGTTCCGACCGGCATCTATCCCTTCCCCGTCGGCGCCGCCATGGCTTACAGGGCTGCCTGCGGAAAGTCACCCACCCCGTTATGCGAGTTGGGCTGGAAGTCGATAGGCCTGCTTGAACTTACCGCGCTGCCCAGCATCGACAGAAGCGCTTGGGTTCCAGCCGTCGAACAAGCCGACGCCCTCCTTGTCTGGGGTGGCGATCCGCTCTTCCTGAGCTACTGGATGAACCACTCGGGCCTCACCGATCTCTTGAAATCCATGCCAATACCACCCGTCTATGTTGGCGTCAGCGCCGGCAGCATGTTGACCGCACCCATTTTTGCCGAAACCTACCACAAGCCCTATCGCGGAACCGGAAGCCCGCTCACGTTGAAAGATATGACGTTCCCTGCGCCCGAAGGCGAAGTCACCATGAACTTCATCACCGCCAACGGAGCGGGCTTTACGAACTTCGCGCTGATCCCCCACGCGAACCACAAGGACCGCGCCGACGCATCGTTCAAGAACGCACCGAGTTGGGCTGCAAAACTACCCGTCCCGGTATATGCAATTGATGATCAGACTGCTATTAAGGTGAACGGCGATATTGTCGAAGTCGTGTCCGAAGGAGAGTGGAAGCGATTCACAGCGTGAGCCGCTCCGTAGTTACTCCTCACAAGTCGGCTTCTGAAGCAATTACACTTCACGTGCGGTAGCAGTATATGGCGGAGTAATCGCCCCGGTTCGGCCCGTCTATTTGCTAATGCTGCGATGCGCTAGGTAAAACGCCACATCTCATTCATCGTTCTACCAGCCGGGAGCATGCAGACCGCGCAATAGTGATCCTCCCAGCCAAAGCAACAGAAGGAATGGCAACATCATCATGGCTACGATGCCCAGACCCAAAAGGACCATGAAAATCCAGTCCTTCCATGTGTCGCGGCGAGGAGCTTCCAGGCTGCGTTCGAGCAGATGGAAGTTGCGGCGGTTGGCGCGCCAGGCAATATCAAACAGATTGCCAAGAACCGGCACCGCGCCGATGCCCACCTCGATAGCAAGATTGGCGACCATTCTCGAGATAGTGATCAAGGGAACGCCACGAAAAAAAGCTGCCAGCACAATAATGGTGCTGGCCAGGCCAGCGAGTAGATCACCAACTCCGGGTATGAAGCCGATAATTCCGTCGACACCGAACCGGATGCTGGTGCCCGGGATTTGAAACCATGTATCGAGCACGCGCGAGAGCAGATCGAGATTCTCGTCGCTGAAGGTGCCGCCGGCGCCGCCAAAGCGCGGCTTCACCGCATCGGCCGGCTCCACCCCCGGTGGCAGAATCTCGGGTTCGGTCAGGTTCAAACTCACGCAGCACACCTCTCGGCCCAGCTGTTCCTATTTCCGGCCTGATGCTAGAATAGACCTCATACGGCGGCTATAGTTCAGTGGCAGAACGCCGCTCTGTGGCAGCGGATGTCGTGGGTTCGAACCCCACTAGCCGCCCCAAATTCTACCCAGCAAGCTCACCCAGAACGCAACCGGTGCCCGAGGGTGCGCGAGAAACCCTCCGTGTCGCGAGTTTCCCTGCCAAATCCAGCGCCAAACGCCGTGCCGGAGCCAGCGAATGGCTGACTACACTGACATTCCCTGGCCTGCCGGCTATGCGCAATTCCACCCAAGGCGTTGGCTGAGCGGCGGACATCTTCAGACCATCTTTGGCAACCTGTTGCCTCGGCAGAACTCGCTGCCACAGCCGGTGGCGCAGTTGGTGGAAGTTTCGCCCGCGCACGGAACGCAGATCTCGACACAACTACTATGCGAATGCCATTGGCAGCCGTTGCCTGAGCGGCCAACGCGACCGACGGTAATCCTGCTGCATGGGCTGGAGGGCTCGTCGAGCTCGCAGTATGTCATCGGCAATGCGATGAAGCTGTGGCGCTCGGGTTGCAACGTGGTGCGGATGAACATGCGCAACTGCGGTGGAACCGAACAGTTGACTCCAACGCTGTATCACTCTGGCTTGTCACAGGATGTAGAAGGTGTGATGCGCTACTTCTTGGAGACGCAGAGCCTGCAATCGATAGCGCTGATTGGCTACTCCATGGGCGGAAATCTGGTGCTGAAATGTGTTGGCGATATGGGAGCGAATGCTCCTCGGCAATTGCGTGCCGTTGTTGGAGTTTCACCGGTAGTCGATATGGCAGAGTCTGCCGACGCACTGCATGAGCCAATGAACCGGCTCTACGAACGGCGATTTCTGCGCGCCATGCTGAAACGCTTCCGGCGCAAGTCCATGCTGTTTCCGCGGGCGTTCGATCCTCAGCGCGGAGCGCACATCACCTCTCTACGCGAGTATGACGAGCGCATTACTGCGCTCTACGCCGGCTACAAAAACGCGGATGACTACTATTTCCGCGCGGCGGCTGCCCGCGTGCTGGACAAGATTGCCCTGCCGACATTGCTGATTCATGCCAGCGATGATCCGTTCATCCGCTTTACCGCGGCAACACGAGCGGCGATCGCGGCAAACCCGCAGATTACGTGGCTGGAAACGGAACATGGCGGTCACTGCGCATTCCTGGCGACCCCGAATCCAGCAGCAGACGATGATGGCTATTGGGCGGAGACTACAGCGAGGAAATTCATCCTGCGGCGCTGTGCCGTATCCTAGAACAATGCTGGCAGAGTGGAATGCAGAATGCGCGCAGGACGCTTCAACTTTAATGGTGCCGTGGTCGGATGAGGCCAGCGGTTCACGGTTTGTCGATCTACGCACGAATCCCTATGACATCGCCGAGATCACCGAGGTGGAACATAACCCGACGCTGGGTCGCGCGCTGCGCTCGCTGAACGCCTCGCGTTCGCCAGTGCTGACAGCCAAGTGCGATGCTTGGCCGTTGACGTTCCATGACTACGCTGAGCAAATGCAAACGCTACGCATGGAGCTGATGTTGCCGGAAGAAGACGTCGCGGCCGGTTTCAGCAGCTACATCGATTTGATGTGGCGTGAAAGCGCGGTATTCGTCTCGCGGCACAAACAACAGGAGAGGCTGGACAGGATTGTGCGCCGCGCCAAGCTGCTCGACCATCCTGAGTGCGCTCTGGAATGCGTGCTAAGGCCGGCGTTTATCGACCTGAATGGCCCACTCGAAGGTTTCGCTGTGACGGTGTATGTAACCTCGCTGGGACGAGACAAGGCGATGACGTTGCGACGGTGGGAGTATGCACTCGAAGACGTGGTCACATTGCTGCGCAGCAAAGAGATGGAGGTCGCTCGCGGCTCAGCTACAATCGATGCAGCGGCAGGTTCCAGCGCCAGCGCGGGCGAGTAGCTCAACTGGATAGAGCACGGACCTTCTAAGTCCGGGGTTGCAGGTTCGAGACCTGCCTCGCCCACCACCTCCGCATCCAACAGGCTCCCGCTACTTATTCTCTCCGGTGGTGCAAATCTTGGCCTGATAGATGGCATTCGTCATGTCAAACTGGGTAATCACCCCCTTATGGCCCAAGTCGTTACCATTGTCGTGATCGACGATAACCAGGGAAGCCTGGAACTCCTTTCCATCGCGCTCGCACGCGCAGAAGTAGAGGTTTTCACTGCTTCGACTCCGGTGGCAGGGCTCGAGCTGGTTAAAAAGCTGCGACCTCGCCTCGTCATTACAGACCTCGTGATGCCGGGCATGACTGGTCTTGAGGTGCTCGAAGAAATCGTTCGCTTCGACCCCTCCATTGACGTAATCCTGATGACAGCGCACTACACAACAGAAACTGCCGTTGCGGCGATTCGCCGCGGCGCAGCGGACTATTTACAAAAGCCGGTGAAGATTGCCATATTGCGTGAGCGTGTCGCCGCGCTGATTGAATCTGCAGAGCGCAGGAGCCGCACGCAAAGCTCCGCGTCCGGGGAGCCACGCGAATTTGAGTTTGAAGGCCTGATCGCGCAGAGCAGCCAGATGTGGGATCTCTTCGCCATGATTCAGCGTGTGGCTCCGCATTACCGTTCGGTGCTCATTCACGGCCCCACAGGCGCTGGAAAAGATCTGGTCGCCGCCGCCCTTCATCGCCGCAGCGGCGTGAGCGGAAAATCCGTCATCCTGAACTGTTCGGCGGTTGTTGAAACCTTGTTTGAAAGTGAACTCTTCGGCCATGTGCGCGGCGCCTTTACAGGCGCTGACCGCGACAAAACCGGCCTCTTTGAGCTAGCGAATGGCGGAACACTCTTTTTGGATGAGATTGGCGACATGCCACTGCCCACGCAGGCAAAGCTTCTGCGGGCTATTCAAAACCAGGAAGTCATGCCGGTAGGGTCGCTGACATCGCGCAAGGTGAATGTGAGGATAGTGGCTGCAACCCACCGCGATTTACGCGCCGCCATTGCCGGCGGCAGGTTCCGCGAAGATCTCTTCTACCGGCTATCCATGGTGGAGTTGTCTGTCCCCAATCTCAAAGACCGTAGAGAAGATATTGTTCTGCTTGCCCGCCATTTCATTCAAAAATTCAACCAGGAATTCTCAAAGCACATCGAGAGCCTAACGCGTCGCGCCTCTATAGTGCTTGAGCGATATGAATGGCCGGGTAACGTTCGAGAACTCGAACACGTAATCGGGCGCGCCTGCATGCTTGCTGAAGGCGAAAATATCGATGTCAATGATCTGCCTGCCGCTCTCACGCAGAGCGATGAACCTGGGGCAACGAATGGCGTGGCGGCACCGTCAGTGCTTGATGAACAAGAACGCCGTTTGGTTCTGGAAGCCATGCGAGCGGCCAACGGCAACCAATCGGAGGCCGCTCGAAAGCTCGGAATTGGACGCGATGCCCTGCGCTACAAGATAAAGCGTTACGACATCACAGCCTGAGTGCTCTTTAGAAGCCGAGCAATAAACTCACGAAGCCTGGCCGGACCGATTGGTTTAGCCAGATAATCCGTGAAGCCGGCTTGTGCAATCTGCTCCGGCATGGATTCGGACACCGCCGCTGTAAGCGCAATAATTGGGGTCTTCTGGAATTTAACGGCGCGGCGAAGTTGAGCTGCAACATCACGGCCATCCAGCTTGGGCATGTGCAGATCGAGAATGATCAGGTCTGGATCGCTGGCGAAAGCCATCTCTATTGCCTGCTCGCCATCCTCGGCCTCAATCACACCATAGCCGCCGGCCTCCAGGATCGACCTCAACAATTCGCGGCTGCTTTGCGTATCGTCGGCAATCAGGATTATGGGATGCAATCCACCGCGGATGCCCCCTGGGTCGGTTGATGCGGTATTGTTCACAAAGGCCAGAGTAGATGCAGGCCCCGAAGTCCACTTGTGATCCCCGTCACATTAGAGTGTTGGAAGTGTGAAATAAAACCGGCTACCTTTCCCAATTTCACTCTCTACGCCAATCTTTCCACCATGCATCTCTACTAATTGCCTGCAGATAGCCAGCCCCAGGCCTGTACCTTCCCGAACCCCGATCGGCGTCACACCCACTTGGTAGAACTTCTCAAAGATGCGGCTGCATTCCAAGGGGGCAATTCCAACGCCCGTGTCTGACACCGAAACCGTGACGAAGCCGCCATCCTGGGCTGCATCCAGCGAGACCTGTCCCTCCGCAGCAGTGAACTTCACTGCATTGCTTAGCAGGTTATTAAGTATCTGGCGCAGGCGCATAGGGTCAGCCATAACGGTCACAGGCAGGCCATCACCCTCATCGACGGTAACGGAGCGCGAGACCGCGTATGGCCGAATTGCATTCACAGCTTCCGAAACTACTGTCTGCAGAGACACCGGTTCGGTCCTCAGATTAAGACCGCCTGCTTCAATCCGGCTCAGGTCGAGAACGTCATTAATCAAGCCCAGCAGGTGGTCGGAATCCTTGTGAATATGATGGAGGAACCGCTTCTGCTTCTCGTTCAGGATGCCATCGGCATCTTCTTCAAGAAGTTCAGCGAATCCAATAATCGTGTGCAGCGGCGTACGAAGCTCATGGCTGATGCTGGCCATGAATTCGCTCTTCAACTGATTCAGGCGCTCCGCCTCTTTTTGCCGCGTCTCCAACTCCGCCATATAACTTTCCTGCAGAGTCCGGACCCGCATCTCAGTTTCTTTTCTCTCAGTAATGTCGCGCACGACGGCCGTGACATACACACCATGCTCAGACTTGACTGGGCTCAGGCTGATTTCCACCGGAAATTGTGTTCCGTCTTTGCGACGGGCGAACAGGTCAAGTCCCTGCCCCATAGGCCGCGTCTTTCCCGCAGAGGCAAATGCCTTGCGATGCTCTGGGTGCCGTGCACGGCCTGCCTCGGGAATCAATATGTCCACGCTGTTGCTCATCAATTCTTCGCGGCTGTATCCGAACATTTTTTCGGCAGTACGATTCGCAATGACGATCAAACCAGCCGCGTCCACCTGCAGTATGGCGTCCGGCGCATTTTCAATCAGGTCTCTGAATTTCCGCTCTGCAAGCGCCTCGGCACGGGCCTGCGCCTCGCTTTCGGTCAGAGTCTGCAGTTGAGCCTGATTAGCCGTCAACGTCGCTTCGGATGCTTTACGTTCAGTAATGTCACGTGCAATCTTGGCGATACCAATGATGCCTCCATCGGCATCCACAATGGGCGAAAGGCTGAGCGAGACGATAATTTTCTTTCCGTTCTTATGCTTCCTCGCTACCTCAAAGTGGTTAATGCGTTGCCCTTGCCGAAGCAGCTCGAGGAATGAGTCAATCCTCGCCTCTTCTCCGGGCCAAGCCAGGAAGGAAATCGGTTTACCGATTATCTCCTCGGCTTCATAACCAAAAATGCGGGTCGCCGCCGCATTCCAACTGGTAATAAAGCCATCCAGAGACTTGCCAATGATGGCGTCATCAGATGACTCGACAATGGCTGCAAGCCAGCGTTCCGCCTGGCGGCGCGCTGCCACTTCCGCTTGGACGGTATCGCTGGTTTGAGAAGGGCCCGCTTTTTTGGCCATGAAAGGACCCGCGATGAAGAGTTACTAACTATACTAGCGCCGCCAAATTTACGCGGATGCGTGACAGATGGATCCAGACAATCTAGCCGCAATCAAATGAGGCTTGTCCAGTCCAGAACAACCTTACCTGTCTGGCCTGAAATCATTGCGTCGAACCCCTGTTGAAATTCTGTATATGGAAGACGATGCGTGATCACGGGTGAAATGTCGACGCCCGATTCCAGCATCACGGACATCTGATACCAGGTCTCATACATCTCGCGCCCGTAGATTCCTTTAATCGTGAGCATGTTGAAGATCACCTGCTTCCAATCCATCGGCATTTCTTTCGCCGGGATTCCCAGCATCGCGATCTTTCCACCGTGGCTCATGTTTGAAATCATGTCACGCAGGGCTTGCGGGTTGCCTGACATCTCCAGCCCTACGTCAAAACCTTCCGTCATCCCCAACTGCTTCTGCACTTCAGCAATCGGCGTCTCTGTTGGATTCACAGCCAGCGTTGCACCCATCTTGCGCGCGAGATCCAGCCGGAAGGGGTTCATGTCCGTCACGACAATATGCCTTGCGCCAGCATGCCGCACCACAGGGATTGCCATGATGCCGATAGGACCAGCGCCGGTGATGAGCACATCTTCCCCCAGCACGGGGAACGAAAGCGCCGTATGCACTGCGTTTCCAAACGGATCGAAGATTGCTGCAACTTCCTGGTCTATCTTCGGATCGTGACGCCAGATGTTGGTCATGGGCAGCGAGATGAATTCGGCAAATGCACCAGGGCGGTTCACTCCAACTCCTAGCGTGTGTGCACAGAGATGTCTTCTGCCTGCGAGGCAATTTCTACAACGCCCACAGACTACATGGCCCTCTCCGCTTACGATATCGCCAGGGTGAAAATCACTCACGTTGGATCCAACCTTTACAATCTCTCCAACAAATTCGTGACCAATCGCCATCGGTACTGGGATCGTCTTCTGCGCCCACTCATCCCATTGGAAAATGTGAACATCGGTTCCGCAGATCCCGGTATACCTAACGCGGATCAATACATCATTGATGCCAATCGTTGGTTCAGCAATATCTTCCAGCCATAGGCCGCGCTCGGCCCGACTCTTTACCAGCGCCTTCATCCGTTACCTCAATCTCGTGCGGAGCTGGTGAACTATCTCCGCTACCAGACAAATTGTAAACTCCACATCCTCCTGAGTTCTCTGCAGCTCATCCGGGCCAGACTTACGGAACGTACCCTGCCTGGCTTATACTTGCCTCTGTTCGGGCTGCATCAACCCCCTGGGGTCGAGTGGCACTGGAGAAAATGATGAGTCTGCATGGAACGAGCGACGCAGTGCGTCGCCCGGGTGTGGCAAAAGTCACGCCTCAAAGTCTGTTGGCGCAGAAGCGCAGCGCCACTGCCATTACCGCAATCACAGCTTATGATTACCCAACCGCTCGACTTGTCGACGAGGCAGGTATCGACGTGTTGCTTGTCGGCGATTCCTTAGCAATGGCTGTCCTTGGACACGAGGACACATTGGCTGTCACCACGGATGAAATGCTGCATCACGCCCGCGCTGTTCGTCGAGCCGTTCGGCGAGCGTTGCTTGTCGTCGACATGCCGTTCGGGAGTT
>Ga0206876_1137_pt1 | contig 20160 bp, 20 predicted proteins | sample Alteio_BWOrgCont_10_FD_152619 | JGI IMG/M metagenome (GOLD analysis project Ga0206876, IMG submission 152619) | Enriched cells from forest soil in Barre Woods Harvard Forest LTER site, Petersham, Massachusetts, United States -... | ecosystem: Environmental > Terrestrial > Soil > Temperate forest >...
TGAATTGCCTTATCAGGCGTTTCTTTTTCAGGGCAGGAAGGATCTCCAGCGTCAACGGCGCCAGATCGTTCAACATTCGGGCATCGCTGAGTTTTTCGCGAAACTCACGGCAGGCGACGGGGGTGTCTATGGAGTGTTCGCGGGCGCAGGCTTTTAACTCGGATTGCAGGCGGTCGCACTGCGGGGCGGGCATGAACAGGAGTAGCGCGGTTTTAAGATTTCTTTAATCGGTCCGGAACGGTTGTACGCTCTCCGGAATGCGCATTTCTTCAGGTGTAGCCCTGAGGAAACACCTGGAGATTGCCACTGTCTCCCAACGGAACCAACGGTCACTCCGAAGTCATGTGAATCAGCGTCTCTGCGCTCCGGCCATCCAGTTGCTTTGCAAGCAGGGAAGTGAAACTCATCCCTTTATCCCTCGCATACATTGGTCTCGCGATGGCTGCCCAGGCGGACACAATCACAGAATACTTCGACCAGGACAGCTTCGATGCCGCTGTTGCCGGACCGCTTACCGTGGAAGATTTCACGCCCACGAGTCACTTCCCGATTTCGACCGGAGTGCTTAACACCCTTACAGACCTGCCGGCTATCGGCATCTATCCTGGCGATATTCTGCCTGGTGTAACCTATTCAACTAACGTCGACTCCAAAGGCGCGTCATTCAATGAATTTAATATCGACGGCGGCGGCAGCGGATTCAGTGGCGGTTTCCTCGACTCTCTTAACCTCTTGTCTAACAGGCCGCTAACCGCCTCGTTCGACAGCCCGGTTGAGGCATTCGGATTCGACACAAACGGCGCGGTCGGTGGTACGAGTCAGAATATTCAAATCGGAGACAGCTTATTGACTCTGATTCTGCCTGATTCGGACACGGAATTCTTCTTCGGATTCGCAAGTTCCTCCATGGATATCAGCAGTGTCATCCTGGCCAGCAACGGAACTTCGGATGGGGATGTTTACGGCTTCGCAGTGGATAACTTCACGTTTTCCGCGGAGGCAGCCTCGACAACTCCGGAAGCCAGTACTCTTGTATTGCTGCTTATCGGTTTGGGAGGTCTTCTTTACTTAAGACGTAACACCGTGCTTAGGAAACTGGTACCCGCAACAGGCCGGTCAGGCGGAATGGATCGGAAATGACACGGCCTTTGTCTCCACCATCGGTCGCGGCGGCATGAACGCGGCCATTGTTCCCCGGCCGCCTCTCCGGGCGTACCGGGGATATCGTACGCAATGGATGCCGGTATCACGCGGGGGAAGAAACTGAGACCGAGGACACCAGTGGCCGACGAAAGCGAAAGCAGTTTTCAGTTCCTTGCTGACAACAGCGTCGATATCATCTGCCGCTCCAAAATGGACAGGGTGCTGAGCTATGTCTCGCCCTCCTGCTTCTCCACCCTTGGCTGGAGACCAGAGGAGATGACCGGCAGGGCCGTGGAGGACTTCATTCTCGATGAAGATCATCCGATCCTTGCCGCTGCCATTGCCGCGCAGGCGGGGTGTGCGATGCTCCGCATGATGAAGAAGGACGGTTCCACCGTCTGGATGGACAATCGCGCCCGATTAGTGCTTGATCCCGTGACCGGCGAGCCTAAGGGATGGGTGGTCACCATGCGCGATATTACGGACCGCAAGGCCCTTGAAGATCGACTTTCCAAACTGGCGCTGGCCGACGGTCTGACGGGACTCCCGAATCGCCGCGCCTTCGATGAAGCGCTGGAGCGCGAATGGAAGCGAACTTTGCGGGAGGGCTCTCAAATTTCCCTGCTGTTGCTTGATGTCGATCATTTCAAAGAGTTCAACGACCAGTATGGACACCAGGTAGGAGACGACTGTCTCCGTGCTGTGGCCGCCGCGGTAAAGGGTACGCTGCGCGCCTCCGACACTGCAGCCCGCTATGGCGGAGAGGAGATCGCCGTAATTCTTCCCGCCACCGATAACGCCGGTGCGGTCGGGGTTGCCGAGACAATGCGGTCTGCGATCGAGGCGCTGCGTCTTCCCCGGGGGGAGGGTCAGGAGGGTCAGTACTACGTAACTGCGAGTATTGGCGCCGCCACTGCCCTCGCTCGGGAGGGCGGGACCATGAGGATGCCGGAAAGCCTGCTTCTGGCGGCAGACACCGCCATGTACAAAGCGAAGACCTGCGGGCGGAATCGTGTGGCAACGGCTCTGCTCGTTGCCGCTAAAAGCGGTTAGTGCCAGTGCTTCAGCGTCCGGTCTACTGAACCAGCGCGACAGACTTTGAGAACAGACCGGTCTTCTGCCCAGTCGGATCGTACTGAATGCTTGCGGCGCCTGTGACCGCTAATGCGCTCGCAACGATCGCCATATCGGTGGCGACGCCGGCCGAACCTGTCAATGACACAGACGTTGTCGGAAAGTACAGTGTACCGGTCAGTGATGTGCTGGCGGCGCCGCTAATCGCGGCGTTACTTGCGGATGTAATCGACCGGTTCTGAAAGAACAGTATGCCTGTGTAAGTGCCGGACGCCGGAGCCGACAAAGATACGTTCGCACTGTTGCCGATCGTGGCGGACGCATAGGTTGCATTTGTCCCCGTGAGATAGAACATCACGCCGCTTCCGTTAACTATTGCCGCGCCACTAAAGGAGAGTCCTCCGCCATTGATGATATAGTTACCGGCGGTTAACGTGAGGTTTGCACTATTGCCGACCGAGATTCCGCCGCAGTATGTTCCCGGGCCTATGGTCGCGGTGGCAATGCCACTGAGACTATAGTTAGTGAAAGTGCAGGAGCCAACAGCCGGCGCCGGAAGTGAGGCGAGTGGATCCGCAACCGGTGTTGTTCCTGTTACCGCAGCGGGGGTAGTACTCGCGCTGCCAGCGATGGAGATTCCGCCGACTATATCAATCACCGAGGCGGCAATCGTGGAAGTACCGGATACGGTCACAGCATCAGCGTTTGCGGAGTTTATCGCAATACCGCCTCCGGTTACGTTCACGGACCCGCTGCCGGTTACCTGGAGGGCGTTCGCGCCAGACCCGAGGATGATGATGGAGTCCGGCGAAACCGTCCCAACGAGCCCGGCGGTACCCTTTGCGATGATGCTGGAAGTAGCTGCTCCAAGAAATTGAATCAGCCCCGTTTTCAGCGTTCTTTGCACGGTAACGGCGAATGCGGGAACGGTCGCAGAAGAAAGCGTGACACCGGAAACTGTGGCCGGGAAACTCAGTGTCACGGTATCCGCCGCGGTTCCGCCAAAGCCATTGTTCCGGGCATAGACGCAGGGCGTCCGGAGGTCCGTTGTCGTACAGGCGGATGACGCTATCGGAGTAGCACCGGTCCCGAACGGATTCGCCGAAGTAGCGTTGGTTCCATCGAAGATACTCATGATTCCGGCCTGGACGGCTGCGTCCGCGGCGGCCTGGGCCATTTGCCGCTGAGCGTATATCTGGCCGCCATCGATCGCCAGCCCGAGCGCGCCGATCAGGAGAAGGCTCATTGCGACTACGAGGAGGATCACCGCCTGCCCATCCTCCCGGCCGAAGCTGACGTCTGGCGTTTTCAAAAGACTATAATCCCCTGAGCGGCGCTTCCGAGCCGCAATGTCTTCGAGAAGTAAGTTGTCAAGGGATCGTAAGGGTACACTACCGTGATATTTACGGCCTGGCCGGGCGCATTGGATCCGCCCGGATAAGTCACGTTAACGACCAGGAGGCTGGTCGTCAGCATGCCGGAGCTCGCGAAGTTACTCACGACCGCGAGAACCTGGGCCGGATTGCTGCCGGGTCCCGCGGCGTTATTGACCCCGGCTCCTACGGTGCGCGTGCTGCCATGCACTATCGCGTACCTTACACCCGCCCGCGCGGCGTTGGCGACCGTCGTGGATACCAGCACGATCCGGCCCATTTCGACAACGAACAGAAGCATTATGACAGTCAATAATGCCACGACGCTGAACTCCACCAGACCCTGTCCACTGCGCCCGGCCCGCCCTTTTGCTTTACCGGTCACTGCAGCATCCTCATAACGGCCTTCCGGTGGATCGCAGTGGTGGGGAGGGTAGCGCTGATTCCCAAATGTGGAAACGAAAACAGCGGGATGAGCGGAATGTAGGTGTAGGTGACATCCACGGTGGCAAGAGTGTAAGACGGCGCCTCGGGATCGGAGAAAGCTGTGCAGCCGTTTGCCGCCGTTGTGTTGTTGGTACATATGGCGACCACAAGGCTGGAACGGTTCAAGAGAGAAGAAATATCGCTTGTGACAAGCGCTGTGACTTGCGCCAGTGTCGCAGGCGCCGGCTTGTTCAGAGAAGCGCTGGACATCGTCATGTATTGCACCCCGTCGCGGGCGGCGTTGGCGACGGTAATCCATGCGAAGATAAACGTTCCAAAATTCAAGGCGTTCACCGCCAGAAGAAGCACCAGGGGAATGAGTAAGGCGAATTCTACAAGGGCTTGTCCTTCGCAGCGCTGTCTCATTTCGGGGGTACGGTCAGGGCGGGTTGAACCGGAATCGCGGCCAGGAATGTCTTGAACGTATCCCCCTCCTCCCTGTTACGAAAGACAAACTCGACGGCTACGCCGTCAGGTCCCTCCCTTACCACCCGGGCGGGTATACAGGTTGACGCCACGGGCACGGTGCTGCCATCCGGCAGCAGCCTCATCTGATATCCCTGAAGAACGAGCCGTATTATCGTGCCGAGGTACCAGCGCTCCGGAGTATATATGTATGCTCCGCTATCACTGATGTCGCGAAGGTGGCGTCCGTCCGGCGCCGAGCCGTCCCAGTAATGCACAATGATCTCGGGTTGTAAATTCCTCGCGGGACGCCTCGGCTTTTTGTCGTCCTGAAGCAGCCATCCTTTGAGTTTGTCGATCGCCCCGCCTAACATCGTTCTGTCTCTACTCTAACGGCCGGTTACAACCGGCTCCATTCGGACTCCGGTGCAAAACGCCTTGACTTCATCCGGCTCGCAAATCAGCAATTCATCGCCGATTCGGGTATTAGAAGAAAAAATGGCGCGTAAAGGCAATTCCAGAATACTGACGCACCTCATTCGAAGGGGTGAGATGCGAAACGGCCCAAGATTTTCTATGAGGTGAATTACCCGATTGGCCTCGTCCAGATAGATCACATCAATGGGGAACAACATCCCGATCGTATGAATTCCCTGGGATGGCATGAGCCAGATGCCGTCGTCCGGATTCAGCCGAATCCTTCCCAACAGGCCCTTCAAACGCGTCAACAGGGTATCAGCCCGCGCGACCCGAAGCCCCAGGAACGATTCACGATTCCGATTGAACACGCATACAGTCCGTATCATAGGTTTTTCCATCCAGACAATACTTCCCTCAGCAACCTGGCGGATCTTCTACCTGGCGGTCTTCCCGCGAGGCGCCGGGCGAAATCCACTCCGCTGGTGGATTTCGCGGCAGCGACGGCAAAATTAAGTTACTTTTTTGCGGCGGCGCTGAATCAAAAAAGCCAACCCGATGGCAAACAGGATGCCTGCCACGATGCGTATGATCGTTGTACTGTCCATAAGTGTTTCTCCTTTCCTTCGAGATGCATCCGGCGTCTGACGCGGCGCCGGATCAGCTCAAATATTTCGCAAATCCCTCCATCATGATGATCATCGAAGGGCCAATCGTCACGACAAACAGCGACGGGAAAATGAACAAAACCAGCGGGAATACGAGTTTGACTGTAGTTTTTGCAGCCTGCTCCTCCGCATCCTGGCGCCGCCGCGTGCGAAGCGATTCCGAGTGAGTCCTTAATGTCTTTCCAATGCTGGTGCCGAACTTATCTGCCTGGATCAGGATGGCAGCCAGGGAACGAACGGTATCGACGTTGGTCCGTTCGCCGAGATGTTTCCATGCCTCGGCACGGGGACGTCCGGCCCGCTGTTCGAGATATACAAGATTTAATTCATCGGCGATGGCCGGCTGACTGATCCGCAGTTCCTCCGCGGTGCGCATTGTGGCTTTGTCCATGCTCAGGCCGGCTTCCACGCAGATCACGATAAGGTCCAAAGCTTCCGGCAAACCCAGACGCAACTGCGTTTTTCTCGCTGAAGTTCGATTCGTCAGCCAAAAATCGGGCATCAAAAACCCGAGTCCGGCGGCGAGGACATAGATGAAGAACGGCGCGTATGTGTAGAGACGGGTCACGGTAACAAGCACAAAAAGCAACCCTGGAACGAGCACCTTCGCGCTGTAGAAAATGTCGACGCTGGCTTTCCCGCGGTATCCCGCGCGCGCCAGCCGTTTCTGAACGGTCGAAATATCCTCCGGGCTCCTCGGCACCACCTTTTGAAATGGTTTAACGAACTTTTCAAGCCTCGAGCCCGACGTCGGCGCAATGCTGCGCAACAAACTGGCGTCGGCTGAGCGCGATACAACCTGCGATAGTCTCCGAAGGGTCGCCTGGCGGTAGAAGATCAGAACGCCCAGGCTCGACACCAGGAGGAAGGCCGCGACGAATGCGAAAAAAGCAAGTTCCATGAGTTATCTCTCAGACACGAATTGCCACAATTTTTCGAATGAGGAGCGCGCCCACAATATCCATGCCGGTGGCCGTGTAGAGCATTTTCAGGCCGATGGAGCGCTTCCATAAGACACTCATACCGTCGGGATTTACGAAATACATGCCAATCCCGAGTCCGATGGGCAGGAGTGAAAGTATCCAGCCGGTCATGCGCCCCTGTGCGGTGTGAACGCTAACCTGCTTTTTGAGCCTGAACCTCTCACGAGTGGTCTGAGCGACTTTCTCCAGTACCTCGGCCAGATTTCCCCCGCTTTCCTTTTGAATCAGGACGGCGGCAACGAAGATGCGGTAGTCCTGTACAGGAACCCGCCCGGTGAGGTTCACAAGCGCGGTGCGCAGGTCGATACCGTAGTTCTGTTCGTCAAAACACTTACGCACTTCTCCGGCAATCGGTTCGTCGGATTCCTGGGCGACAGCGCCCAGGCTTGCGATCAGACTGTGGCCCACGCGAAGAGCGCTGACCATCATGCCCAGTGCTTCAGGCAATTGCTGTTCCAGCTTCGACAGCCGTTGTGCGCGCTTGTACCGGACGTAGAGAAAAGGCAGCGGAAGAAAACCCGCCGCGAGAAGCGCAGGGAGGATTGCTCCAAAACGAAGATATAGTAAACAGCCCAGGAAGGCGGCCCCGGCGACGGATGTCAGCAGCAGGGTTCCCAGTGAGAGAGTTACGCCCGCCTGGTAAAAAAAAAGACTGGATGCCGACGCCAGGTCCAGTTTGGCGAGCCAGTAGTTGAGCCACGGGATGGCGCTCAGCTTCTTCTGCTCCCTGCGTATATCGGCGACCTTTTCCTCAAAGCCGACGGGCGCGAACTCCTGATCCAGTGCGGCGAGCCGCTTACTTGCCCGCTTGGACGCGGATCCACCGAAAGTCACGATCAGCAGGACCGTTATGGCGAGGACGCCCAGAAAGACCGACAGAATGGTTAGCAGCATATCGGGATACCTCCCTGCCTTGCGGACCGCATAGTCAATCGACCTCCACGGAGCGCTCAAAGAGCTGCGCAGGCAGCAGGATGCCGGCGACACGCAGCCGGTCCAGAAAATTCGGGCGGATGCCGCTGGGCTGGAACGACCCCAGGACCCTGCCGTCGGGCCCAATGCCCTTCCTGACGAAATTGAAAATGTCCTGCATGCTGATGATGCTTTCTTCAAGTCCGGTGATCTCGGAGATGTTGACTACTTTGCGAGTGCCGTCGCTCATGCGCGAAACCTGCACTACGACCGAAATTGCGGAGGAAATCTGCTGACGAACGGATCGTTCCGGAATGTTGACGCTCGCCATAGCGACCATAGACTCCAGCCTTGAAAGAGCGTCGCGGGAGGTGTTCGCGTGGATGGTGGCCATCGAACCCTCGTGGCCGGTGTTCATAGCCTGCAGCATGTCGAACGCTTCATCGCCGCGAACCTCGCCTATGATGATCCGGTCCGGCCGCATGCGGAGACTGTTGATCAGGAGCTGTCTCTGGCGCACGGCTCCCGTTCCTTCCACATTGGGTGCCCGAGTTTCCAGCCGCACCACGTCGTCGTGTTTCAGCTGTAGTTCGGCGGCATCTTCTATGGTGACGATCCGCTCGGTCTCGGGAATGAAGCTCGAGAGGATATTCAGGAACGTGGTCTTGCCTGCGCCGGTGCCGCCCGAAATCAGGATGCTGATTTTGGCTTTCACGGCGGCGGCCAGAATCTGCATCATTTCGGCAGAGATACTCTTGAGCTTTACCAGGGCGTCGGCCGCGACGGGCCCGCTGCCGAAACGCCGGATGGACATGCAGGGGCCGTCGATCGCCAGGGGCGGTATGATGGCGTTCACGCGCGAGCCGTCCGGCAGCCTCGCATCCACCATCGGAGAGGACTCATCGACTCTCCGGCCGACGCGGGAAACGATGCGATCGATGACCTGCATCAAGTGCCGGTCGTCCCGGAATTTGGCGTTGACTCGCGTCAGAATACCGCGGCGTTCGACGTAGACGACCTTGCTGTTGTTGACGAGGATATCCGATACGGAGGGATCTCTCAGCAATGGTTCCAGCGGTCCCAGCCCGAAGACTTCGTCGAGAAGTTCGGTTTCCACGAGTTCTCTTTCGGATGTATTCAAGGGTATTTTCTGGGAACCAACAATCTCCTGGATGATGGTTGCGACGGCGCGCCGGGCTTTTCCGGTATCTACCGAAGAGAGCTTTTCGAGGTCAATCCTCGAAAGCAGGCTGGTGTGGAGATCGGTCTTCAATTTTTCAAGATCGAGAACTTCCATCTAGATTTTCACCGGATCAGGGAGGGTCTTCGAACCAAAGAAGGTAAATCCGCGGCTCGCTTTCTTCTCGGGGTTCAAAGGCTTTCCGCAGGCTGTTCTTGCCATCTGGACAAGCACCCGCGTGATGGGGCAATCCTCCATCGCCAGCGGCACGCCGCTATCCTCTGCTGCCCGGGCTGCTGCGAAGCCGTTCGGAATTCTCCAGTTAATTGGCCGCCCCAACGCCTTCGTGGCGCTTCGCTCGTCTATCTCGCCGTGGCGCGAGTTGAAGCGGTTGAGAACGACATCCAGATTGCGGCTCCAGTCCCGGTCGGAGAGGAACGCGAGCAGCCGATGACCATTGCGCAAGGACGGGAAGGTCATTTCGGCGATGAGATAGAGCTTGTCCGCCGTTTCGAAGAGCGCTTCCTGAATGTTGCCGTGGCACGTTCCGGTATCCACAACCACATAGTCGTATTCGTCGCGCAGAATCTTGAAGAGCTTGGCTGCGCCATCGTCTACCGGTGAGCGAAAGAAATTGTAGTCCTCCGGAGAACTTAACACGGCGAGTCCGGAACTGTGTTTCAGCATGAGCGTTGACAGGAACTCCTTGTCGAGGCGGGCGACGTTCAGCAGCGCATCCACAACGGAGAAATTGGCCACCATGCCGAGGCCGGTCGCGATCTCACCCAATTGAAAATCGAGGTCGACCACTACCACCTTTGCGCCGGATTCTTTTGTCAGCGCGAGCGCAAAATTGGTTGTGACGGTCGTGAGTCCCACTCCGCCTTTGGACGGGACAAAGACCAGGAGTTTTCCCGGGGGCTTCACCTTAACAGGCTGGCGCGACGAAGTGCGGGCAAACGTCTCAGCCACAGCTGCGGGCGACAGGGGCTCTACAAGGAACTCGCGGGCACCGGCCTGCATGGACCGGCGCATCAGGGTCGGATCGTTCCGGCTTGAATAGGCCATTACCGTCGTCGCGGTGTCGTGGCTGCAGATATTCTCAATTACGGCAACCGCCTGCTCGACTTCATCGTCGAGGTCGACGATAACGATGTCGCAGCTTAATTTAGCGAAGTCAGGCAATTCGTCTCGCGCAGGATAGGCGGCGAATTCCTGGCCGATACTCAGTTGAGATCCCGCCAGCTCTGTAACGAGCACGCGGCGGCGCCTGGCGTCCGGCACAATCACCGCGACGGAAAGAGTATTCGATTTGGAGGAATTCGGGTTATCGGGCATGGAAAATTGTTGGATCTGTGTTCGGTTTTTTCTGTTAAGTCGCGAGGAACGAGAAAATGGTCCCGATTGCTATCGCCGGTGCGTAGGGCATTGTCCTCGCGGCGGGATTCTCGAGAACGAGGCTTGGATGAGGGCGAACTCCCCGTGTCCAGAATCCGCGGACAAGGTCGCCCGAACCATCCAGAGACTCGTTCAGCGATCCGTGGCACGCTGCCCAAATCAGCGCCAGCAGGCCACCCGCTATACCCGTTGCCACCAGGGCCGTACCCAGTTGCGCGGGGCCAATCCATGCGCCGACGGCGGCGCACAGTTTCAGATCACCCATGCCCATTCCGCGGAGCCAGCAAAGTACTCCCGTCACCGCGACTGCGAGGGCTATGCCGCTCAGGCTCTGCCGCAAACCGGTCAAGCCGTGAGAGGCCGTGGTCGCGACGACTCCAGCGGCCAGAAACGGCAGCACAAGCCAGTTCGGGATGCGCCGGCTGCGGATGTCCACAATCGCAGCGATCACGAGCAGTGTCAGGACAGGCCACCAGGCGAGTGAGTGAAGGTCCATAGGTTTAGGCAACGACGGTTTCTGTGTCCGGGCTGTCTGCGGAAGGTTTAGCTGGTGTAAACGGCCATCTTGCTGCCGACCTTGCTGAACGCGGTGCTAATGCTGGTCGCCACGGCCGACATGCTGACAGTAGCCGCCAACGCGATCAGCGATACCACGAGAGCATATTCGATAAGATCCTGCCCGCGTTCGTCCCGCATCAGTGCATCTTTGGCGCATTGCATCTTTACATAAACCCTCAAAACTGTGTCTTTCATGTGATTGTTCTCCTGCAACCGATAAAGCATTCGCAGAGCCGTTTCGAAGAATCTGCGGGCAGATCATTCGACTCACGGACTTAGGCTTCAGACTGCGATTGTCCGAACAGCCGAATAGTAGGCTGCTGTCTACACGCCCGGACCAACGGTACACGCCGGGCAACAGGGGAATCTGAAAACGCGGCAAAAAACCTTCACCCCGCGACGGCGACTCGCATTTGGCTTGTCAAATGCGATGAAACCAGCCATGAGTTCCTGCGAGCCGATGGACGCTGCTATCCCGAACGATATGCCGATGGCTCAGGAACCGCGCACGATTTCGCGCGGCTTTGCTGCGTGGCTGGCGCCGGATCTCGCAATGACTTTCGCGCTCTTAACCCTGTTGTCGCTGTTCTTTCTTTTCGGCGGTGCAACTGGTCTTTTCAGCGACTCGGATACGGGCTGGCATATCCGCAACGGCGAACGGATCATCGCCACGGGATCGCTCCCGCACACCGATCCGTTTTCTTTTTCGAGGCCCGGCGAACCATGGGTAGCGTGGGAATGGGGCACGGATGTCCTGATGGGGGCCGTGTCTCGCGTTGCCGGACTCGCTGGCATCGCACTAATGTACGGACTGTCCATCGCCGCATCGATATGGATGTGGTTCCGCCTCAACCGGGCGGCAGGCGGCAACTTCCTGATTGCGTGCCTGTTCTTTGTGCCCATGCTTACAACCACGACGCTGCACTGGCTGGCAAGGCCGCACATCTTAAGCTGGCTGCTTCTTCTCGGCGCGGTGTGGTTGTGTGAACGGATGCCGCTTCGGCTGCGCTGGCGCCATCTCATGCTTGTCGCAGCGGTGACGGCCGTGTGGGCCAATCTTCACGCCAGCTTTTTTTTCGGTCCGCTCATAGCGTCGATTTACGCCCTCGGGGCTTATCTTAGACCCCTGATCTGGAGGACTCGGAATCCGGACACTTCCGACTCGACTGCACGGAGCTACATTCTCCTTACTGTCGCGGCTTCAGCGGGAACGTTCCTAAACCCGACCGGCTGGCGACTGCACCAGCACGTTTTCTCCTATCTTGCCGATTCTGGTCTGCTCGACCGCATCACCGAGTTTCAGTCGTTCGATTTTCATTCGGCGGGAGCCCTTCAGGTGACGTGCGCACTCGCAATATGTTTCGCGGGAGGCTTTGCGGCGTTGACGGCGCAAAAACCCGCGCGCTTCCTGCTGTCGATGGTACTGGCAGCGGTGGCTTTGCGATCCGTGCGCGCCCTGCCCGTGGCTGCATTACTTCTGTTACCGCTTGCCAACGGATCGATTACCACGGTTCTTGCCCGCGCGGGGAACCTTGCGAGCGGGCTGCGGCGAGGACTTGACAGCGTGTTGAGCTACGGCGACCGGCTCAGCCAGATCGATCGCAACCTATGCGGGTTCGCAATCGTTCCGCTGGCAGCCATGCTGATCTTCGCGTCATTACGGAGCAATGCCGGTTTTTCAGCCGTGGATTTTCCGGTCGCTGCGTCCGCTAGTGTTGCGTCCCTTCCGCAGGACGCCCGCATTCTTGCAACAGACAGCTTCGGCGGCTATCTGATTTACCGTTTCGCCGGGGAGCGCAAGGTCTTTTTCGACGGCCGCAGTGACTTTTACGGCACAGAGTTCACGGCCCGGTACTTGCGTCTGGTGGAAGTCCGGCCCGGCTGGCGTAATGAATTCAACCGCTGGAATTTTACAAATGCGTTGCTGCCCCCCGACTACCCGCTGGTGTCCGCTCTCGAAGCGAATGGATGGCGGGAACTCTATCGGGATCGGACCGCCGTCCTGCTGGCGGGAAGGTCAAAGCTTTGACGCCCAACCAGCCCATTCGGTTTTTGGATGACGTCAAATGAATTTCCGCCGGGTCGCGGATGTAGCCGGTCTGACAGCCGCCGCTGCGATCACTCGTTTTTTGTTCCGAAGCCACTACCTGTATGACATCGACTCGGTTAACTTCGCCCTTGCGTTGAAACGCTTCGATCCGACTGTTCATCAGCCGCATCCGCCCGGCTACTTCTTATACATATGTCTTGGACGTCTGGCGAACCTGATCTTTCACGACGCCAATACGGCCTTCGTGGCGATCAGCATTGCTTTTAGTTGTGGCGCGGTGGCGATGGTATACGTCCTCGCCCACAACTGGTTTGGGCGGAAGGCGGCCCTATTCGCCGGCCTGATCTTTCTATTCTCACCGCTGGTCTGGTTTCACGGAACGGTGGCGCTTACCTATATCGTCGAGACCTTCTTCTCGGCACTCAGCGGATATCTTTGCTGGCGTATTTATTGCGGGGCGGTGCGGCTCATTTTGCCCGCCGCGGTGGTCCTGGGCGTCGCGGCCGGTTTCCGCCCTTCCTCGCTGCTGCTGCTGGGCCCTCTCTTTCTCTTCTCGCTTTCCAGTACTACCCGCAAGCAGGCTGCTGCTGGTATGGGTGCGCTGGTTCTGGCGCTGCTCGCCTGGTTCGTTCCCATGATCCGGATCAGCGGCGGAATGGCTTACATTTCGTCGCTAACGTCCTTGTGGCTTGTGGTGCCGTCAAGTTCCACAGTTTTCAATTCGTCACCGCTGAACTCCTTTGCACGCGCGTGGTTTATCGTGGGAATCTATTTGTTGTGTTTCGGCTGTGCCGCGATCCTGCCGATTTTTGGGCTCTTCACGAGCTTCCCCGACGGAGGGCGCAGGGCGACCTTCACGCGGTATTGGATAGTGCCTGGCCTGCTGTTCTTCACTTTCATTTACCTCAGGTTCGTCAATAGCGGCTATCTTCTGGGACTATCCCCTCCCGTTTGCGCCTGGATGGGCCTGTGGGCCTCAAACTGGTACGCAAACCTTCGATTGTCGAGAGCCCTCAAGATCGTGGTTATCGGAGGCTGTGCGGCTATCAACACCGCGATCTTCCTGTGGGCGCCCGTCTATTGTTCGTACAGGGAGGTTCGGCGATTTGAGACGCAGCTCAAAGGCATCATCGCGGTTTTGCCGCAAATCGCATCTCCGGAGGAGACGATGATTGTTGGTTTCGATTCTCACTTTCTGGGCTATCGGCACGCAGGTTACTATCTGCCCGGCTACCTGACGGTTCAGTTCCCGGCGGTTCGACTTGCTTCGGGTATGCGTGTGTTTGCGATGCAGGACCGAAATACCCGGCTGGAAACGGGACTTTCGGCCTCGCCTCTGCACAACTTTATTATCTTTCCGCTGCCGCTGGACGGCGCCGAATACATCGACTATCTGTCGATGGTGCGAAAGCGGTTCCCCCCCGCTGACCTGCGAACAATCGTGCGTGACGGCCATGAGTTTATAACAGGGCCCGCCGCAGATCTTCGGTTCCTGTTTCCGTAACCTCTGGCGCAATCTTAGTAAACGGCTGTTGACAGACAACTGGGGTGTCGAGTCCCCAAACAATACTGTAAGTGCCTGATCCGGAATGGATTCGACTTAGATTCGTGAGTGGTTCTCGACGTGCTTTTCCCTGACTATGCAGCGCAGCACAGTGAGGATGTACTGGAGTGGGGGTGCGGCCCTATGGATACTTAACCTCTACGTCAAGGCGAGAAGGGCAGCGCACGGCCTGACCGGCGACCGCGGTCAGGATCTGATCGAGTATGCCCTGGTGGCGGCGCTCATCTCCCTGGCGGCCACGGTCAGCATGAGCAGCGTGGCGACGGCTATCGGGACCGCCTTCACAAAAATCAGCACTCACTTCGCGACCTACACATCCTGATGATCGCGGCTTCGGGTTCCGCGGCGCCGGGCGGCCCTTCGCTCCTCATTATTGAGACCGGCGCCACCTTGATCGCAGTTGCAGTCGCAGCTTGCTGGCCAGAATTTGGTGCGGCCTGGCTATCGAAGGCGGAGCGAGTGTTCGGCCACCTCGCGCGAAGGCGCAGATTATCCGTTCTGGCAGTCGGCGGCGCGGCGCTTCTGATCCGACTTGCGATGCTTCCGTTGTTGCCCGTTCCGCAACCATTCATACACGACGAATTCGCCAATTTGCTGGCAGCCGATACGTTCGCTTCCGGAAGGCTCACCAATCCTACGCACCCGATGTGGAAGTACTTCGAAAGCTTTCACATTACTCAGCAGCCCACCTACATGTCCATGTACCCCCCGGCACAGGGCATGGTTCTCGCTGCGGGGAAGGTAATTACGGGGAATGCATGGTTCGGCGTGTGGCTTAGCGCGGGACTAATGTGCTCGGCGATCTGCTGGATGCTCCAGGCGTGGATGCCGCCGGGATGGGCACTTTTGGGCGGAATGCTTGTCGTGATGCGCCTGGCTCTTTTCAGCTACTGGGTCAACGACTATCACGGGGGCGCGCCGGCGGCTGTCGGCGGAGCGCTCGTGCTCGGCGGCCTGCCGCGCGTGATGCGCTCGGCCCGGATCCGCGATGGACTCTGGATGGCGCTGGGAGTTGCAATTCTCGCTAACAGCCGCCCTTACGAAGGCATGCTGTTATGCATCCCGGTTGCCGTCGTCCTCTTGCATTGGGCGTTCACGAAGGCGCAACTTGCCCCGGCCGTCCTCCTTCGCCGCGCGGCGGCTCCCGCGACGCTGCTCATCGTTGTGGGAGCGATGATGGGCTACTACAATTTTCGCGTCTTTGGGGATCCCTTTACTCTTCCCTACCAGGTGAATCGCGCAACTTACGCTTCGGCGCCCGTTTTCTTGTGGCAGCAGCCGCGGCCCGAACCCGTCTATCGGTTCAAGGCCATGCGCGACTTTTATTCCAAAGGGGAAATGGGCGACTTTCTCTATGCGCGGACGCTGACCGGGTTTCTGCATGTTACCGCGCAGAAACCGGGAATAGTGTTGTTCTTCATATTCGGCATCGCATTACTCCCGCCTCTGATCATGCTGCCTCGAGTCTTGCGCGATCGCCGCGTGCGCTTTCTGGTGGCTGCGAGCGTCGTGTTCGGGATCGGCCTGAGCTTGAATGCCTGGTTGTTCCCTCACTACATCGCCCCGCTTACCTGCGCCTTTTACGTCGTTTTGCTGCAGGCGATGCGCCATCTGCGGTTGTGGCGTCCGGCCCGCCGGCACTTCGGACTGGCCATGGTGCGCATCATCCCTCTCGTCTGCCTGTTGCTGGCCGGACTTCGGGTTTATGCGGGGCCGTTGGGGCTTTCCATCCCGCGGTGGCCGACTATGTGGTACGGCACCGAGCCGCTTGGTATCGCACGCGCCGATGTTGTCGCTGAACTGGAATCGTATCCTGGTCCGCAACTGGCAATTGTCAGATACACTCCCGATCACGCGCCTTTCGACGATTGGGTTTACAATGCCGCCGACATCGATAAGTCCAAAGTCGTCTGGGCGCGTGAACCGGATGCCGGAGATAGTTCCGACCTTCTGCGGTATTTCCACGGCCGGACGGTGTGGCTCGTGGAGCCGGATGCAAATGTGTCTCGAATCTCGCTCTATACGCGTCAACCCCAGGGTCGGAAGCAGTGACCGGCGCGCCCTCGCTCCGCCGGGGAAGCGGCAGATTACTGACAAGAGGCGCGGCATCCTATTTCCTGATCGCACTTGCCTCACTGCTTTATCTTTGGCCATTTATGCGGGTAATGTGGGACAGTCCCGACGAAGGCATCCTGCTGGAGGGAGCCCGCCGCATCGCGGACGGGCAACTCCCCGGGCGGGATTTTCTCGAGCCGCTTGGACCCGGGAGTTTTTACTGGATGGCCGGGTTCTTTCACTTGTTCGGGACAAGCATCGGTACTGCGCGCGGGCTATTGCTGGGGACGGGAGTCGCGATCGCTCTTGCAATGTATCATCTGGCAACGCGAGCGGGCGCTCAGGCGGGGCTGTGTGCCGGCCTTTTTGTAGTGTTGGCGATCGCTGCATTTCCGGTCAGTAACCATCATCACGACAGTGACATGCTTTGTCTGCTGGCTCTGTGCGCTTTTGTGGAGTGGCAGCGAGGCGGAAGCGCTCTCCTTCTGGCCGGATCCGGAGTGCTCGCGGGAGCCGCCACTTTGACCACTCAATCGGAAGGGCTGCTGTTCCTGGCAGGCCTTCTATTGAGCGTGGTTCTGGTGAACCGAACAGCGGGGAAATGGCTCACAAGCTCGTTTCTTTATCTGATTGGCCCATATTTGGCCGTCCTTGTCGCTGTTGGAATCTACTACTATGAGCGGGGCGCGCTCCAGGATCTGGTCTGGGCCAATGTGATCTGGCCGGCGTCACGATATCTGGCGAGTATCCGCTGTCCCTACGCAATGACCCTCACCATTCCCTTAAAAGCCATAAGGGACGGCACAGCTGAAGTAATGCCAGGATATCTTTCGCTGGCCGCGACTGCTTTTGTCGGTTTACCCTTCCTTGTTGTGGTTGCAGTGCCTCTTCTGCTGGCGGGTTTGGCGATCCGGCTCAGGGCTCGCGCGGTTCCTTCTGTTCTGATTCCTTTCTGGTGCTGTGGAATCGGTATTTGGCTTTCCGAATTACAGAGACCGGACCTGGCGCATTTAATTTGGGGCAGCGCCATCCTGCTCATCCTCGTATCGGCGCTTTGGCGGCGCATAAGTGGAGGGCGGGTGCTTACATTACTATTGTCTGTGTCATTAGGACTTCTCGCATCTATTTATCTGGTGGTTGCGTTCTCCGCGCGGACCCCGATCGAGACACGTCGCGGTCGGCTTGTTGGCCAATCTCAAGACCAGGCACTCTCGTTTCTGCTGGGAAATACGCAGCCTGGCGATGAGATATTCGTGTACCCATTTTCCCCGATCTACTATTTTCTGTCGAATACGCGGAATCCAACCCGCGTGAGTAACTACATCTATGGCTGGAACCCACCGGATCAATTCACGGACGCGGTTGATCGACTGGAGACGAAACGGGTCCGCTTCATCCTCTGGGATGCTGATACAGACCGGCGATTCCTGCTACCTCACTATCAGTCCCCGCCGGCCAGCGAGCAAATTATTGAGCGCTACATCGAGTCCCGCTATCATCGGCTCGGATCCGCTGGCCGCTTTCGAATCATGGAACGGAATCGTTAACTCGCCGATACCGCGGCATAAAGCCCGCGGGGAACGCCCATAACGCGTGAGTCGTTGGCTATGGCAGCGCGTTTCCTGAACGCGTGGCAGGGAGCAGCGTTTCAGAACGGCAAGTTATCACTGCTGTCCTGACGAACTCACCTGCGACGAGGCCGACCGCGATCCAGACAGATAAGCCCAGGTAAAAGACCTCGATCGGCATGGATTTCGTTGTAAAGAAGTTTGCCAGGTACCATGGAAAGCCCTTGCTGCCCCATGTATAGAATGCAGCCATGAACGTTCCGCTCACCGCATAAAAGCCCAATGCAACAGACCGGCGGGCGACAGCGAGCCAGGGCACCAGGTACACAAGGTATTGAATTCCAAAGCCTGGAGTGAACACCAGGAAGAGCGCCGCCGCGAGCCCGCAGTTGCTGAGAAGTTCCGCCCGCCGCCCCCTGCTTCGGATAATAACCGCAGCCATTCCCACCGTCGCCAGTGCCACGAACTTCCCGATCTGCCCGTACCACACGAAAAAGTTCTCTGCTCCGGTCAACAGCGCTATTCCGGATATTCCCCAAAACCTGGACAATCCCGGATACGCCAATATCGAAGTGCCGATGGTTTTCGGAAACTCAAAGATGAAAGGCAGCGACAAACCATAAAAACACAGGAAAGCGATTCCCAGGATCAGCGCGCTCTTTCTCGCTCCGGCAGCTATCGCGAGTGCCGGCACGAATACCAGCGCCGTCAACTTAATCGATATCGCCACTCCAAGGGCTGCCCCTGCCCATGCAAACCGGTTCGACAGCATGAGCAACGCAGACAAGAGCACCGCGCAAACCATCAACGGGTCGGTGTTTACATGAAAGCCGGAGATCATCAGCGACACAGGCGACAGCGCAGTCAACAGCAGGGCGGCCATCGATCTGACACCGATCTTCCATAGCATCCAAAGGCTCGCCAGATCCGCCAGCGCACAGCATACCCGCAGCCAGAACCGAACAGGCAATCCGGATCTGCCGGCAAGCAGGTCCAGGAGCAACAATCCGTGGATCACCGGGGGAGAATGGCTAAAAGGCTGTTTGTGCCCCGACGCCGGCTCAACCCCTTCGCGGTAGAGTTTTTCGGGTCCCGCGCTCTTTAGTTTGGCGATGTCTGCCTCGAAAGTGATTGCGTCGTTCGTGCCGTATGTGTTGTATGCGATTACGATCTTCATTGCCAGTACGCACAGGGCTGTCAACACGATAAGTGCGCGCCGGCCTTCAATCATGCCCTATGCCCCGGCGAATACGATAAACCGGCCGATTTGGGATCACAATGGCCCGCTCAGCCAGCCATGGAATCCTGGAAAACATCGTCGTTTTCTCCCGAATCTTTTATGAGGCGATGCAGGTAGGTCCTGGAAATCTGCAGGCTGCGGGCGGCAAGGGTTTTGTTCCCCTTGCACTCCTGAACGGCCCTGTGAGCCAGCTTGATTTTATAGTCCTGCATTTGTTCTTCGAAGGAAGCTCCGGGCAGGGAGTCCCCCACACCGAGCAGATCCGGGTGTTGCATCGTGTTGGGCAGGTTCTTCGGGTGAATGGTATCGTCGTCGCTCAGGACGATCGCGCTCTGGATAACGTTTTCGAGTTCACGGACATTTCCCGGCCACTCATATTCAAGCAACAGCGACATCGCAGTTGGAGCTATCCTGGTCATCGGCTTTTTGCAAATTCGCGAGTACTTCTCCAGAAAATGCTGGGCCAGCTGCGGAATATCTTCGGTGTGGTCCCGGAGCGGCGGGGACTTAATACCCATCACATTGACTCTGTAATAGAGATCCTGGCGAAAGGTTCCTTCCTCCACCATCTCAAACAGACTTCTGTGTGTCGCGAACAGTAATCTTGCCTGCAGCGGAATCGGCTCGCTGCTTCCCAGGCGGCAGAATTCTCTCTCCTGTAATACCCGAAGCAGCTTGATTTGGGTGTGCGCGCTGCATTCCCCGATCTCGTCGAAAAACAGCGTTCCATTGGCGGCCTCTTCCAGATAGCCTTTTCGTCTGCTGGTGGAACCAGTGAATGCTCCCCTCTCGGCGCCAAACAATTCCGCCTCGATGAGAGTCTCGGGAATAGCCCCGCAGGAAACCGCTACGAAGGGACGTCCCTTTCGATGGCTCAGGTTGTGGATGGAACGGGCGATTAACTCCTTGCCCGTACCGCTTTCGCCGGTAATGAGCACTGAAGCCTCCCTGTCAGCCACGCGCCGGACGAGATCATAGACCACCTGGGACCGGGCGCTTGAGCCGACCAGCTCGCCACAACTGGAAGGAGGCAGCCGGCTGCGTATATCTTCCAGCTCCCGCTTCAAAACCGCATATTCGTGCGCA
>Ga0206876_1138_pt1 | contig 20069 bp, 15 predicted proteins | sample Alteio_BWOrgCont_10_FD_152619 | JGI IMG/M metagenome (GOLD analysis project Ga0206876, IMG submission 152619) | Enriched cells from forest soil in Barre Woods Harvard Forest LTER site, Petersham, Massachusetts, United States -... | ecosystem: Environmental > Terrestrial > Soil > Temperate forest >...
TTCCTGATGCTGCAGTTCATCTGGAAGAATTTCCCAACTGTCACGGCCAGCAGCGAAGTCCACAACCGCACCACGCGCATCCGTCTCGCCGAGCGCATCTCCGCCGCCGTGCTGCGTGAACAGTTGGAGCATGTTCGCGGTCTGCGCTTCCGCCGGTCAGAGATCGTATGGCTTGCCGGCAACACCTTCTACGGCGTCAAGCACATCTTCGAGCCCGCGTTTCTTGACTGGCTGGAGAATGGCTTCCAGCTCTCCGACTATGAGATCGCCGAAGAGAATGGCCAGCTCATCATCCGTTTCTCTGGCCTGTGGACTGAAGTTTCCATGTGGGAGGTCTACTCGCTCGCCATCGTCAGCGAGATGAAGACCCGCGCCGCGCTCGCCGAACTCTCTGAGATCGAGCTCGACGTGCTCTACGCCCGCGCTAAGACGCGCCTCTGGGACAAGATTGAAAAACTCCGCGCGCTGCCATCGCTCAGCCTCTCAGACTTCGGCACCCGCCGCCGCCACAGCTTTCTGTGGCAGGAGTACTGCGTCGAAGCGCTGCAACAGGCGCTCAACTCCAGCAGCCTTCCTCATCGTTTCACCGGGACCTCCAACACCGCACTTGCTTACAAGCACGATCTCGAAGCCATCGGCACCAACGCGCATGAGCTGCCCATGGCCATGGCAGCGATGGCTTCGCTCGGCTCAGACGCCGATCTCCGCGCCTCGCAATATAAGGTGCTCGAACTCTGGTCGCACAGCTACGACAACGAACTGCTCATCATGCTGCCCGATACCTTCGGCACCACGCAGTTCCTGGACGGCGCGCCCGACTGGGCCGCCCGCTGGACCGGCGAACGCGCTGACTCCAAGGACCCCTTCATCGCCGGCGACGAATACATCAACTGGCTGATGCGTCACAATCAGGACCCGCGCAAGAAGCGCCTCATCGCGTCCGACGGCCTCGACGTCGACAAGATTATTCGCCTGCATGAATACTTCGACGGCCGCATCCGCCTCTCCAACGGCTGGGGCACGCTGCTCACCAACGATTTCCGCGGCTGCCATCCGCGCGGCGAAGATACCTTTGAGCCCATCAGCCTGGTATGCAAACTCACCAGTGCCGACGGCATCCCCACCGTCAAACTCTCCGACAACCCCAACAAAGCCACCGGCCCCGCCGACCTCATCGAGCGCTATCGCCGCGTGTTTGGCTCGCCGGTCTTGGCGGAAGAGCCGGTGCTGGTCTGAAAGTCGTCCAAGCGAGGAAGCATGACGAAGCAGGGCAAGACCGTCCTCATCATCGCAATTGTCGGCGCCTGCTGTGTTGCAGGTGTAACGCTGATACTTATTCTCAGCGCAATAGCCATCCCTGGTGTTCAGGCTCAAAAGCTCAAAGGCAATGAGGTTGCGGCGCTCAATGCATTACGAGATATCAATATTGAGGAACAGCTCTACAACTCCACCTATCCTCAGCACGGCTTTGCATGCTCTCTCTCTGCTCTTGGAGGTTCTCGACAGTCAGGCCCAGCCACCCCTGAAGCCGCGCAGCTGATCGAACCCGATCTCGCCTCAGGTCACAAATATGGCTACACATTTACGATCTCCAACTGTCTCAAGGTAACAATCAAGGGTCAGGATATGGTCATCTCGTACAAGCTCACGGCTGTACCTGACATGGGAGACAAATCCGGCGAACGTGGTTATTGCGCGAACGAAAATATGGATATCCGCTTCGATCCTAAAGGCGGTACAAACTGTGAAGAGCTCTTGCCGTTTGTTCCATAGCGGCATCTATACTTTCCCCATGCGCTTTCCTGTTCTCGCCCGCGTCGCCGTCTCCTGCGTTCTCACCAGCCTTCTGCTCTCGCAGCCCGCGTGGGCCTGGGGCAACGACGGCCACATGACGATCAATCGCCTGGCCGCGCAATATCTGCCCTCCGACGTCCCCGCCTTCCTGCGCTCGCCCGCCGCGCTCGACACCATGCAATATCTCGGCCCCGAGCCTGACCGCTGGCGCAACCGCGCTGAAAGCGAGCTCGTCGCCGAGCAGGCGCCCGACCACTTCATCGATATGGAATGGGCCTCCTTCGGCGAAGTCCCCTGCACCGCCCCCACCCCGGGTTGCGTTGACGGCAAGATGTATCCGCGCAAGCGTTACGACTTCATCCGCTCGCTCACTGCGGGGCAGGCTGCATTCAACGCCGCCAATCCCACGCTCAAAGTCGAGCTCACGCCGGAAAAAGTCGGCATGCAGCCCTGGCAGACCGAAGAACTTTGGCAGAAGCTAAAAGTCGACTTCCGCGAGTACCGCAAGCTCGTCGCCGCCAAGGCGGACACCAAGCCCGTCGAGCTCGCCATCGTTTATGACGCCGGCTGGCTCGGCCATTACGTTGGCGATGGCTCCATGCCGTTGCACACCACCATCGAGTACAACGGCTGGCAGCCCACCGTGCCCAATCCCAACCACTACACCACCGAACACAAGATTCACTCGCAGTTCGAGAGCGTATACGTGAGTGCCAACATCAAGTCTGCCGATGTAGCAAAACTCGTCGCCGATACCAAGCCGCAAGTGATTGCCGATGAGTGGACCGCTTACCTCGACTACTTGAACCACTCCAACTCGCTGGTCGAGAAAACCTATCAGATCGAACAGGCCGGTGGCTTCACCGGCGCAGGCACGCCGGAAGCGAAGGCTTTCACGGAAGAGCGACTCGCCGCCGGAGCCATCGAGCTGCGCGACATGATCTACTCCGCGTGGATTCACTCCGCCGATCCCGTCGAAGAATTCCACGGAGCGTCTTAGCAGCTACTTCTCCACCACCGGCTCATGGTGCAATCTTTCCAGCATCTTGCTCAGCACAGGCTTGAATGCCATTGCCAGCAGCGGAGTCAGCACTGCCGCGGCAATCGCCCAGACCACCAGCGCGTGCCACTCCCACGTCCACAGCGCCTTGGTCGTCTGCCACGGATGCTCCTTCACCGCGTGCATCAACTCGCGTCGTCCCAGCTTCAATCCCGGCATACCAAATAGCAGCGACCCCATCTTGATCCACAGCGGCAGCAGCAAAAGTTGCAACGGATAAACCGCGTGGTTGCCCACCTGGCTGGCCACGTAGTTCAACCGGAACGCGCTTGCCAAAACCAGCGCCAGCACAGTCGTTGACCCCAGCACCGGGTTGATGCCGATCATCACACCCATCGCCAGTGACCATGCCAGCCGCTCCGGCGTAGCGCCCATGCGCAGCAGATCCATCACTGGCTTCACCACGCGTCTCTGCACAAAGCTCAGCACGTCTTCACAGCATATCGGTACACTGGTTGCTGCGCGTCATGCAATGTGGCGCCGAGGGATTCTTCGTTTGTCTTTTTTCCGCAAGCTCTTCCGCCTCGCGCTCGTCTGCTTCGACTTCGCCTACGAAATCGTCTGGGTACTGTTCACCCGCCCCAAGACCCGTGCCGCGCGTGCCGCCTGGCTCACTCGCCTGACGCGCCGCGTAATGCGCACCATCAAGATGACCTTCACCACAATCGGCCCGGTACCCATGTCCGGCGCGGTCATCTCCAACCACCTCACCTTCTTCGACATCTTCTTCCACGCCGCGCTGCGCCCCTGCGTCTTCATCTCCAAGATTGAGCTGCGCAAGATGCCGCTGCTCGGCTGGATCAGCATGATGGCTGGCACGGTCTACGTTTCACGCGGCGCCGGCGGCAGCGCCGCCAAGGCCGCTGAAGGCATGGGGCAGGGTTTCCGCGATGGTCTGCCGGTCGTCTTCTTCCCCGAAGGCACAACCGGCGTCGACTCGCGTGCCATCATGAGCTTCCGCAGCGGATTGCTGGCACAGGCGATTATGCTCGAGCAGCCCATCGTCTGCGCCTACATTCACTACGAGTTCGGCGCAGAAGATCTGGCTGCAGGAAAAACGCCCGAGCACGATTTCTATTGGGGGCGTCAGACATTGCCCCGCCTCATCTGGGACTTCCTCGGCTTGCATGAGATTCACGCGGTTGTAAAGTTTTCAATCCAGCCCATCGCCTTCTCTCCTGAAGCCGTTGCCAACCGCAAAATCGCGGCGGAAGAAGCCCGCGCTGCCATGCTTTCGCTCGCCGGCCTGCCTTCGGATTCACCCGCACCCGAGCCCGAATTCCTGCCCGCACCATAGTTGACATTACCTTCGTGCTCGCCCGGGGCCCCTGCCCTGGCCTGTATTTCGTTAAAATCAACGCGGCACAGCTCGTCATGTCGACTTCATCCATTGTCGTGCTCTCGGCGCTCGTTGCCGCGCTCGTTACCGTCACGATCGCCTACATGTCTGCGTCACAACGCAACCGGCGGCTCAAGCAGCAACTGACTGAAGCGCTCAGCGAAGCCCATCGCCAGCGTGCCGCGCTCAATGAGCGCACCAAGCTCGACAGCATCAAGGATGAGTTCATCTCCACTGTCAGCCATGAGCTGCGCACGCCGCTCACCAGCATTCGCGGTGCGCTCGGCCTGCTGAACTCCGGCGTGCTGGGCAAACTGGATGACAAAGCCGCCAACCTGCTGCGCATCGCCAGCACCAACACCGACCGCCTCGTCCGCCTCATCAATGACATCCTCGATCTCGAGCGCATGGATTCCGGCCGCGCTCCGCTGCATGTGCGCCGCTGCTCGCTGCATGACCTGGTTCTGCAAGCGGTAGACACCATGACCTCGCTTGCAGAAGCCGGGAGCGTGCGGCTCATTGTTGTGCCGCCGCCGGCTGGCGAAGTGCTCGCATTCGACGGCGACCCCGACCGTATGCAGCAGGTGCTCTGCAACCTGCTCTCGAATGCCATCAAGTTTTCTCCTCCCGGCGCAACGGTTCGCATTCTCACCGGCATCGACGCCGCCAACCTCGTTCTGCGTGTCGAAGACACCGGTCGTGGAGTGCCTGCGGACAAGCTCGAAAGCATCTTCGATCGCTTCCAGCAGGTAGAAGCCTCAGATGCTCGACAGAAGGGTGGCACCGGCCTCGGTCTCGCCATCTGCCGCAGCATCGTCAGCCAGCATGCCGGAAATATCTGGGCTGAACGCAACGATGCGCACGACATGAACAATGGAGCAGGCGTTACAGCTCGCCCCGGCACCACATTTATCGTGCGTCTGCCGCGCGTAATTGCTGCGGATGGCATTCTGCCGCTGCCGCTCAATCCTGTCGGCTCCATCCTCGTCGTCGACGACGATTCCAACGTGCGCCACGTTGTCGGCGAGCATCTGCGCCGCAACGGCTATACCGTGCTCGAAGCCGAAAGCGGTGCGCAGGCGCTGGTGATGGCGGAAGCGCATCCCATCGAAGCCATCCTGCTTGACCTTTACATGCCTGGCATGTCCGGCTGGCAGACTATCGAACATCTCAAGGCGAAGTCATCCACCGCCAACATTCCTATCGTTGTGCTGAGCGTGCTGTCTCCCGCCGCTCGCACCGCTGATGGCGCTTCGCTCGTCTCCACAACTCAGGGCTGGATCCAGAAGCCCTTCAACGAAGGCTTGCTGCTCGCCGAACTCGGTCGCGTCCTCCATCACGGAACAGGCCCCGGCCACATCCTGCTGGTTGAAGACGATCAGGATCTCGCCACCATCGTTCTTTCCAGCTTTGAAAGCGACACCACCGCCAGCCAGGTCGGCATCCAGCACGTAAGCACCGTCGGCGATGCCATGCTCGCCTGCCGCACACAGGCGCCGGACATCCTGATCCTTGACCTCACGTTGCCCGATGGCTCCGGCTTTGCGCTTGTGGACTGGCTGCGCCGTCAGCCAACGTTGCGCACGCTGCCCTTGGTCGTCTACTCCGGTCGCGACGTCTCCGCCGAGGAGATGGAGCAGCTACGGCTTGGCCCCACGCAGTTCCTCGCCAAGGCCCGCGTGCAGCCGCGCGACGTGGAAGACCTGGTACTCGCTATGGTTCGTCACCTGCGCCCACCCATCCTCAGGCAGCCGGAAGCGTAAAATCGTTACAACCTATCAACCCCAGGGCAAGCTGAAAATTAGAGTTAAAAGAAAATAGAGCACACCACAACTATGCGCCGCATCCTTATCATTGACGACGAAGACGACATCCGCGAAGTAGCAGCGCTCTCTCTCGAATCCGTAGCCGGCTGGGAGATCACCACTGCCGATTGCGCTGCCGAAGGCATCAAGAAAGCGCTCGCGGAAAAGCCTGATGCCATCCTGATGGATGTGATGATGCCCGCTATGGACGGCCCCACCGCGTTCAAGGAGATGCAGAAGCTGCCGGAGATTGCGCACATCCCCGTCATCCTGCTCACCGCCAAGGTACAGGGCGTGGACCAACGCCGATTCGCCGGTCTGGGTGTAGCCGCAGTGCTCTTCAAGCCCTTCGATCCGCTGTCACTGTCGGAAGAAATCTCCGCCGCTCTCGGCTGGAGCTGAACCGGGAGACCACCACATGGACCCCAAGCTCACACCGGAAGAAAATGCAAAAAAAATGCTGGCTGCGCTGTGGGAGCGCAATCTGCCTGTGCTGCAGGAACGGCTCGCGCGTCTGGATGCCGCCAGTGAAGCCGCCGTCACCGGCAAGCTCACACCTGCAATGCGCGAAGATGCTGCCAGTACCGCGCACAAACTCGCAGGATCGCTCGGCATGTTCGGCTACCCACGCGGCACTGAGTTTGCACGCAAGCTCGAAGTGCTGTTGACAGAGCCCGGCGATGCCGACGCGCTTAGTCTGCGCGAACTCGCATCCTCACTGCGCGAATCCGTCGGTCTCTAAGCGTCTTGGCGGATGCGATATCCGTCATAATTTATAACCGTATGAGAATGCGTCTGCTCATTGCCGGTGTCATTCTAGCTACGTCGCTGACCAGCCCTGCGCAAGATGCCGCGCCTCAGACGTCAACGCTGCAGGTCTATTCCAACCTCGTGCAGGTTCCGGTGTTCGCGATCGTGCCTGCTTCATCTCCCATCTCCGATTTGCGTTTTGCCGTCAGTCTTGACTCCGGGCCGTTGTTTCCAACTCGTGGCGTTCGCCTTGAAGGTGACGACCCCCTCTCGCTCGCCATCTTGCTAGACGTTAGCAATGGCCAGCAGAGAAACTACGATGACGTATTTCTGGCCGCCATCGCAACGATGGCGAAGCAGGAGTTGCGCCCTGCCGATCGCGTCTCTATTTACTCCATGGATTGCCAGCTGGTGCGTACCGCCGACAGCATCCCTGCTGACCCTGAAAAAATTAAGCGTGCCGCCTACGAAGCCATTCACTCACCTGAAGTTCACCAACACGGCAAATCTCACTCCGACTGTCTCACCGGTCCATTTCTGTGGGATTCAATCTCTTACCTCACAAGTCAGCTCGCCACGCATCCAGGCCGTCGTGTAATCCTGTCCATCACTGACGGGTATGCCATGCACAGCGACAGTCATTCCCTGGCCGAACTGCGCGATTTCGTCAATATGAGTGCGGTCGCTATCTTTAGCTTCTCTGTCACACCACGTTCTACTTCGGTCTTTGCTTATCAGGCCATTGAAAACGCCTTCTCCAATCTCGTCCAGATGAGCGGCGGGTGGATATTCACCATCGCGCGCAATGACTTCCCCGCATACTTCGCCGTCGCGCCCAGGATGCTTCGCCGTCGCTACATCGTGGAATTCCCGCGTCCCGACTCCCTCACCGTCGGCCCACACAGCATTGTTGTCAACATTACGGATGCCAATGGAGTGGACATCGTGCCCTCCAATGTCCGCCCTGCCGGGCTCTCACTCCCCATTGCCGACCCTGAAGTTCTCAAGAATCCAAACACTGTTCCATCTGATCCAACGCAGGCACCCACTGTCGGTGACCGGCGCATCCTCACACCGCACTGAACCTAACGCAGCCCTGCTTCAGTAACAATCCAGCGCGTCAGCTCCTGCCCGCCCGCAAAATTGTCCTCACCCAGAGGATTCTTCCGGCCATCCGTGTACTCGTTGTAGATCCATGGATCCACATTCGCGAATACCATCCCCTTGCCCACCTGCGAGATAGCCATCAGTACATCGCCCTGGTCAGTCGCGTCTCCATTGTCGGTCAACACCACGCGCGCAGGTTTTGAGACCGTAATCGTGCAGGTCTCCTTCATTGTTGCGTTATGCGCCTGCCGGAAGATACCACCTGCGCCGGCGGGAATCTTGACCATGGTGTTCGCGTAGCTGTCATTCAGTTCACGATTGCGAGTAACCGGGTTGTAGTGAATTCCAAATCTGTCGCTCAGGATGTCGAGGTGCGTCTGATCGGCATGCTCGCTGTCGTTTTCCATCATCACCAGCACACCGCCAGCCTTTACCCAGGCCTCAATCACCGCGGCACTTTCAGCATCCATGTAATTCGTCTTGGGATTGAGTGCGGGAATATCCGGCGAAACGATGATATACACCGCGACGTCCTTCAGGTCAGCCGCGGTCGGCGCATGGTCCAGCGGTTCGGTGCGCAGCCCGTATTGCCGGAACATTGCACCCCAGAACGAATAGCCGCTGTTGGCATCATCACTGAACTTGTAGTGGAAGAGTTCTTCCTGGCCATCGGCGCTCTTGCGCTTCTGCGAGTTGAACCATGCATCGATAAGCACAGTCTTGTTGCGCGAGCGCCTGAGCAGGTCGCCCGCTCGCTCACGCTGAATGATCTCGCTGTGCGCCAGCAGGTACGCTCCAACACCCTTGGAGTCGTTGTCGCCAACTGCCTCGCCCACGTAGTAGTCATACGTTCCGCTGCGATAAGGATTGCCACCCAGACCCGCAACCTTCACGGTTCCCGATAGTGTTCCATCCGGTTTCACAAATTGTTTCTGTATCCCAGCCCAGCCGCGTGTCACATTGTCGCTCGCTGAAAACGGCAGCATGCCCAGGCGTATACCCTTTGCAATCGCATAAACAAACATGCAGCTTGCGGAAGCTTCCAGGTAATTTCCCTTCTGCCCACCTTTATCCATCACCTGCCACCATAGCCCGCTGGCGGAGTCCTGAAAACGCATCACTGCCTGCAACGTGCGCCGGGTTACGGATTCAATTGCCAGCCGCTGCGGGTCGGTCGCCGGCATGCGCTCCAGCACATCTACCAGTGCCATCGCATACCAGCCCATCGCGCGTGCCCAAATCTCCGGACTCAGGCCGGTCTTCTTGTTGGCCCAATCCATCTGCTTGGACTCGTCCCAGCCATGGTGCAGCAAACCATTACGGTCGCTCATATGCGAATCCATCAGCAGCAGTTGTTCTGCAGCGCCCGCAATTTCTTCCGGCTGGTGGAACGTGCGCGCATAGGTCGCAAGAAACGGCTCAGACATATAGGCGCCATCCAGCCACATCTGGTTGGGGTAAATCTGTTTGTGCCAGTAGCCGCCGCTTGCATTTTTGGGCTGCTGCTGCATCTGGTCATGCAGAAATTTCGCTGCCTTGTAGTAACGTGCGTCCTGCGTCACGCGATAGAGCACAATCAGGCTGCGCCCCATCTCAATGTCGTCCATCGAATGGCCCGCGACAGGAAACGCCGCTCCATTGGCCATGTGGATCACGCCGTCTTTATCGACTGAGCTATCGACCGCAGCCTTGATGTACGCGAACAGCCTTCCATCGCCCGTCTGCCGCCATTCTGCCGCAACGCCATCCAGCAGCACGCCTTCTTCGTAGCTCCACACACCGGGGTTCTTTACCGTGTCAATCTTCCCTGCCGGCCATTTTTCCAGCGCGCGCAGCAAGACCGGGTCAAGATCTTTGGCTTCATACATCGGCTGCGCAGGAGCCTTCTGCGCACACGCCGCCACTGCTCCACCCAGCAGAACAATCACACAGCCAATCCATAGCTTCAAAGCCTTGCGCATCGCCACACCTCAACGCACAACAGCATACCCGACTCACGGCGTTGGAAGCGCTGGAACCCCTGTTTTTACTGGCAAGTGAGAGCTGTCCATACACCGGCCGCCGTACCCGACGCCGAGTCAATCTCATAATCGAGGAACTGCCCTGCCGACACCGTTACTGACCCGGTAGACGTGCAACTGGAGCCCGGGCTAACGCTGCACGACAGCGCTGAAGCGCTCATCGAACCCGGCGTCCCAACTCGCAGCGTTAGGGTGATCGTGTTTGACTGCAGCGAATAAACGCTAAGCTGCGAAGCCGTGCATGCTGCAGGCACCCATGCCAGCACGCCCGTCGCCAAAGTTGAAGTATCTTCGTGCGCGCTCGCGGTGGATAGATTCACCGAGTAGTAGGTCGTGGAAAAACTCACCGAGTGATACACCGCTGCAAAATTTCCTGAACTCGTTCCACCACCGCCGCTTCCAGCTGCACCCTGCGCTCCCTGTGGAATCCCAAAGTTCAGCACTGCAGCCTGCGAGCTCCCGGAATTGGTTATCGTCGCCAGCGCTCCCGCTGCCAGCGTCGTAATCGTTCCCAAACTCACCGTCGCAGCCGACCCTGCTGCGCCCGCTGGCCCTGTCGCGCCCGCCTGCGCCAGCGCTGACCAGTAAGACGTGTACAAATCCGGCTCAAAATTTGAGCCCGTTAAACGTGCCAGATACGTTGTACCGCCGTATGTCACCGAATCATTCACCGCATAATTGATTGCCAATGACCATGTCCCGCGATAGTTGATGCCCGTCGCACCAGTGGCTCCCGTTGCGCCCATGGAGCCAGTCGAGCCCGTCGCACCTATTGCGCCCGCTGCTCCAGCCGTGCCTTGAGCGCCAGTAGCTCCTGTCGCACCTGCAATCCCCTGCGCTCCCGCCTGCCCGGCAACTCCCTGAGTGCCCGCCGGCCCTTGCGCACCTGCCGATCCAGTATCACCTGTTAGCCCCTGCGCTCCTGCCGGCCCCTGGGTTCCCGTTGAACCCGTCACGCCTTGTGCACCCGCAGGGCCCTGGATTCCTTGCGGACCCGTCCCTCCAGTAGACCCAACCGGCCCCGCCACACCCTGCGGACCTGCAGGGCCAACCGAAGTCAACACACCCCACGAGGTTGGACTCAAGCCCGGAGTCTGACCGTGATTGCTCGTAGCCAGTGACGCATAGCTTGCGCCCCCATACAAAACCACATCACCGAGGTTGTAGGCATTCGTCGAGTCATAGTTCCCCTGGTAGACCAACCCCGCCGAACCTGTTGCTCCAGTCGCACCTGTTGCGCCGGCAGTTCCCATTGCACCAGTAGCTCCCGCTGCTCCATTCAGCCCCGCAGTTCCGGTCGCTCCGGTTGCTCCAGTCGCACCTTGCGTTCCCGTCGCCGTAAACATGGCCCACGCAGCCGGACTCAGATCCGGCGTGTTGCCATGATTGCTGTAAATCAGCGAGACGTAACCCGCACCTTTCCACAGCACTCCATTGCCCAGCGTGTAGTTCACCGTCGAGTCGTACGCGCCCTGAAAGCTCAACCCCAGCGGTCCGGCTGCTCCGGTTGGCCCCATCGGTCCCTGCAATCCTGTTGCTCCAGTCGTTCCCGGAATCCCCTGCGCTCCAGCCTGCCCGGCAACTCCCTGCGCTCCGTTATTGCCTTGCTCACCAGGAGGCCCAACCGGCCCAAGCGCACCAGCCGGCCCCGCCACACCAGTGATACCAGTCGCGCCGGTTGCGCCAGTTGCGCCTTGTGACGTGAGCACACCCCAACTCTGCGGACTGAACGATGGTGTCAGCCCATGATTGTTCGCGACCAGCGAAACATAGCTGGCTCCCTGCCACAACACAACATCACCTAACGCATAATTTGTCGTCGAGATGTATGCGCCCTGATAAGCAAAGCCGCCCGTGCCTGACGCTCCCGCTGCTCCGGTTGCTCCGGTGGCGCCCATTGGTCCTGTTGATCCTGTTGCCCCCGTCGCACCTGTTGCAGATGCCGAACCGGGCAATCCCGTAGCGCCGGTCGCTCCTGTTGCGCCCGTTGCACCGGCTAACCCATTCGCTCCCGCCGCACCCTGAATTCCCTGTGTCCCCTGCGCTCCGGTAGCTCCGGCAGCACCGGTAGCACCAGTAGCGCCAGTCGCTCCTGTAAATCCCAATCCGCTCGTCGCCAGTGCAATCTCCAACTGCGGAGCGTGCGCCGTCTGGTCGTTTTCCTTGCTATCGAACTGTAATATCCCATTTGCCGACGACAGCGAAAATCCGTAGTTCGTCACAGTCCCACTCACCCACGCCTGCACCAGCGACGTCACATCGAACGTCACAAATTGCCCAACTGTCCCTGCCTGCGCCGTCTGCACCACTGTGCCCAGCGCAGGCATCGTCGCATACGTCACCGAGCCTTCATTCCATGCGCTCTGCAAACTCTGCACGCTCACAGTGCCCGCCGTGTTCGCGCGGTTCAAATAGACACGTAGAGTCGCATGCGTAATTTGCGATGCAGTTGTCCCGGCAGGCAGCACCTCGAAGCTGAACTGCATGAGCGCAATATAGCCGCCACCTACATTCAAATTGCTGAGGCTGCCGCTGTTTACGTTTGGCTGCGAAGAAGACACATGTGCATCCCCAACCAGCGTCGCCTGCACTCCCCACGCAGGTGTCCCCGTGCAAAATAGTGCGCACAACCACCAACTCAATCTTCGGCTTCGGTTTCGCATCTCGTTCAGCCTTCGACAACGATCACAACTCAGCAGCGCACATTGCCGCGGCCGAGAGACCCTCAAAAGAGTCCCAAAATGGGCAGCGACGGGGAGATTAGTGGCTACACTTATACCCACCCTTCTTCCCGCACGCAACCCCCACAACGCTTTACTCTCTGTCCTTTATCCCCCGCTCTTGTGAGACCATCGCATCCAATGGCCCAGACACCCTCCCTTTTGGAATCCGACGCTGCCGAAAACCACCATCTTTCGCGTCAGCTCAACCTGCGCGATCTGGTCTTCTCGCAGGTGCTCACCGTCGTAGGCAGCTCCTGGGTGGGCCTCGCTGCCGGGCTCGGCCACGCACAAACGCTGGTCTGGCTCTTTTCCTTCGCTGTTCTTTACGCGCCAATGGCCGTCGCTGTTTATTACCTTAATCGCGAAATGCCGCTCGAAGGTGGCCTCTACGTCTGGGCTCGCCGCGCCTTTGGAGACACCATCGGCTTCCTCGTTGCCTGGAACATCTGGGCCTACGGCCTGGTCGTCATCGCTCTTCTGCTCTTCCAGATTCCCAGCGAATTCTCGTTCATGATCGGCCCCGCTGCTGCATGGATTCCTGATAGCCACTGGGTAGTTCTGCCCACGCTCGCCGTTCTGCTCACAGGTCTCGCGCTCACAGCCATACGCGGCCTCGCTCTCGGCAAGTGGATACACAATGTCTCCGGCGCTGCCATGATGACCGCCTTCGCTCTGCTCATCGTCTCTCCACTCTGGGCTTACTTCCACCACCTGCCCATCCACTACACACCGTTTGAGCTGCACCTGCCCAAACACGATCCCACATCGCTCGCGCTCATCGGGCAAATTATCTTCGCTGCAGCCGGCCTTGAATACATCGCGATCATGGCAGGCGAATCAAAATCGCCCAGCCGCGACATCGGGCTCTCCATCATCATCGCCAGCCCCATCATCATCGTCATGTTTATTTTGGGCACGGCCTCGGTCCTTGCCTTCCACGAGCTCACCCACTCCACCATCAATTACATCGCGCCCATTCCACAGACGCTCCGCCTTGCCTTTGGAGACAACGCGCTCGGCACCTTCTTCGCGCGCCTCGTCATCTTCCTTCTGCAGATTCGGATCCTCGGCGCGGCCAGCTTCATCTTCACTGGAGTTACACGCCTTCCCATGACTGCCGGATGGGATCATCTCATCCCCGAGTGGTTCTCGCGCCTGCATCCGCGCTATCGAACTCCCACCAACTCCGTCCTCTTCAGCTCTCTGGTTATCGCCTCGCTCATCGCTCTCGGCAGCGCCGGCGTCCACGCAGCCGAAGCCTTCAACGTCCTCAACAATGCCTCATCCGAGTTCTACGCACTCTCCTATCTCGCCATGTTCGCGATCCCCATCCTCGCCCTCAAACTCTTTCGCAAACCAATCCCGCTATGGGTGGTCTTGCTCTGCGCGGTAGGCTTCCTTTCCACCTTCGCCACTCTTGGCCTCAATGCTTACCCCTTCGATGTCAGCGCCAAGCCCATCCCCTTCGCCATCAAGATTCTGGGTGTAACGCTGTTGGTCAACATCCTCGGCTACGTCTTTTATCGCCTCCGCAATAAAGTCTTGCCTTAATCTCGATCCTCTACCCCCATCTTCTGTCCCCTTGTTTTATCCTTCCCGAATGAGTACCGCTGCGCTCGATCCTCTCGTCAACACCCCCGGCCATCTCTCTTCACCCGACAAACTCGTCAACCTGCCGCGCCTCGTCACCGCCTTCTACGCCAACCACCCCGACCCTGAAATCCCCGCACAGCGTGTCAGCTTCGGCACATCAGGCCATCGCGGTTCTGCGCTCAACACCAGCTTCAACTACGCGCACATCCTCGCCATCACCCAGGCCATCGTCGAGTACCGCGCCAACCAGGACACCACAGGCCCGCTCTTCCTCGCGCAGGACACCCACGCTCTCTCCGAGCCCGCCTTCACCACCGCGCTCGAAGTCCTCGCCGCCAACGGAGTCGAAGTCTTCATCGACGATCAACTTGGCTACACGCCCACTCCCGCACTCTCGCACGCGATTCTCACTTACAACTCCTCCAACGCGGGCAAGCCTCTCTCCGATGGCATCGTCATCACGCCCTCACACAATCCGCCTGAAGACGGCGGCTTCAAATACAACCCGCCCAACGGCGGCCCCGCAGACACCACGGCTACGAAATGGATCCAAGACCGCGCCAACGAATTAATCGCAGCCAAGCTTCAAGGCGTGAAGCGCCTCAGCTACGCGAAAGCTCTCAGCGCCTCCACCACCCATCGCCACGACTTCATCACCGCCTACGTCAACGACCTCGCCAACGTCATCGACTTCAGCGTCCTCGCTGGCACCACGCTCAAGCTCGCCGTCGACCCGCTCGGCGGCGCAGGCGTCCACTACTGGCCGCGCATCGCCGAGCAATACAAACTCCCGCTCTCCATCCTCAACCCTTACGTCGATCCCACCTTCCGCTTCATGACCCTCGATTGGGATTCGCGCATTCGCATGGATTGCTCCTCGCCCTTCGCCATGGCGAGCATGATCGCGAACAAAGATTCGTACGACGTCGCCTGGGCCTGCGACACCGACCATGACCGCCACGGGATCGTCTGCAAATCCGCCGGCCTGCTCAATCCCAATCACTATCTCGCCGTCTGCATTCAATATCTCTTCACCCATCGTCCCGAGTGGTCCGCGCAAGTCGGCATCGGCAAAACCCTCGTCTCATCCTCAATCATCGATCGCGTGGCAAAAGGCCTCAACCGCCCCATGCTCGAAGTCCCCGTCGGCTTTAAATGGTTCGTCGACGGTTTAATCGGCGGCACGCTCGGCTTCGTCGGCGAAGAATCCGCAGGCGCAACCTTCCTCCGCCGCAACGGACAAGTCTGGACCACCGACAAGGACGGCCTCATCCCCGGCCTGCTCTCCGCCGAAATGACCGCTCGCACCGGCAAGGATCCCGGCCAGCTTTACAACGACCTCACTGCAAAATACGGCTCGCCAATCTATCAACGCATCGACGCCGAAGCCACCAAGGAACAGAAAGCTAAGCTCGCCAAACTTTCACCCGCGCAGGTCACCGCCAAAACTCTCGCTGGCGAACCCATCACCGCCATCCTCACGGAAGCTCCCGGCAACCACGCCCCCATCGGCGGCCTCAAGGTCTCCACAGAAAACGGCTGGTTCGCCGCCCGCCCCTCCGGCACCGAAGACGTCTACAAAATCTACGCCGAGAGCTTCAACGGCCCCGACCACCTCAGACAAATCCAGACCGAAGCCAAAGCCCTCGTTGCGAGTGCTATCGCTTAGTCAGCGCAACTTCTACGGCGCAACCTGTATCTCCTTCGCTCCCGGCACCAGGAACTCCGGGAACGATGGCGGGTATTTCTGGAAATACAGGTAGTAGCGCCGCAAGAACTCCGGTGGCGGCATCTCCGCTGACCCATTCAGCAGCCGCGGCAGAATACCATTCGCAAAATACATATCCATCTCCCGCTTCTCTTTGGTCAGCACTTTGCCGCGATGCTCGCAATCGAAAAAGTCCTTCACCCGCGAGTGCGTTCGCTCCGACAAATTAATCCGGTTCGCCTCGCCACTCGACTCCATCCGCGAGCTGAAATTCACCGTGTCGCCCCAGATATCGAACGCGAACTTGTTGATGCCCACCACGCCTGCAACCACCGGCCCGGTATGGATTCCGATACGTATCTTCCACTGCGCTGCGGGCGACATCTTCGCCCGCTCCTCCACCACCTGCAGCATCTCAAACGCCGCCATCACCATGTCCACCGGATGCGCCGGGTTGCGCATCGGCAGCCCGCCAATGCACATGTAGCTGTCACCGATAGTCTTCATCTTTTCCAGCTTGTAGCGCGTCATGATCCGGTCGAAGGCCGTAAAGTATTCGTCCAGCACCGCCACCAGCTCTTCCGCCGCCAGCTTTTCCGTAGCCAGCGTGAACCCGACGAAGTCTGTAAACAGGATCGTCACATCTTCAAAGTACTTCGGCGCAACAATCCCTTTGGTGCGCAGCTCGTCTGCCACCTCACTCGGCAAAATATTCAGCAGTAAAGATTCCGACATCCGCTGTTGTTCGACCAGCTTCTCACCTGCCAGCACCCGCGCTGACACCACCGAAAGCAAACTGCCGATCGAGTTCAACACTGTTTCAGAAATCTCGCCGCAGCATAAGCCAAAAGCACCCGTCGTGTGGTCGCCCATGTCGACCGGAATCACAAACACACCGGCGTCTCTATCGGCATAGAGCATCTTTCCTTCCGCCGTCGTCTTCAGTCTCTCTTCCGTAATCGCTGCTGATTCCCCACCCCGATGCGGCGCCGCCTCACCCGGAACATAAAACGCAGTGCCCGTCATCCCAAAGATCGGCATCGCCTGGTTCGTTGCAATCCACACCATCGCCTGCAGGCTGTCCGTCGCCAGCATCGCCTGGCCTAATTCATACAACCGCTCCGTCTCGCGCTTTCGCTCCAGCGCTTCAATAGCCCGCTGTCGAGACTTAAGCTCCGTAGCGCTCACCACGAGCGCTGTCAGAAGGAAGGCGGCAACCGCCACGTACGACTGTGGGTCGGCTGCCTTGAAGCTTCGAATCGGCGGCTGAAAATAATAAAGAAACCCCAACGCCGCGACCACGGAAGCAAGTATCGATTCCAGCCGCCCCCATCGCACAGCAAAGAAAAGAATCGCCAGCAGCAGCGTGTACGTGACCGTTGTGTTGTGCAATCCCTGAAAGCGAAAATCGACAGCGAGCAGAACCGCCACAATACTGACAGCCGCCACGCAGCGAAGAGTCCTGAACAACCAGGGATTCGTCAGGTCCATATCGATGACCTACATGTTAGGCGATAAACCCGGAAGTGGAAATGGTCCAATTGGTGAGTAACCCGCAGAACAGTGATACACATAAATGTGGGAGACCCCACTATGACCCGCCGCAAACTCCTAAAATCTTCCGCCGCTCTCACTCTCGCCGGCGCGCTCGCCGCCGAAGCCCAACCCTCCGCTGGCATCACTCCCGACACCGTCTACGAGCTTCGCATCTATCACCTCAACCCCGGCAAGCTCCCGCTCATCCTCAACCGCTTCCGCACGCGCGAAACCAAAATCTTCACCCGCCTCGGCATGCACTGCGTCGCGTTCTGGACACCCATCGACGGCGAGCTCCCCACTGAAACTCTCGTCTATCTGCTGCGCCACAAATCGCGCGAAGCAGCTCGCGCCGCCTGGGACGCCTTCGGCAAAGACCCCGAATGGGTCGCGCTCAAAGCTGAATCAGAAAAAGACGGCGCCTTTGTGAACAAGCACGACATCACCTTCCTCAAGCTCACTGACTTCTCGCCTGCAATATAGCCGGGTGCCCCATTCATCCGCAGCTTCATCGCGGATGAGTGGGATGCACGAATTCATTGGGCCGTTCCCCGCACTACCCGCCGCCTCGCCTTCAGCAACACATCCGCAGCCTCCGGCCGGTCGTCCCAGAAGTCCAGCTTCACGCGCCCATCCGGCAGCACACTCACCGTCGCCGGCTCCGCACTCGCCGTCACATACCATCCACTCGGTAGCACCACCGCATTGCGCGGCCGCCCCAAACTGCGGTCGAACACCAGCTCATCGCCATCCAGTTTGTAGCTCACAGGCGCGGTATACGTCTCTGCGATCCGCAGCCGCAGCGTCTCGCCTTCCTTCACCTCCGTAAACGGAATCACCACCACCCGCGCCTTCGCATCCACCGTCTCGCCGGCGTTGATCTTCGACGCCGCCATCTCCGCACCGCTCATCTCCGTCGCCTTCAACTGCTCGCCTGTGTCCAGCACATATGCAGAAGGATGGCTCGCCACGCTGCCTTCGCGCACCACGTTCGCGTATCCGTTCACACCCGCGCGCCGCTCCGTGTAGTCGTGGTACAGGCTGAAGCTATGCGTCTCCGGCTGCTGCAGAAAATAAACAATATCGCGGTCCGCATACGCGCGCTCCGTCAACCGCGACCGCTCCGTCTCGCCTTGAAACGGCGACTCCCAGCTCTTCTCGCGCGTCGCGGCATGCGGCAGAGCCGCCGCGCGGGTCTGTGCATCCTTCACCGCACGCAAAATCAGCGGAGCCTCGCCCGCTCCTGCGTGCATAAAGCTGATCGAAATCCTTCCATCTTTCTCTGTCAAAATCTGCGACGCCACCGTGCATCCCACCAGCTCATACCCCGCCGGCAACACCACCTTGTTGCGCTTTATTCCCAGCGGCCGATTGAACACCAGCGTCGTACCGTCCATGTAATAACTCTTTGCGTCTTTGTACGTCTTCAGGATCACCACGCGCCCTTGCCCATGCTCCGGCACCGGTCGCGCCAGTGTCACCTTGATGTAGTCCGTGCCCTCATCGGCCTTGGCCATCAGCGGGTCCTTGCGAGCCTCCGCCCCACTCACAACTGCAAACTCCAGCGGCTTGCCAGTCATCGCGTCGAGCACGCTCTCATCGCTGGCCACGCTTCCCTTGCGAATCGGGTTGTACAAAAACTTCGCGCCCGCCGTCGTCGCTGTCAGCTCGTAATAAATCCTGAAGCTCGCTGTCTCCGGCGCCAGCAGTTCATAACGTGTGTATTCGTCTGTCTCGGTCTGCGTTCCGGTCGCCGCAGGCATCACGATTGCATCGCTCGGCTTCTGCGCTCTCGCACACAAGCCCACCATCGGCAGCAGACCGGCGCACACCACAATGCTCAGAATCTTTTCCCTGCGAAAGTTTTTCATGCCTCCGAGCATACGGTATCGCAGACATCGCACCCGCAGTAACCGCTAAACATTGTTTCTAGTGGCGTGCGCCACCGCCGACCGGTGCACTCGGTGCGCTGGGTGCACTAATCGGAGCGCTCGGCGCACTGGGCATGCTCGCCGGCGCACTGGAATGCGCTCCCTCACTTGGCCCGGAATAGGATCGCGACGCTCCTCCCCCACCATTGAATCCGCCGTTCTGAGAGCCTCCACGGTAACCGCTGTCAGCTCCTCTATTGTTGTAGGACTCGCCACGATTTACCGGCATGCCGCCGTGTCCGCCAATTGGCTCTGACACCGTGTGCTCATGGCCGCCCGTCAACACCGTGTGTTCAACCTGGAAGCCCTGTGTCTTGTGGTCGAAGCTCAACGTCGCATGCGAAAGCTGCACCGGGCCGTCATGGTGCGACGTGTTCCCTTCATGCAGTTGGTGTACCTCCATGTGCGGAGCCTCAGACTTTGGGAGCGCCGGGTAGGTCAGCTTGGCAAACTCCTTCGGTGTACCATCCAGCAGCTTTACCGGCTCGCTCACCTTCACGATCACCGTGCCATGATCTTTCTTGCCGGCATCCAGATAGACGCCATGCTTGATGTTCAGTGGCGGCTTGCCCGCCACATCACGCGGGTGCACCGGCACAAAGCCCGTCTTGCCACCCACCTTCACCCAACGCACACCCCAACGATGGTGCCGGTGTGTTCCCGCCACCCACACGTACCTGCGGTGATAGCGAATCCAGCTAC
>Ga0206876_1139_pt1 | contig 19784 bp, 15 predicted proteins | sample Alteio_BWOrgCont_10_FD_152619 | JGI IMG/M metagenome (GOLD analysis project Ga0206876, IMG submission 152619) | Enriched cells from forest soil in Barre Woods Harvard Forest LTER site, Petersham, Massachusetts, United States -... | ecosystem: Environmental > Terrestrial > Soil > Temperate forest >...
ACTAAATTTAACTACCAATGCATATGGTAGCTTTAGCGGAACTTTCACAGCTCCGCAGGGAGTATTGAATGGCGCTATGCAAATAACCGATGGGCATGGCTCCGTGCAGGTGCAGGTGGAAGATTATAAACGCCCGAAGTTCGATGTTGTATTCGGCCCGGTAAATGGTTCGTACAGGCTTGGCGATTCGGTAAAGGTTGCAGGAACAGCCAAATCGTATTCCGGTGCTAATGTAGACGGAGCTGAAGTAAAATACCGCGTGGTGCGTAATGCAAGTTTCCCGTATTGGTATTACTACTGGTGGGGCTATTACCCTACCTCAGCTGAAATGGAAATCACCAACGGTACAGCAGCAACAAATGATACGGGTGGCTACTTCATTAACTTTAAAGCTATACCCGATTTAAGTATTTCTAAAAGCAGTTACCCTACATATACTTATACGGTGTATGCCGATGTTACCGATATTAATGGTGAAACACACAGCTCTGAAACGTATGTGTACGTTGCATACAATGCCCTTAACCTGAATGTTGATATGCCAGGTGAAGTTGACAGGGATAAAGAACAGAAATTTAATATTACCACTGTGAATACAAATGGTATTGCTGACCCGGCACAGGGTACCATGCAGGTATACCGATTGAAACAGCCCGATAAAATTTACCGTTCACGTCCCTGGGATAAAGCAGACAAATTCATAATGACCAAAGCTGAATACGAAACTGCATTTCCGCATGACGAATACAAAGACGAGAATAATATATATAAATGGGATCGTGCTGAGAAAGTGCTTGAAAAAACCTTCGACACCAAAACAGATAAAGATTTTTCTATTCCTGATCTTTCAACATGGAAGCCCGGCACATATGTGTTAGAGGCGCATACCAAAGACAAGTATGGGGAAGATGTAAAGGACATAAAATACTTTATCGTTTACACGGAGAAAGAAAACACAATGCCTGATAACAGCATTGATTGGTTTACTACCATTAAAGACAAAGGAGAACCGGGAGAGAAAGCTTCATTCATTATTGGCTCGAAAGAAAGCGATGTGAAAGTACTTTACGAAATTGAAGAAGAAGGAAAAGCGGTACGACATGAGTGGATCACATTAAACAGTGAACAAAAAGTATTGGAGCTACCTATTGCAGAACACAACCGTGGCAATTTCTTCGTACACCTGGCCTTTGTAAAAGACGGCAGGCAGTTCAGCCACGATGTTACTATTGAGGTTCCATACACCAATAAAGAGCTTGATCTGTCCTTCGAATCATTCCGCAATAAGTTATTGCCGGGGCAAAAAGAAGAATGGAAGATAAAGATAAAAGACAAGAAGGGCGATAAGATGATGGCCGAAATGATGGCTACCCTGTACGATGCTTCGCTGGATGCATTCAAACCAAATTATTGGGAATACAATTTATATAGTGCGCTTTACTCACAAATGTCCTGGAGCAATTCAATTGCATTTGGTACACATAACGCAACATTGTATAATGACTATTGGAACCCTGTAGTTTATTATCCATCCATTTCGTATGACCAGCTAAATTGGTACGGGTATTATTTCTCATACTACTATAGGGGGCGTTATGATGATTATGGTGGCGATGTGCTGGTGGCTGACGAAGTATCAAAAGCAATGCCTGCTCTAAAAATGTCGGCGTATTCTCAAACTGTAACTACAGCATCTTCACCCGTAGCAGGGTTTATGAGAGGTGGTACATACAAAGATGCAGACAAAAAAGATGAATCAAAAAATGCGGAAGACCAAACCGAAGCAACAGGTAACAGTGCAGGAGAAGCTGGACCAAGGCAAACAGCTGCGCATGAAAGTGATGCAAGAAATGGTAGAGGCAAAGATGGTGGTGACATGAGTGGCATAAGCGCCAGAACTAACTTTAACGAAACGGCGTTCTTCTATCCTCAGCTTGAAACCGATTCAACAGGTAGTGTAATAATTAAGTTTACGGTGCCCGAAGCATTAACCAAATGGAAAATGATGGGCCTTGCACATACCAAGGACCTGAAGATAGGGCAAATAACCAATACACTGGTTACACAAAAAGAACTGATGGTGGTACCGAATGCTCCGCGCTTCTTCAGAGAGAACGACAGAATAGAATTTACTTCAAAGGTTACTAACTTGTCTGATAAAGACCTGGCCGGTGATGCACAGTTATTATTGTATGATGCCATTACCATGAAGCCGATAAACATATTGGTGCAGACAAAGAACATTGATGATAAAGGTGTACGCCCGTTCTCGGTAAAAAAAGGCCTCAGCACCAACCTTACATGGGACCTTATTATACCTGAGGGCATTGGCGCCATTACCTATAAAGTGGTAGCTAAAGCCGATAACTATAGTGATGGAGAAGAAATGGCAATACCTGTGCTTACCAATCGTATGCTGATTACTGAATCAATGCCATTACCTATACGTGGCAATCAGACCAAAACATTCAGGTTCGATAAACTGATAAACCAGAACGGAGGCTCCACTACCCTACGCAATCACAAGCTAACACTTGAATTTACATCGAACCCGGCATGGTATGCTGTGCAGGCATTACCCTATATTATGGAATACCCGTATGAGTGCGCTGAACAAACATTCGACCGTTTTTATGCCAATAGCATTGCATCGAACATTGCAAACTCCTCACCAAAAATAAAAGCCGTATTCGATAGTTGGAAGAATTCAACACCTGATGCTTTGCTTTCAAACCTTGAAAAGAATCAGGACCTGAAATCATTGATGCTGGAAGAAACCCCATGGGTGCTAGATGCCAAGGACGAAACCGAACGCAAACACCGCGTTGCAATATTGTTCGACCTTAACCACATGGCCAATGAATTAGGCAAAGCAATGGCTAAGCTCGAAAAAATGCAGACATCAAATGGTGGCTGGCCTTGGTTTGAAGGTATGCCAGACGACAGATATATTACCCAATACATTATAACCGGTATGGGGCACCTCGATCACCTGGGTGTAAAGAACGTGCGCAGCGATGGTAAGGTGTGGAATATGGTATACAAGGGAACAAGATACCTTGATGAGCGTATCCGCGAAGACTATGAAGAGATATTGAAATACGATCACCCTGAGTTAGATCATTTGGGTTATGAAGAGATTCAGTATTTATATGCACGCAGTTACTTTAAAGATATCCCGATTGCATCGCGTGACCAAAAAGCATTCGACTATTTTAAAGGGCAGGAACAGCAGTACTGGCTGAATAAAGGCCGCTACATGCAGGGTATGATAGCGCTTGCATTGAATAGGTATGATGATAAGGTAAATCCGGCTAAGATTATGAAATCGTTAAAAGAGAATTCAATCAGCAGCGAAGAAATGGGCATGTACTGGAAAGAGAACTACGATGGCTTTTATTGGTGGGAAGCGCCTATTGAATCGCAGGCATTGCTTATTGAAGCATTCGATGAAGTATCGCATGATGAGCAATCGGTTGATGATTTGAAAGTATGGCTGTTAAAAAGCAAACAAACCCAGAACTGGCACACAACCAAGGCAACTACCGAAGCCTGCTACGCACTTCTATTGCGTGGTACCGATTGGTTAGCAACCGACTCGCAGGTTGAAATAACATTGGGCGACACAAAGATCGATCCGAAGAAAATGCCGGATGTAAAACAGGAAGCAGGAACAGGTTATTTTAAAACATCGTGGAGCGGAGGTGATATAAAACCAGAGATGGGCAATGTAACCGTAGTGAAGAAAGACCAGGGAGTCAGCTGGGGTGCGCTCTACTGGCAGTACTTTGAACAACTTGATAAAATAACGAGCAGCAAAACGCCTTTACAGTTAACAAAAAAGCTTTCGGTTGAACGAAACACCGCAAGCGGCCCCGTGCTCGAAATTATTGACTCAACCACCAAACTGAAAGTGGGCGACAAAATAATAGTGCGTATTGAATTACGTGTTGACCGCGATATGCAATATGTGCAAATGAAAGATATGCGTGCATCGGGTTTTGAACCGATAAACGTAATATCGTCATACAAATGGCAGGATGGCTTGGGCTATTATGAAAGCACAAGAGACGCAGCTACTAATTTCTTTATATCGTACCTCAGCAAGGGCACTTATGTATTTGAATATCCGTTGCGTGTTACCCATAATGGTAATTTCTCAAATGGTATTACAAGCATACAGTGTATGTATGCACCTGAATTCACAAGTAATTCAGAGGGTATACGCGTAAAGGTGGGCAATTAAGGGTTGGTCGATGGATTTTTTTTGCAAGAGGTTGCATGGGAAAAATAAATTTCCCTCAGAGCAATTTTACAGCTTACAAACCAAATTTCTTGCGTATTTTATCGGGCATTAATTTGTCGCTCAGTGTTTCAAAAAGGTTCAATTATATCGGGACTTTACAGATATTGCCTTTTCTGTATTATGGTTTGTCCAATGGTTTTGCCTGCTCAAAATCATGAAATAGATTCTCTTTATTCGGTTTTGAAAACCGAGAAAGAGGACACTAACAAGGTAAATACACTAGACGCGCTTAGCAGGGAATTAGCAGATTTAAATAATTATCACACTTCCGATTCCCTGGTGCATATCACACTGAATTTATCTGAAAAACTTAATTATACAGATGGGAAAGCAGGTGCGTATTACAATCTTGGTGTTATATATACGTATAAATGCGATTATCCTAATGCATTGAAAAATCATATGCTTTCCCTGAAGATCAGTACTGAGAAGGGAGATAAGTCCCGTATGGCCAACTCATATGTCTGCATCGGAATTATTTATGAGAAACAGGGAAACTATCCCGACGCATTGAAGGATTTCTTGTCTGCATTAAAAATTTATGAAGAAACAGGAAATAAAAATGGAATTGCCTACACCTATAACATTATCGGGATAATATATTACAGAGAGAGTGACTATCCTAATGCCTTAAAAAATTATTTTGCCTCACAAAAAAAATATGAAGAAATAGGGGATAAAGAGAATATTGCAAATGCTTATGTTAATATAGGAATAGTGTATAACGACCAGGGTGATTATGCCGAAGCACTGAAAAATTTCTCTAACGGACTGAAAATAAAGGAAGAAACGGGAGCTAAGTCAGACATTGCAGATGTAGAGATCAATATTGGGATAGCTTATAAGAAACTTGGCGATTATACCCAGTCATTAAAATTTCATTCAGACGCCCTTGAAATAAATAAAGGGATAGGGAATAAATCAGGTATGGCCGATTCATATATTGCCATTGGGGAAGTTTATACTAAGACAAAAAAATATAACGAGGCAAAAGAATACTTAGGTAACGGGCTACAAATAGCTAAGGAGATAGGAGCAAAAGAACTTATTTGCCAGGATTATGAAGGTGCCTCGGAATTAGATAGCGCCATCGGCGATTATAAAAGAGCTTTAAGCGATTATACAAATTACATTGCATATCGCGATAGCCTTAAGAATGAGGCAAATACTAAAAAACTTGTAAGCGAACAAATGCAATACGATTTCGATAAGAAACAAGCGGCTGAGAAAGCAGAACAGGATAAAAAGGATACCATTGCTGCGGCAGATAAACATAAACAGCAAATAATTACGGCATCGGTTGGGCTCGGGTTATTTCTTGTGTTGATATTTTCAGGTTTGTTGTTCAACAGGTTCAGAATAACACAAAGACAAAAAATAATTATTGAAAGACAAAAAGCATTGGTTGAAGAAAAGAACAAAGAAATGCATGATTCTATTACGTATGCTAAACGCCTGCAGGATGCTATACTTCCACCCCTCAACACTATTAAAAAGCATTTGCCTGAATCATTTGTTTTGTATAAACCTAAAGACATTGTTGCAGGCGATTTTTACTGGATGGAGCAGACAGAGTCTGCACTATTTATTGCCGCTGCCGATTGTACAGGCCACGGTGTGCCGGGTGCTATGGTTAGTGTGGTATGCAGTAATGCCTTGAACAGGGCAGTAAAAGAGTTTAAGATAAGAGATACAGGAAAAGTGCTTGACAAAGTAAGAGAGCTTGTGTTGGAAACATTTGAAAAGAGTGAAAGCAATGTACAGGATGGTATGGATATATCTTTGGCCTCCCTTACTCCCTCCGAAGGAGGGATACATATTCAGTGGAGCGGTGCATTTAATTCGTTATGGTATGTACAAAACGGAGAAATGAAAGAACTGGCTGCCGATAAACAACCTATTGGAAAGACAGATAACCCTAAGCCATTTACAACCCATACCCTAACCCTCCCTAATGGGGAGGGCAAGGGAGGGGCTATGTTATACCTATTCACTGATGGTTATGCTGACCAGTTTGGTGGGCCTAAAGGAAAGAAATTAAAATACAAACAATTGCAACAATTGATAATAGACAATGCACAATTGGCAATGGATGAACAAAAGAACATGCTAAATCAAACCTTTGAAAACTGGAGGGGCGGGCTGGAACAGGTTGATGATATATTAATAATAGGAATAAAGGTGTAGATATGAAAAAACTCATATTCTTTTTTTTACTCACATCACTTTGCTTGCCATTACTGGCTCAACAGCATGAAATTGACTCTCTTTATACTGCTTTAAAAACTGAGAAAGAGGATACCAATAAAGTAAATACGTTAAATCAATTATCTGAGAACTTGTGGGGAATTGGCAAGTACGATACATCTAAAGTTTATTCTAACCAGGCCATTGCATTAGGGCAAAAACTCAGCTATCTCAAGGGCCTGTGTAAATCATACCGCAATCTGGGTATTATTAGCTCGCTTACGGGTAACTATCCGCAGGCGCTTGCATATTATTTTAAAGGACTGCCCCTTGCTGAGCAAATAGGTGACAAGCGAGGAGCCGCATCATTTTTGGGTAACACTGGTATAATTTACGACGAACAAAGTAACTATGCCCAGGCAATTGTATGTTACCAAAAGGCTTTAGTTCTCTATAAAGAAATTGATAACAAACGAGGTATTTCTGGCATACTTAGCTGTATTGGGGTTGTATATAAAGAACAAAAAAATTATAAGCCGGCATTAGTATACGATTCAAACTCATTGGCTATTGACATAGCCATTAATAACAAAAGAGGGATAGAGAGAAACTATAGTAATATCGGACTTATTTATAGTGAATTGAAAAACACCCCCAAGGCATTGGAATTTAGCATTAAAGCATTGGTAATAAGCAGGGAGATAGGCAACAGAAATGGAGAAGCCATTAGCCTGGAAAACATAGGCAGTGAATATCTTGATGAGAAAAAATATGCACTTACCAAAGCATATAATGATTCTGCTTTAACCCTTGCAAAAAGTATAGGCTCAAAAGAAGTACTGAGAGATTGTTATGGCAACAAAGCAGTAGTGGATAGTGCTATGGGTAAAATGAAAGAGGCGCTTGAAGACTTCAAATACTACATCTCGTATCGCGACAGCATGAAGAATGAAGAGAACACTAAAAAGCTGGTAAGCGAACAAATGCAATATGACTTTGACAAAAAACAAGCAGCTGAGAAAGCAGAACAGGATAAAAAGGATACCATTGCTGCGGCAGATAAACATAAACAGCAAATAATTACGGCATCGGTTGGGCTCGGGTTATTTCTTGTGTTGATATTTTCAGGTTTGTTGCTCAACAGGTTCAGAATAACACAAAGGCAAAAGGTAATTATTGAAAGGCAAAAAGCGTTGGTTGAAGAAAAGAACAAAGAAATGCATGATTCTATTACGTATGCTAAACGCTTGCAGGATGCTATACTTCCACCCCTCAGCACAATTAAAAAGCATTTGCCTGAATCATTTGTTTTGTATAAACCCAAAGACATTGTAGCCGGTGATTTTTACTGGATGGAGCAGACAGAGTCTGCACTATTTATCGCCGCCGCCGATTGCACAGGTCACGGTGTGCCGGGTGCTATGGTTAGTGTGGTATGCAGCAATGCCTTGAACAGGACGGTAAAAGAGTTTAAGATAAGAGATACCGGAAAAATACTTGACAAAACAAGAGAGCTTGTACTGGAAACTTTCGAGAAGAGTGAAAGCAATGTACAGGATGGTATGGATATATCTTTGGCCTCCCTTACTCCCTCCGAAGGAGGGATACATATTCAGTGGAGCGGTGCATTTAATTCGTTATGGTATGTACAAAACGGAGAAATGAAAGAACTGGCTGCGGATAAGCAGCCTATTGGAAAGACAGATAACCCTAAGCCGTTTACAACTTATACTATAACCCTCCCTAATGGGGATGGCAAGGGAGGGGCTATGTTATACCTCTTCACTGATGGCTATGCCGACCAGTTTGGCGGGCCTAAAGGAAAGAAATTCAAATACAAAACCTTGCAGGAAAAGCTGTTGGCCATAGCAAATGAAAACATGGATACGCAAAAAGAATTACTTAACGAAACCTTTGAGAACTGGAAGGGAAGCCTGGAACAGGTTGATGATGTATTGATAATCGGAATTAGGGTTTAAACAACTATTTTTAAGAAATGAAAGCAATAGTCTATATAAGTTCAATTTGTTTCTTACTAGGTTGCTCTGCACATAGGGTAAAGAAAAACGACCTTATTAAAGAGAATTTAAAAGGCAATATACACTCGGTAGTAACATCTATTTACGATGTTATAGAAATTGATTCAGGGGAAAGTGAAAACCAGTTAGTACGTAAAGACAGTTGTGTGTATAATGCTGCAGGCAATATGACCATAATGGTGGAAAGCTATAATAGCAATGCCAGAGACATAACAAATTCAAAGTACAATGCAGATGGTGATCTTATTGAAGAAAAACATTACACAAATCTTTCAGATGTACCACCTCAACCTATTATAGATCCTGTGACGGGTACTGAAACTTTTACTGCAGAACAGCCACATAAAATGCATTTAGTTGATTCAACTATTTATTCAACTTCAGGGAATACAGTTGAATTTAAAAGTTATTCCGCTGACGGAGGATTGACTTTCAGTGGTTCATATGAATATGATAATAAGGGGAATATGGCTCAGCAAGAGTTTATTGACTCCTACGGTACAACAATAGACACCTATACATATGATGATAATGGCAATAAAATGCAGACAAACAGCAAAACAGGAAAAGGTGATGCCGCAAAGATGTTCAGCTACAACGACAAAGGAAATGAAACAGAGTATAAGAGCTATAACACAAATGGCAAATTAGAAACTTCAGTAAACTATACATACCACGATTACGACAAGAACGGTAACTGGCTTAGCAGAACAACAACTGAAAACGATAAATTCGTTAGGCTTGAAGTTAGGGAAATAAAATAGGACACATACAATAAGCCTCCATTAACTCAGTTATTAAGCGTAACAAGCAGAAAACCTGCTCGAAACACTTATTTCTCCGTTTGATAACCCATTAACACCATTCACTCATTACCGCTTTCAATGTGTGTAGTACCCACATACTTTTACATTGAATTTAACTAAACACTCCCATGAAAATCCACAATTTACTTATAGCTGCAGGTCTTTTAATACTGGGGTTGAATGCTTCGGCACAATATGTTACCATACCAGACAAGAATTTTGCACATTACCTTGATACCATAATACCATCGGCTATGGCAGGTAACCAAATGGATACTACCAACCCGTCAGTTACAACTCTCAAGACAATAAACATCGAAAACAAACTCATCAATAACCTTAGTGGTGTTCAATACTTCACTTCGCTGCAACGGCTCGATTTCGGTAATGGAGATACTTCGATTGATTCGAACAAAGTAGTAAGCTTACCAATATTACCTGCTACACTCGATACATTAATATGTGGTAATAATATGATAGATACCCTACCCTCATTACCTAGTGGACTGATACTTTTAAAATGCTATGGCAATAAACTGACACAATTACCTGCCCTACCCGCAACCCTTATAGAACTTTATTGTTACACAAATCAGCTCGATAGCCTGCCTGCATTACCTGGTAGCCTGAAGTATTTAAACTGTTATAACAACCAGTTGAAAAGCCTGCCCAAACTGCCTTCAGCGCTTTCGCAGTTAATCTGTAACGTAAATCAGATAGACAGCCTGCCTGTGTTGCCTGTACCACTTAATACATTGTATTGCGGCAACAACCTGTTAAAGCAGTTACCTATTCTGCCTAATGCTCTCAGTACTTTATCATGCCCTTACAACCAGATCACCAGCCTGGGTATGCTTCCCAACAATCTTGTAATGCTCGATTGTACAGGAAACCAGTTAACTTCATTACCTAACCTTCCGAATTCGCTTATTATATTATGGTGTGGTCAAAACAGCTTGAACAACCAATTGAACTTACCGGGACAGTTAGCCTATTTAGATTGTACAGCCGATCAATTAACAAGCTTGCCATTTTTACCTGGCACGTTAAAAACATTAGCCTGTAGTAACAACAATTTTCCTGCCATCAACTATTTACCACCTGGGCTAACATCACTTATCTGCTATAACGATCAGTTATACAGTTTGCCTGCAAGCCTTCCCACCGGCCTAACACAGTTGTGGTGTGCAAACAACAATATTTCCTGTTTCCCCATATTTCCGCAAACATTGAGCGATACATTGTTGTTCGATATTTCAGGAAACCCATTTAACTGCTTGCCCAACTATGTGCATGGTATGGATAAAGTAACACTGGCTTACCAATTGTGCCCTGTCGGAAATTCACACGGATGCCCGCCTGCACAAGGAATAGTTGGATATACGTACAAAGATAACAACAGCAATTGCACAAAAGATTCCGGTGACCTTGCCTTACAAAATATACCTGTTATGCTTTACAATAACACAAACACACTTACTAACCAAACCTATACTTTTTATAATGGCATTTATGATTTTCCGGATACCACGGGAGCTTATACAGTGCAGGTTGATACAGTTGGAATGCCTTATATGGTGCAATGTACGCATCCGGGAGCCGATAGCGTGTTATTTCTTCAAGGCATAGATACAGCAGTTAATTTTTCACTTACCTGTAAACCAGGGTTTGATGTAGGAGTGCAATCGGTTGTAAGCTCAGGCCTTGTGTTCCCCGGTTTCAAACATAACCTGAACATAATTGCCGGAGACATGTCGCAATGGTACAACCTAAGTTGTGCAAGCGGAGATAGCGGAACCGTGCAGATAGACTTATCGGGACCCGTTAAACTCGCCGGTTTTGCTTTGGGTGCTATAGCTCCTTCGCTATATAATACCAATACACTCATTTATCATATTGCCGATTTCGGTGCCATAAACAACCTTACTGCATTCCAGCTTTTAATAAATACCGATACCACAGCAAAAGCAGGCGACCAGGTTTGCGTAACTGTTACGGTTACACCCGGTGCCGATAATAACCCATCCAATAATACATACCAGTATTGCTACCCTGTACGCAATTCACACGACCCGAACCTGAAGACTGTTTACCCTGTAAAGGTATTGGGTGGCTATGATGATTGGTTTACGTATACCATTCAGTTTCAAAATACAGGAACAGCAGCAGCACAAAACATATACATTGCCGATACCCTCGATCCACAACTTGATGCAAGTACCCTGCAGGTAATTAATTACAGCTTCCCAAACACGGTGCATGTTATCAACCATTTACTAAGCGCAAGTTTTAGGGGTATTAACCTTTCCGACAGCATGAGCGACCCCATAAACTCCATTGGTTTTATACAATACCGCATAAAACCAAAGATGAGCTACCCTGTAGGTACAACCATAAAAAACACAGGATGTATATACTTTGACAATAACCCGGCTGTGGTTACGAATACAGCAGTGAGTGAATACGTAATACCCGAATCGGTTACTGAAATTACTGAACAATCAGGGGCAACCATTTACCCTAACCCGAATAATGGAGAGTTTACAATTCAGTCCTCAGGCCTTAGTGATAAGTCCTTAGTTGAGATTTATAACATGATGGGGCAAAAAGTATATAGTGCGGCTATACATTCAGGCAACACACAAATCAGTTTACAGGGCAAAACTACCGGCGTTTACCTGTACCGTATTACAACAGAAAATGGTAAGCTGGTATCATCAGGTAAGGTTATAATTGAATAGTGAAATTAAACACACATCAAATGCCATTATTGCTTCTTTTCTGGATAATCAGGTTCATAAAACGGCGGAATTTGTTCCCCTGAGACCATACTGATTTTACTCATATTTCAGAATGCGTTAAATCACATATAAATAAAAAAGGCGTATTTACCTTTGTTGTACAATATAAAACAATACTAGTATGAAAACGCCAAAGAAACTCCCTCCGCTTACCATTGTATATGGTTTACCTCACAGCATACTAACCTATGTAAAAAAACATTTTCCCGAAGGTACTATAGTAGATATGGAAGAAGATAAGACCAAGACTGACGATTTGAAGTACTTTGATGTAGATGTAGTTGAAGGTGATAATACATTTCACCTGCGGTTCGATAGAAAAGGGAAATATGTGCATGACGAAATGGAGGCAGGAATTCATGATGATGAAACACCAATAGGTGATGATTATACAAAAGAACCATCGGCTACTGATGAGTTTGTTGCAGAGTTTTAAGCCTGTAAACTTTCTTTATTAGTTGATTTTATACATATCCGGTAGTCCTTACCGGTATTGGTTTAAATTTTTTTTGCACCCCATGCAACCTTTTTTTTATTTGCTGCGTCTTAGTGTTTGAAAGCGATATTGAAGACCAAAGGAATTTATGTTGCCAACTGGCAACTATACCTACGGAAGCTGCAATGATTGACTAAACACTTTACTATCGATCGGGGGGTTAATACGTAAGGACACAATTTAGCTATCCATTGCAGTTTCCCAAGGTAATAAGGCTCCTTATTACAAATTATATGAACCATTACCCCATGCCGCAAGGGCAGCTTAAAACTGCTGCGTCTGTTATTGCTATATTTTTAGGTTGTGCACTATTCAGGGGCATATTTGCTCAGAGTGCAGGGCATAGCTCACCTAAAATACAGCACAAAACGTATGCAAGTACAAACAATGTTCCGCTTAATATGGACCGCCATATTGAAGTTTCAACCGACCCTGCCGGCAACATTTCAATTAGCGATGCTTTCAACCACAACATTAAAAGCGTGCAGGTGGTAATATTGGCGAAGAACGATTTTCTTAAGAACATTCAAAGCCATAGTGCAGGGCAGTTCCAGGTTGAATTAAAAGATGCACCCGATATGAATATTGAGTTTTATAATGTATTTGGTGACATGGTTTGCAGCAGCAAGCTGAACATGGTTGAAACCACTATAAAAATGAATGTTATTCAGGGCATATACTATTACCGGATAGTAGGTGCCGATAGTAAATTAATATCGGCCGGGGAGTTGTTTCTTAGCTGAGCCCCATTACATAAACTGTTAAACTATGTTAACCAATGGCTTAACAAGCTATATGTGTTATACATTTGGAATAACCTGTTTGGTCGGGTATATAGGTATCTTCCTTAATTAATACACACACAATGAAATCAAGCAAAGCATTGAAAGTTACGACACTTGTAGTATTCATATTCCTTATGTCGAGCTTTATTGCTTATAAAACTGGAATGATCAATCTGCCTCTAGGTAACGATACTAACCTTAGTCAACAAAGCCCTGTTGATTCAACTAAAAAGAAAGCCAAAGTTGATTCTGTAATACTAAGCCCTGCTATGATGTCCACCTCGAAATCGGCAGTAATGATCGATCAGCGGACACAATTCAAAGCCAAGGACACAGCTAAGCACCAACAGAAATAAAAACTCGGAATGGGTTTCTATAAAATAATAGAAGGTACAGCCCTGAGCTTATTTTTCCTGGCACTGGTATTCATACCCATGGAAAAAGTATTTCCTGCCCGTGTAAAGCAAAAAACATTCCGCCCGCATTGGTTCACCGACCTCTGTTATTTTCTGGGGCAATATTTTTTGTGGGGATTCCTGGTTATATGGGCATTGAGTTATTTCAGTTTTTGGTTGAATGATATTGTTCCGAAAAATTTCAGGCACAGCGTGCAAAGCCAGGCATGGTGGTTGCAGGCCATTGAAGTAATTGTATTAAGCGACTTTATTATTTACTGGGGACACAGACTACAACATAAGGTAGGCTTTTTATGGCGTTTTCATAAGGTGCACCATAGTGCTGAACATTTAGATTGGTTAGCGGCACATCGTGAACACCCTCTCGATTCTATTTATACCGTAGGGCTTATTAATATCCCTGCATTTGTGCTTGGCTTTCCGCTCGAAACAATTGAAGGGCTAATGGCATTCAGGGGAATATGGGCAATTTATATTCACTCGAATGTGCGCCTGCCACTTGGCCCATTACGTATGTTTATAGGCTCACCCGAGCTGCACCACTGGCACCATGACATTGAACGCGATGCCGGTAACTATGCCAATATTTCGCCATTGATGGATATTTTTTTTGGCACCTACACCTGCCCCGATCATGAACCGGAACAATTTGGCATAAAAGAAAGCTTCCCAAAAAATTATGTCAATCAGTTATTACATCCATTGCTGCCAAAAAGCATTGGAGAGAAATTGACGGGAAGTAAAGTAGATAGTAAGTAATAGTAAAATTTATTGCCCAAACGTTGGGCGAAGGTTGCACCTTCGACCTTTATTACTTCACTGTAGCTGTCCGAATGGATTCCTTTGGAACAAGCTACTGGAATCAAAAAGCGAAGGCACAGCCTTCGCTTAACGGGGATTAAGGAAGGGCCTACTGACTAAGTGTAGTATGTGTTGAACCTAACTTCTTGTCTACTTTATCAACAAACTCAGATTCAAAAACATCGGTTAGCTTCTTCTTTATGTCCTTATTAATGCCGTAGCCTTCACTACCACCATTTCCTTTTTCATCATAAGCATAGACTATAAATATTTCCGAACTATCAGATGCTTTCCAATTTTGCTCGTCACCATAAAACCTAAAAATATACTCACACTCTCCATTTATTACTTTTATTTTAATAGTCATGTAATTTTCACCATCATTATAATAATTATTGTCGATAGTATCATGCTTGTTGTTAGTAATATCAATCATGTAATTTCGATTGCTATCCCTATAAACATCCCTATCACTTTTCAACACTTCTTTTATGGTCTTCTCAAGCTCATATTTATTAGCAGGATAGTCATATCCTATTATTGAGCCAGCTCCACCCATAAGACATCCCTGCATGAACGTCCCTCCAGCAATCATTATTATTGTAGAGGTTATAAATCTAATTTTAGATTGCATTAAGGAATAGTAAAATTTATCTGCGTAGTAGCCGATGCGGTTCCTTTAGGCGACAGAGTAAAAGTAGTATTGGTAGTACTCACATAATCGCCGCTATCCATAGTGCCATCGCTGTTTGCATCGTACACTGCATATAAGTAATAGGTACCGGGGTGCATGTAGTTAAACACATAACTTTTGCTGGATGCCGACAGAATAACATAACGTGAACGGTATATAAGGTTTGCCATATTCACACCTGTGCCTGAAATTAAGGGTTGCGTAGTAACTATAAGAAATACATGGTTGCTGCTGTTTAAGGTATACGATGAACTAACCGTATAGGAAAGCGTTGATTGCCCCAGGTAAGGTTGCTGGCTTTCAGTATAGGGGTCGCCGGCAGGGTCGCCACTATTAGCATAGTACACCGCCTCAGCTGCTGTGGCAAATGTGGTACTGAAATCTTCAAAGCCCGATTTTTGCGGAAAACTGCAAGCCGTTTTTGCATTCTGGCACGAAGTAGTGTCTTGCAATTTAGCCGACCAGCTCATGTGTATGGTTGCAGTGCTTTGGGTATTTTGTTTATTGGTATAGGCAGTAAGGTAAAGGCTGTCATTGCGGAACAATACATCTACTATATCGCGCTTTTTACCCTGCACAAAATCCGAGAACTGGTAATACGATTGGGTAGCAGTTTCCGAAACACTGTCGCATGCCATATAGGCAACACGTTGCAGCCCGGTAAAGGTACCGCCATTACGAAAAGCCAGTTTAAACTGCGAATTACTATAGCATATAAAGAACGACATAAATATGCTGTTCAATGTATCCAATTCGTTTTTAGCAGATACCTGCCAGCCACTTATGGGCCTGAAGTCTACTATCCATTGCGGATAATTACCCAGCGGCGTGGTTGATGTTACCGGCCCGTTCCATATACCGCATATTTTCGATAACAGGTTATAGCCCAATACAGGGGTGCTTGCCGTTAGCATTGGAGTTGTAGTAGTTGTTGCAGGAGGCGGATTCGTTTTTTTATTCGAACAGGCAACCAGTAAAATTGCTGCTGTAATATAAACGAGTGAGTGCTTGAGGGCTTTATTCATTTTGATGGATATAGAAAACCAAATTTAGCAAGAAGCTTTGACTAAATTGTTTATTTACGGTTAAAAAAATATCCTTACTTTAGCGGCACAAAAAACACGCATTATGGAAGTTGAAAACAGAGACAAGAAATTAGGCATGGATAATATCATTATCACCTTAGTGGCATTAGGTATTCTTGCTTACGCTTTGTGGATCACCGTTAACTCTCATTGAGTTAACAAACATATCTGTTCAGGTTTAGTATAAGTTTTACTTATACTGTGCCACCTCTTCTACACTCTTTTTATATTCCGCTTTTATTTCGGCTATAATTTCTTCGCAGGATAGTATGTTGTCAATCAGCTCAACCGATTTACCTGCACACCAAAGGCGCTCGTAGTTATTTGGCAATACCGATTTCTCAAGCCTTTTCATACCCTGCACCTGTATAAGCATTTTAAACCACTTTTTGGTGCGCTTGTTATTGCTCAAAAACTTCTCAAACCACGATTGGGTATAGCCCATCTTTTTGGCTTCAGCTGTATCTATTATAGTGCAAGGCGTGCCCGATAATTTGGTGGTCATTACAATATCATCCATGCCGGCCTTAACAATTGCATTCTTATAGGCATCGTTCACCATACATTCCTTGCTGGCAATAAACCGTGTACCTATTGAAGCGCCATCAGCACCCAGCACGCGGATAGAAAGCAAGCCATGCCCGCCGACAATGCCACCGGCAGCAATAACATACTTATTGGGGAAGTTCTCTTTTAATGCAGGTACCAATACCTGCAATGGGTTCGGCCCTGCATGTCCGCCTGCACCCTGCCCTACTGCTATAAAGCCGTCGCAATCGCAGTCGAATGCTTTTTGTGCATGGGTAATATTAGTTACATCGCAAAACACTTTTGCACCATAGCTGCGGGCTGCTGCAATTACTTCCTTAGGGCTGCCTAACGAGGTTATGTAAAAAGGAACCTTTTTATCGACACATATTTTCAAATGCGTTGAATATAATGGGTTCGATTTTTGTGTAATAAGGTTTATGCCATAATTGCCCTTTGGGTATTGTGCATGGCCCGCGTTAAGGGTATCGAGCAAGGCAGCCAGCTCGCCCTCTTTACGGTAGTTAAGCGACGGAAATGTCGCCATAACCCCGCTCTTCATTCCTGCCATTATCATATCGTAATTGCTTACCAGGAACATAGGCGCCATAATAACGGGGAACTCTATTCCTAAAAACTCGGTTAAGGGCTTATTGCTTTGCATATTATATGGCCGTAAATATTTTAAACTAATTTAGCCCCGAAGATAAATAAAACCTATTGTACCATGCATAAACTCGCCGCACTTATAGAAAAAGCCAAAACATCAGCCTTTTACATGTGGTTGCTGAACAAAATATTGTTGCGCACCGTACCCTTTAACAAACCACACGGGCTAACGGTAACCGCCATTGGCGACGAAGATATTACCATTGTTGCCCCTTACAAGCGCGCGAACATGAACCATATTAAAGGTATACATGCCTGCCTGCTGGCAACCCTATGTGAATATGCCTGCGGATTGAGCCTTACCCTTCGTCTGCCTGCCAATGAATACCGCATAATACTGAAATCGATACATATGACCTACCATTACCAGGCTAAAATGGCTGTATTTGCCAAGTTCACGCTTAGCAAAGAGATGGTGGAAAAGACCATATTGACTCCGTTAAAGACTGAGCCTGCTGTTTTCGGTGAGTATACGGTCGATCTGTATGATACTGCTAATAACCATATATGTACGGGGCTTATCAACTGGCAGGTTAAGGCCTGGAAGGATGCCAAGATGAAGGTTTAGTCCTTTAAATATTTGGGCGTTACGGCAAAGCCGTCGGGCTTTACGTTACAACTCCTCGCCTCCCTTGGTCGGCTGTGGGGTTTCCACTGCAATCCCTAACGCAACTCCGCTCATTCGTCATTGCGAGGTACGAAGGAATCTTACCAACCCCACCATTTACCTATTTCACGAACCAAACAAGTAAAATAGTACGTAGCACAGCGTTAGGGATAGTAGCGTAAAGCCCGCAGGAACAAGGACTTGCAGCGGATAGTCCGACCCGTAAGGGGAACGCCCTAAGAAAATGTTGAATTAAAGCCCCTTTAGGGGTTTGGGGCAAATACTATCACTCAATACTGCTATTGGCCCTTAACTCCTAAGTATAAACACCTATTTGAGGGTAAGAAAAGGGCTTATTTTACCAGAATAGGCGTATATCCATTTATTTATAGTATCTTTGCAACTCATTAAATTTTTAACTAATAACAATAAACAATTTTTAGAATGGCAACCGGAGTAGTAAAGTTTTTCAATGAAGCAAAAGGATTTGGATTCATTAAGGTAGATGAAAATGGTAAAGACGTTTTTGTTCACGTATCTGCATTACAAAATACAATACAAGAAGGCGACAAAGTTACCTTCGACATCGAAGAAGGCAAAAGAGGCCAGAACGCTGTAAAAGTAAAGTTAGCGTAATTTGTACCGTACCGCCTCAGCAATGAGGCGGTACTTTTTTTTAAAGCAATTAAACCCGAGGATAAATCCCGGGATTTTTTATTTATAGCATGAAACAAGCACTACTCTATTTAATGGCACTGGTATATGTAGCTGCAGGCACCAACCATTTTATAAATCCGAAATGGTACATGCGCATTATGCCGCCCTGGTTGCCAGCCCCTACCTTTATGAACATGGCCAGCGGTGCGCTCGAAATTGTATTTGCACTGTTACTCATCCCCGAAGCAACCCGCAGCATGGGTGCTTGGCTGCTTATAGCTTTACTTATAGCCGTCTTCCCCGCCAATATACAAATGTGCATTAACTATGCCCATTACAAAAACCCTTATTTGTGGGTAACCATTTTGCGCTTGCCTTTGCAGATAATACTTATATGGTGGGCGTACCAGTATACGAAGTAGAAATTTCCTGAACTCCTTTTAAGTTATTTCGGATTATATCAATTAATTAAGAAGGTAAAAAAAAGCAGGCCTGTAAGCCGGATTCTGTGTTCCATATTGCTATGGAGCTTCTATCATTTATCTGGGCAAGGTATTGCTACCTATGCTCTTGCAGCCTACCCACCGCGATCGGACGAGCCGTCCTCAAGCCACGGCATATTTGGCCTTGCAACACCCGGGGTTTATCCATTTTGCTGTTACCAGCAAAACCGTGAGCTCTTACCTCGCGTTTTCACCCTTACCCTTAGCGGTTTGCGCCAGGGCGGTATTTTCTCTGCGACACTTTCCATTACACAACAGTTACCTATTGTGCATCCCCCGTATTCTGAGGGCGGGTTGCTCTATGTTGTCCGGACTTTCCTCTCCGCATTGCTACGAAGCGATAGAACGGCCTGCTTCTGATACAAAAGTACGAAAATTAGTATTTAGTAGTGAGTATTGGGTAT
>Ga0206876_1140_pt1 | contig 19778 bp, 20 predicted proteins | sample Alteio_BWOrgCont_10_FD_152619 | JGI IMG/M metagenome (GOLD analysis project Ga0206876, IMG submission 152619) | Enriched cells from forest soil in Barre Woods Harvard Forest LTER site, Petersham, Massachusetts, United States -... | ecosystem: Environmental > Terrestrial > Soil > Temperate forest >...
CCCGCAAAATCCGCACGGCAATTCGGGAAAGGTATTCACATGGGAGATATTCAGGGAACAGCACTCGGGCCGGGTACCGTCGGAGCGAAGAGCCAGCTGCTGGAACGATACGACAAGCGGATCGCCTACTACTGGAAGGCGAGTCGGCATAACAGGAACGCGTATAAGGTGACCCGCTCGTTTATGACTATTATGGGGGCGCTGCTGACACTGGTCTCGTCGCTGGCTTCGGCGAGTTTTGTGAAGGGAGGGTTTGGGGTGGCTTTCGCGGTATCGACCCCGCTTCTCGCGGCTGGCATGGCCATTGTAGCCGGGGCGTCGCAGGCATTTCAGTGGGGCGCCGCATGGTCCGACTCGGTAGTCACGGCGATGCGCCTCGAAAGGGAGCGCGGCCGCATTGCGGTCACGCTGCCGGGGGAACTGGACCCGGTCAGGGAAATGGCGCTGCTTGACGACGCGGTGCTGGCGGAGACGCAGGTGTTCTTTCAGCGTATTTTCGGATCGGGTGGAACTCTGAAGTCCGATGCGAAGCAGCCCGAAGAAACAGGGACTGATGATGATAATCGGATCGTCTCCCATTGAGCGCTCTCTTTCTGCCTCCCGTCGCCGTGCCGGGAGACGAGCCCACGCTAGAACGCCGGTTTGTAATCCCGGCTCGACCAGAGCTCAAGTAATTGAAAAAGAGACGCAAAATAAAGGCAAAAACTACCTTGACTCACCCGGCACACGTAGATAGTTATTCCACTGACAGTGCTGAATTTTCGTCAATATTTTGACAGCGAAAGGGGAATCGATTCAACGGTTTAAGAAATTCAGTTAACGGCTTCTCGTTGGCTCTGATCGTGCAATTCACAACTGCGGAGTTTTGCGCTCATGAACACCTTAAATATTGAAAATCTTGGCACCCTGGGGCGGGGAGAAATCTCCGATCTCATCGGCGAATCCTCGCTCGATGGCCGCCTCACCCCTGAAGGTGAGGTCTTTACGCCCCAGTTGGGTCCATTCGGCATCACTCAATCGGAGATGCCTTCGGAGTATTTCTTCAGTTCTGGCGTTATCGATTTGGACCGTCTCAGTAAGGGCTTCCAATTGGGCAGCGTTCGCAGCGATCTGGGGTCCGGTGGTTTGGTGAATTTGGAAGATGGCGCTAGCATTCGCCTTCCGATGTCGTGCTCCCAAGAAGGCAACCGTAGCGATGGATTGGACAGCGCCAGCGTTGTATACGGTCAACTCAATTGGTGTGGTCCTGAAGAAATTGTATAAGCAAACACCGTCCCCGACAAAGCCACCGCTCGATTGAAGCAAGAGATGAATATGCTGGACATTACCAGCGCACGCCGCGCCGAATGTATTAAAAATTCTCTGAATGGATGCCTGATTAATCGCGTCGGAGAACATGCCGTAGACTTCCGGCGGAAGTGCCTGAGGGGTCGTTGCCATTCGGACACGTTATCACAGAAAATCAGATTTCAGCGTGGCCGTCCCGCTGATGCGCCTCCAGTACCAGCCGTGCGAGTTCATGCTCCATTCTGGCGTCGGACAGCCTTACGCGGAATCTCATGAACAGTACGGAGTCCTCCTCGGCATCGACCAATGCCAGACATTCCGAGGCCATCCGGTGCTCCCGCTCGCGGGCCTTCAGTTCGCGGCTCAGACTGTGGTAAGTATACCCGCACAGTAGGTAAGAAATATTTTCCTCTTTTTTCGGTCTATTCGGGTTGAGTGTTGACCGTAATCGAAACGCCGTTTTTCATCGTCATGCGGACAATGAAGTCGAATGCCGGTCTTATGCCTGGATCGAGTTCCCCGGAATCGCTATAGTCGTAGTGGGCGACTTCATCTAGGAGAACGTAAAAAGCATTTCCTGTTGGCTGTCCCTTATCGTCAGGAGCACATATCACAATGAGGTCCGATTCTAAAACCGAAATAAAGCCAACGCAGGACGCTCCCGCATCGGCTGATCGAAAAGTCGCCAGGATGAGCGATGAAGCCGTTTCCCACTTGCGAAAGAGTCTTAAGACTTCATCGGCTGATGCGTCCATGTATCACGTGATTGCCGCCTTTCACGGCGAACATGCGGCTCAGCATATCGCACAAAGGATGAACTGGGATACAGAGGAAGAGAAAAAACTTGCAGATGCTCCATCGGCAGATGCGGGTTTCAGCCAATCCGATTTTGAATCAGCGCTTCGCAGGGTGAGCCGGAAGATCTAGGCGTTCCGACACATGGCGGAAAAATCTGATCCCGATCTTCTGGATTCTATTTTTGAGCGCCTGCTGTATCTTGAAGACCTGACGCAGGCATTATCGGCCATCATTCAGCGACACCTTGGACTTTCAGCTAAAGAGGTTGATCTATATCAGTTCGCAGCGAAGATGGTTAGACAACACGGAGACAGTATGGACGAGTCGAGAGAGCAATATCTACGGCGTATTCTGGAGGATGCTAAAGGGCCAAAGCAATAAAAATTGCGATAGATATCTAATCAAACTTCCTGATTTGCTCTTCAAGGCGGGCGGCGGTTTCGCGAACCGTCTTTAGTTCCAAGAGGACCGATAGGATTTCATCGCGGTCTATTTTTCGCATGAACTCAGCGTCCAGAATGATGCTTCTCTGCGATACAGCGAAGAGCGTATTTCCACACTCCGTCAAGAGTGTACCGAAAGAAGAGACTTTTGCTTCGAGCGCAGCTACGACCTTCTTCGCCTCTTTGGACTCCCGTATCAGGCGTCCGTATATGCCGTCCTGTTCTTCCTGGCTCATAACCGTATGGCTACAATTTTAACAGTTTCTGTTTGGAGCGTTTTACGCAACAACCGCCTGATCCACGGCAACCGCTTTCACTTCCGCTTTGCTGATCTGCTGCATGAACGCCATGAACATCGGCTGCGCATCGCGCCGCCGGTTGTAACGGAAGCAAATCTCGTCCAGATACATCTGGAGGTACTTCGCGCTAACGGAGTGATGAGCGCCGCGAATATTGTTCTTCACCAGCGACCACAGACCTTCAACTGAATTGGTGTGGATATCGCCCATCACATACACAGCCTCACTGTGATTGATGCGCTTGTGCGTGTGGCATGTTCCCTGCAAATGGCCGACGCCATCATAGATTTTGGACTCATCCGTAAACACGGTGCTGATGGGCATCACGTATTTCTTGATGAGCGGAAGAACGTCACGGCTCCGTGCTGCTGATATCGTCCGGCAAACCGCACGGCCCTTGCGCTCGACAATGCCGAGCACTGGAACCTTGTCCCTGTCACCAGTGAGCTTCCGCCCGTGTCCACCTTTGCGGACGCCGCCGTGAAACATCTCGTCTATCTCCACCGGCTTATCACCATCGAACGGAGTTTCATCGTTGAGCATGGTACGGATTTGTTTGAACATGCGCCATGCCGTTTTGTAGGTTACCCCTAGTTCGCGCTCCAGGTGCTTTGCTGAGATTCCACACCGCGTCGAGGACATGAGGTAGATCGCATAGAACCAGAGCCGTAGGTGCGTCGTGGACTTGTGGAAAATCGTTCCGGCTGTCGGGTGAACATGATGGCCGCACTGATCGCAGGAGTAGGACGGGCGACTGGCGACGCGGTGGTGCTTCGTCACTCGCTTACAGACCAGGCATTCGGCCCCGTCTGGATACAAATATTTCCAGAGCCAGTCCAAGCAGGTGGAATCTTCGGGGAATTGAGCCTCAAAGTCCCTGATTGTGTACCGAACTGCCTTTGGTTCTATGTGATTATGAAACTGGATGTCGCCCATGAATATAGGTTACCAGAGAAGGTACCTACTGTCAAGGGATACTTACCCAGACTGTCGCACTGCTGGCACGGCATGGCTCAAGGGTATCGTACAGATCATGATTCAGCGTGCGATAATGGTAATCGTTACTCAATATTAGAAAAACTGATATCAACATTTCAAGATGTGACGCGCGTGACAGAATTTTGTGGAAAACTCCCTTAGTTTGGAGGATAAACTGTTATGCTAACCGGTGACCGGCAGTCCACGTATTGCTTTGCTTTCACGGATGTCGTGCGGTCGCTTGAACTAAATGCAGTCCGGTCAATGGTTTGAAGGCCATTCCGGGTATGGAGACTGATCTAGTGATGGCGCTGATGACGAACCGTTTTTGCAGTGTCGCGCGTCCAACGACGCAGGTGGCGCAGGTATGAGGCCGCGCTCGATCCCGAATTCGTCAGTCCCCCATCCAGAGTTGCCGCCTTTTGAGCGGTTTCAGAGATTTGTCGGAATTATCTGTAAAGTTCCGAAAGCAGAAGCCGATATGAAAAGCAGCCGGTCGGCGGCTCCCGCTTCCGGCGGCGGCTCGAAGAGTCGAAGATCGAAAAAGGAATGATGGCTGAACTGGTAAAGATCCCCTATGAGGGCGGATTTGCGGATGCCGAGCACGTAGACATTGAAAAGCCGGGGACCGTTACCAGTAAGGTTGACCTCCCGGACGGCAATGCGCTCAGGCTTGATATGTCCGTCAACGATATATTTAGGCTGGTTGACAAGACGGATGAGAAGGGCCAGCCCGTATATGTTTTTAATCTTCAGGTAAAGGTTACTCCGATACCAAAGACAGCAGTAGAGCCCGAAACGGAGAAGGGATAAAGCAATGCTCGTTGCCGAAACAGCCATCGTTGTTACTCTCCTGTGCTCGTCTGCAAAGCGTCAACAGGCCGATGCAGACTCACGTTGCCTGCTCAGCGTTAATTCAAAGATAAGTAGTTTGTGTATGGTTCCGAGCGGTCAATCGCTGGAGCGAAAAATGACTAAAGATATTGAAGATTTGGCCGGGGTTGTGGACGTTACGGTGCGGCGGACGGGCGACACGTTCGCAGTAACGGTGCTGATGGAGAATCTCGAATTCGGGCCTTTTGAGTCCGTCGTTAAAAAGGAAGTTGAATTATTCGAGCGATATCCGCAGTATACTTTCAATTTCGACATCGATTCAGTAGATGTCGAATCGAGTATCCTGACGAATGCCGCGTGAAGACCAGCACGACCAAAAAGCACGCCAGAACGAAATATTCGCGGAATCTATAGTCGAGCGAGGTAACGATACAAAAGAAGGCTGGGCGGTCGTGGTTGCCTTCTACTCTGCACTTCACTATATTCAAGCCTATCTAGTGAGATTCGGCGCTGGTGACTCTGATAATCATCACAAACGATTCGAAGAGATTAAGGGAGACCCAAAGCTTCAGCCAATACTAGCGCAGTACAAGTACCTTTACACGCTCGGTCACACATCTCGATACAAGTGTCATGCGTTGCCAAACAACCCATATGCCATAGCCAAATCCCACCTTGAGACTATTAAAAAACAGGTAGCGTATGCGATGGGGAAATGATTTATCTTGTGGTGGCGCTCTTCTCCCGCGCCTGGGTTTTTTCAGTCAATGAACGACGGCGGAGTCTTTGCCGGTCACCTGATTCCATGTAAGCCGACGACCAGCAACCTGCGAACAGAGCAGCGTGAAGCGGTCGGCATCGCTTAACTTATTTCCATCTTCGTCTTTCCTGTGGTTGTAGCGGAATACTTGCTCATCAATGTACCGAAACAGGTGGAATGGCTCGACGCTTATGTAAGTGCCGCCCAATCCCCGCTTGAGCAGGCTCCAGAAGTTCTCGATGCCATTGGTGTGGACATTGCCGCGCACATACTCTCCAGCCGCGTGGTTTACCATGTCGGACTGGTAGTCCCATGAACTCCACTGCTGGCCGTGTTCATCGCTGTAGATCGTGGAGCCGACCTCAACGTGATCGCTGATGATTGGGGCCATTGTTTCGCGCTTCCGATCCTGAATAACCTTCGCCTTCACCTTGCCTTTGCGCTCAAGCATTCCCATGACGGTGGATTTGTTAGCGAGGTTCCGGCCACCTTCTTTCTGTGCGCGGAGCTTCCGGTCCTTGTGCATGTTCCGCGCTTTGCCGCCGATGAAGGTCTCATCGATTTCGATATCGCCTTTCAGTTTGGTGAATGTGCCCGTCGCCATTGCGTGCCGAATACGTTGCAGCATGAACCACGCGGCCTTCTGTGAGATTTTCAAATCCCTGGAGATCTCGTAGGACGAAACGCCATTCTTGCAGTTGGAGATCAGCCACATCGCGCAAAGCCACTTGTCCAGACCAATGGGAGAATCCTCGAAAATGGAGTTTACTTTCACCGAAAACTGCTTCTGGCAATCCAGACATTTCCACATCAGCCGGGTTTGGAGAAAGGACAGGCGCTTCGATTCGCACTTAGGGCAAACCGGACCATCCGGCCACCGCATCCGGGCCATGAACTCGACGCAAGTACGCGGATCGGAGAAATAAACGATCAGGTCTTGAAGGCTGTCTGGTACGAAGTTCGCGTCCATAAGCCCATTTTATAATGTTTTCTCAGGTGAGTCAAGGTAGTTTTTGCCAAAATAAATTGCTTATTCACATCGCAAAGCACTAGAATCGGGTCGTGCCGCAGCCCTCCGCAAACTGTTTCACCGACGCGGACTGCGCCCGCGACTATCTGGAGCAAGTACGCTGGCCCAAAGGCGCGATCTGCCCCGGCTGTGCTGCCAAAGAAGCGCAGAAACTCACGCCTGCGGTCAGTTCAAAGACGCACGCACGCAAAGGCCTGTACCAGTGCCGGGCTTGCCGACGCCAGTTTTCAGTCACTGTGGGAACGCTGCTTGAAGACGCGCACACACCTCTGCATAAGTGGCTGCTCGCGATTTACCTGATGTGTTCGCGCAAGGAAGGAATCAGCGCGGTGCAACTCCAGCGTGATCTCAGCCTCGGCGGTTACCGCACTGCATGGCTGATGTGCCACCGAGTCCGCTGGGCCCTGCAAAAAAACCCGATGTCCGCGCTGGTGAAGGGCGTCGGCCAGGCGTATCCACTATCCTCCCGAAAGCCCCTTCGCATTCCCCTGCCCTGGGATCAAGCCGTCCGCGGACTGCTTGAGGTCGCCCAGGAACCGCGGGACAAAATCAAAAGCGATCGGAAGGTTGGCGCGAAGATGGAGCGCCGATGACGCCCTCGGAAAACGCAGGCAGTCCTTCTCGCCCAACCGCCTTCCGGCGTGGCGCGCGAACCCTTTGCGGGGACGCACGCAACATCCCTTCCAGGCGTTCAATTTCGCCGTCCACACGAGTGCGCTCGGCGATCAGACTTTCGATATATTCGTACAAGCGATCCATATCAGCCCCCACGGACAAAGCCAGTATATGTTTAAGAGTCCTGTACTGTCTAGTACTAAAATTGGACCCTGCGCGGAACAGAAATGATCGCTCCTGTTAATGGGAGAATGTGAAGATTGTGACAAGTGTGATACGTACTGCCATCGCTCTGTTCTGCGCGTCGATTTTCTCGGCCGCCGCGGACCTTCCGCGCAAAGCCATGGATTTCGCCGTCCAGACCGGCCCCGATAAATACACGTGGCTTAGTGAATACGAGGGGAAAACGGTAGTCATCGCTTTCATCCTGACCACCTGTCCGCACTGCCAGTTCACCACCGGCGTCCTGACTCGCATCCACAAAGACTACGCAGGCAAGGGAGTCGTCGTACTGGAATCAGCCATCGAACCGATGTCGTCTCTGCATATCCCCGACTTCGTGAAACACTTCGGCGTCACGTTTCCCGTCGGCTACGACGAGCAGAACTACGTGGATAAATTTCTGGGCAAAGAAGAGAACGCGCCCATGATGATGCCCCAGGTGGTTCTCATCGATTCGAAGGGAATGATTCGCAGGCAATTTGCCGGAGACGATACGGTCTTTACCGAAGCCATTCAGGAAACCACCCTGCGCGAAGCTCTGGATGAAATTTTAAAGGGACCGGCAGCACCCGGGTCAACCCCCGGGTCAACCCCCAGGCCACCGGCCCCCAAAGCACAAACTAAAAAGCAGTAACGTTACTGCTGAAGACGAGCGGTGGTCGGATCGATCGGCTGCCCGATCACGTCGCCACTGACCACCATTTCCACCCTGCGGTTTTGCTGGCGGCCCGCCGCGTTATCGTTCGAGGCGACAGGATCCGCCTTACCCAGGCCGATTGCCGAGACATTCGCTGCCGCGATGCCATTTGCCGTCAGGTAATCGCGCACGGAATCGGCCCGCCGCTGCGAAAGTTTCATGTTGTAGTCGTCGGTTCCTACGCTGTCCGTATGGCCCTCTACCTTCATCATCAGAGTGGGATAGGCCAGCAGGATCCCCGACACTTTCGCCAGCTTTTCCTTCGCGCCTGGCAGCAGCGTCGCCTGATTAAAATCGAAGAGCACGTCGGACATGTTCACGATCAGTCCCCGCGCCGTATCGCGTGTTTGCAGCACCAGATTGAGTTGCTCGCGAAGGCGATCGCGTAAACCCTGGGCATCCTTCTCGGCCTGCAGGCGGGCGGCGTCGGCGTTTTCTTTCGCCGCGGCAAGTTTCTGCTGCTCCGCCATCGCCGCAAGCCGGGCAGCTTCAGCGTCCTGCTGCGCACTGCGGGCATTATTCATGGCGATCTCGGCTTCATGCTTCTCGCGCTCGGCCTCGGACTTTTGCGCGTCCGCTTTTGCCCTGAGTTCCGCCTGCGCCGCAGCTTCCGCCGTAGCCGCATTGGCCTGCGCACGGGCATCGGCCTCGCGCCGCGCCGCAGCTTCCCGCGTCGCCCGCTCTGCTTCGTCGCGTTCCTTCACTATGCTGATCCGGCGCGCGTCTTCACTCTCCTGTGTCGCTTCCCGCGCATTCGTGTTCAGTTCTTTCTCATTGCGGCTCGTGTAGTACCCCTCCGCATTCGTCATGTTGACGGCCACCTTCTGCATCACGTCCGGAGCGTATCGGTCGGCGCCCTGCGCTTTGGCAATCGCCAGCGCGAGACGCGCCTCGCGCAACTGCAGCGGCACCCGCAGATCCGTTGCGATCGGCGCCAGACTGTTGCCCTGAATATTCATGGTGTACTCACCGCGCTTCAGCAGTTCATACTTTGCCTCCACGGTTTCAAGCGTGCCCGAGGTGTCGCGGCGAATGAAATTCTCCATGACCACGACATCGGAAGGCTGGCTGACCGAGAAGTAAGGCTCGGCGGTAACGATCATCCCGTAGGACTGCAAATCCGTCGTCGCATATAATCCCGCAGTGTGCGAGTCGGCATCTTTCAAAGTAACTTCGCCCAGCCGCTCCGCCCGGCCCTCCGGTGTGATAGCCCACAGTACATACGTCAGATACTCGGGCCCGAACTGGGCCGGATTCGACAAGTGATCGAAATGCAGCGAAATGCGGGTCGCCCCCGTATTGGCAGTAACGCTGGCATCGCCCCTGGCCTGCGGCATTAGCGCTGTCCCGACAAAATCGATCTTCGTGGTCCCCTGCCGATTGTGATAGTTGACCGCACTAATCGTCCTCGAAGTAACTTCGACCCGGAACACCGGCTGGGAGCCGTTCATGGTCTGCGTAACCCCTGTCTGGACGGGATTTGGCGCCTGCGCGCAGAGCACGCCTGTTAACAAAAAAGTAAGTCCGGCAAATTTCATATGGATAATTTCCTCAACGGGCGTAAACTATGCACTTCGCAGGCCATCGCGCTAACATCAAGCGATGGCGCAGCTTGCATCCGCGAAGATTCTGGCTGTAATGAACGATCTGTTCTTCTCGGTAAAAATTAACGACGCCGCGAAGCGCCTCGGCATGACGGTGGAGTTTGTGAAGGACAAGACAGTTGCGCTGGAAAAAATTAAAGCCAATCCGCCGCTGGTGATTTTCGATCTCAACTGCGCCACCGCCGATCCGCTCGAACTAATCCGCGCGGCCGCGGGCCTCCCCACAATAGGATTTGTCTCGCACGTCCAAACCGATCTGAGACAGAAGGCCGCAGAAGCCGGCTGCGGAGTCGTAGTGGCCCGTTCCGCCTTCGCCCAAAATCTGGAAGCAATCCTGGACTCCGCGATCGTAAAGAACTAGCGGTACGCGTCGTAAATTTTCAGTGGTAAATTCGTGGTCGGGGCAAAAGGGGTACAGGCCCGAATTGTCGCAAGAGCCGCGAAATTCGCGCGCAGTCCCCATTTTGCAGGTTGCGGCATAACTCGCATGATTTGCGACGCAGACCACTAGCGGCCGAGGGCAGCCCGAAGGCCGGCAAAGGTCCGATACCTTGTGGCACAGGCATCGTTGCCTGTGTCTTCCTGCGCTAGGAAGTCACTTCGCCAAGGCGAACAAGCTTACGCCACGCCGCACCGGAATCAATCGACTCCGCAGTCCGTTCCAAAGCCTCAATCAATCCCCATTCCGGCCGAGCCGTATGTAATGCCAAAGCCGCATTGATCAAGACAATATCCCGCGCCGCGCTTTTCTCCCCGCGCAGAACCGACTCCGCAATAGCCCGGTTGCGCCCGATCTCGCCGCCATGAATGCTTTCCAGCGAACCAAGAGTCAAGCCGAAATCCTCCGGAGAAAGTGTCCGACGCTCAACCGCTCCGTCATGCACATAAAATACGGTCGACGGCCCAGCGATGGTCAACTCCCCTAATCCATCCGACCCATGCACCACGTACCCGCGCTGTAAACCAAGACGCGCCAAAGCCCCGGCAATCTTAGACGCGGCATCGTCCGACCACGTCCCCGCAACCTGCATCTCCGCCCCGGCCGGATTCGTCAACGGTCCCAAAAAATTAAATGCGCTGCGCATTTTCAACTCCAGCCGGATCGGCTGCACATGCCGCGTCGCCCCATGGAACGTCGGCGCAAAAAGAAATCCAATACCAACCTCTTCAATCGTCCGCTTCACCACCACAGGATCCACCCGCGTGCGCACTCCCAAAGCCTCCAGCACATCCGCGCTTCCGCATTGGCCCGCCAGCGACCGGTTGCCGTGTTTGGCAACCCGAACACCCGCACCCGCCACCACAAACGCCGCCACCGTGGAAATATTGAATACTGAAGTCCGGTTTCCGCCCGTCCCGCATGTATCTAGCAGCGGCCGGAATTCCGCCCCAATGTCGACCGGCGCCGCGGCCGCCCGCATCGCCCGCGCAAATCCGGTGAGTTCGTGAACCGTCTCGCCCTTCATCCGCAGCGCGGTGAGGAACGCAGCCATCAGCACCGGAGTCGATTCGCCGGCCAGCAATATGCGCATCGCGGTTTCCGCCTGCTGTTCAGTCAGCGAGTGGCCTTCCGTAACGGTATGGAGCAGTTCGAGGGTCATGATAAAGTTGAAGGTTTGAGCACGCGCGTTCGGCGCAAATTTCAAGCATAGTCGCTGGCAACTCCAAAATGAAAATTCACGAGTATCAGGCCAAGACAATTTTGGCCAAGTACAACGTCCCCGTGCCCCGCGGGGAGGTGGCGTTTACCGTCGCCGAAGCTGAAGCGGCGGCGAAGAAAATCGGCGGCAGCGTGGTCGTGAAGGCCCAGATCCATGCTGGCGGACGCGGCAAAGGCGGCGGCGTCAAAGTCGCCAAAGATGCCGCAGAAGCCGCCGTGCTCGCCGAAAAAATCCTCGGCATGACTCTGGTAACCCACCAGACCGGACCCGAAGGCCGCCTCGTTCAGCGGCTTCTTATCGAAGAAACCCTGCCCATCGACAAAGAGCTTTACCTGGGCATCGTCCTCGACCGCGCAGTGGGCAAGATTGTGTTCATGGCATCGGCCGCCGGCGGCATGGAGATCGAAGAAGTCGCCGCCCACACGCCCGAAATGATCCTCAAGGAATTCATCGAGCCCGGCCTCGGCCTCATGCCTTATCAGGCGCGCAAACTGGCCTTCGGCATCGGCATTCCAGCGCCCGCGGTTAACGGCGCCGTCGGAGCCATGATGGCCCTCTCCAAAGCCTGCCTCGAAATGGATGCGTCGCTGGCTGAAATCAACCCCTTCATGCTGACGAAGGATAACCGCGTCTTCGCGCTCGACGCCAAGATCACCTTCGACGACAACGCCCTCTTCCGCCACAAAGACATCCTCGAACTTCGCGATCTCAATGAAGAGGACTCGCTCGAAGTGGAGGCTTCCAAATTCGGCCTCAACTACATCAAGCTCGACGGGGATATTGCCTGTATGGTGAACGGCGCCGGCCTTGCCATGGGCACCATGGACATCATCAAATACGCAGGAGGAAGCCCTGCCAACTTCCTCGACGTCGGCGGCGGCGCCAATGCCGAGCAGGTCAAGAACGCCTTCCGTATCCTGCTGTCCGACCCCGCGGTGAAAGCGGTTCTAATCAATATCTTCGGCGGCATTCTGCGCTGCGACACCCTCGCTACCGGCGTCGTCGCCGCGGCCCGCGACCTCGGCATCAAAGTGCCCATCGTAATCCGCATGGAAGGAACCAACGTGGAGTTGGGACGCAAAGTTCTCGAAGAGTCCGGTTTCAATTTCACCGTCGCCGACGGCATGAAAGATGCGGCGGAGAAAGTCGTTGCCCTCGCCAAAGCAGCCACCTCGGGAGCCAAAGCATGAGCGTATTAGTCGACAAAAGCACGCGTCTGCTGGTCCAGGGTTTCACCGGCAAAGAAGGCACCTTCCACGCCCAGCAGGCCATCGCCTACGGGACAACGGTAGTCGGCGGCGTCACGCCCGGCAAGGGCGGCGCCTATCACCTCGAACGGCCTATTTTCGATACCGTAGCTAAAGCCGCAAAAGATACCGGCGCCAACGCGACCGTCATCTTCGTACCGCCCCCGTTCGCCGCCGACGCCATTATGGAAGCCGCGGATGCGGGAATCGCCCTCATCGTCTGCATCACGGAAGGTATTCCTGTCGTCGACATGGTGAAGGCCTGGAAGTTCCTGCAAAGCAAGACTTCGCGTCTGGTCGGACCCAATTGCCCGGGCGTCATCTCACCCGGTAAATGCAAAATCGGCATCATGCCCGGCCACATCCACAAGGAAGGCAACGTGGGCGTCGTATCGCGCTCCGGAACCCTGACCTACGAAGCCGTCGGACAGCTTACGAAACTGGGCATCGGACAGTCCACCTGCATCGGCATCGGCGGCGATCCGATCATCGGGACCACCTTCCTCGACGCCATTAAACTTCTCGACGCCGACCCCGACACGCACGCCATCGTGATGATCGGCGAAATCGGCGGCAACGCCGAAGAGACAGCCGCAGCCTACATCGGCGCCAACGTGAAAAAACCGGTCGTAGGATTTATCGCCGGACAAACCGCGCCTCCCGGCCGCCGCATGGGCCACGCCGGAGCCATCATCTCCGGAGGTTCAGGAGCCGCGCCGGATAAGATCCGCGCCATGGAAGCCGCCGGAATCACCATGTGCCCGTCGCCCGCCCAAATCGGCGAAAACATCCAGAAAAGACTAGCCAAATGAAAACATTTTCCATCATCAAACCGGACGCCGTAGCCACAGGGAAAGCGGGCAAGATCCTGACGCTCCTCGAAGACAACGGGTTTCGCATCGTAGCGCTGCGCAAAGTAAAACTGAGCCAGGCGCAGGCCGAGGGTTTTTACGCGGTCCACAAAGAGCGCCCGTTTTTCGGCAGCCTCGTGAAATTCATGACCGAAGGACCGGTCATCGTAATGGCGCTGGAACGCGAAGATGCGGTGAAGAAACTGCGCGAAGTAATGGGCGCGACTAACCCGGCCAATGCCGCTGAAGGAACGGTGCGCAAGCTCTACGCCGAAAGCATCGAGCGCAACGCCATCCACGGCTCCGACGCCCCCGAAACCGCCGCCGAAGAACTCAACTACTTCTTCACCGGCATAGAACTAAACGAACTCTAATACTCCTGGCGTACGCTCGACGCCTGCTTGCCAGTGGCATGCGACTTTCAGGCGCGTTATCCCTGCACAGGCTCAATCCGACCGGGCGCCACTTTTTTCCTCCTCCCGAATCCAAACCTGCGTACGCCCCAAAATCGAAATCCCGAAAAACCCGCGAACCAGCAACTTCTTCCCGTCCGAGCTCATCGTGAAGCGGCACTGGTAGACAAACCCCGTATCCGGATCCAGAATATCTCCGCCACTATATTCCGACCCATGCTTCGCCAGACCTCGCATAACGACCATCCCGATCACAGGCTGATCCTTGCGCTCCCCGCTGCACTTATCGCACCGCTCATACCGTTCAGCCGGATTAAAGCTGCTCTCAATCCTGCCAAACCAAAGACCCCTCTCTTCATAGACCCTGATCGTTCCCCGCGGCTGGTGCGTCCGGTCGTCAATCGTCTTCCACACGCCCGCGGGAGAACCCTGTTCGCCCCAGACCGGCAGAATGAATAACGCGACGGCGGCAACTCGCAAAACGCTCTGAAAGAAGGCGCGCGACACTGTTCTCATTTTAGTAGCGCTCTGACTGATCCCACGCACCCAATCCGTTAAACTGGAGAGACCTGCGTTGCGGGCCCTTAGCTCAATGGTTAGAGCAGCGGACTCATAATCCGTTGGTTCTGGGTTCAAGTCCCGGAGGGCCCACCAAAATTTAGCTGTCACTCCCCCGCCGCTTTCGCAATCGCTTCCACCACCCCAATATTCCCCAAGAGATCTTCCGGAAAGCCATGCCGCCGCTGCAGATAACCCGGGCTGTTATAAGAAATCCAAACCTTCCCCGCCCCATCTTCCGCCACCAGGATCTTAAGCGGCAAATCAATCGCAGCGCTCGGCGCAGCCACCATAATCGGCGTCCCGCCCTTTGGGTTCCCAAAAATCACCAGCCGCGTAGCCGGCATCACTAATCCAGCTTTCTCCGCCTCGCCGCTGTGATCGACCACCGCGAACACCTTAACGCCCTTAACCCGCAGCAATTCCGCAAGTTTCAAAACCGTGTTCTCTACCGAATGACGGCTCTCCAAAGTAAGGATTCCCGCGTCCGGATTTGGCTCCATCACCTCTCCTCTCCGCCGTTACCACCATCAGCTCCGATTCTCCCTGCTACACCACAGCCGGAGGAAGCCAAATCCATTATGTCGATACCAGATGCGAAAATCGCGGCGGACCGGGCCAACGCCCGGCGCTCAACCGGCCCAAAAACCGACGACGGCAGAGCAATATCCGTCTGAACGCAGCAAGGCATGCGGTCATGAGCCACGACCGCCGCCTAAGCCCACCGGACGTCTCTCGCGGGAAATACGCCCGATTTGCGCATTCTGTCATCGATTGTTCATAATCAGGGGATTCTCTACCATCAGAATAAGGCTTGATCCGGTAAACAAATGAACAAACAAGAAATCCTCCTCGCGCAAAAGGAATTCCTCTTCCCCGCGGTTTTCCACTACTTCAAAGACCCGCTCGTCGTCTCCCATGCCAAAGACCAGTACGTCTGGGACACCGACGGGAACCAGTACCTCGATTTCTTCGGCGGCATCGTCACGGTGAGCGTCGGCCACTGCAACGACCAGGTCAACAAGAAGGTCCACGCCCAAATCGACAAGCTCGAACACGTCTCGACCGTCTTCGCCAACGAGCCCCAGGTCGCCCTCGCCCAGAAACTGGCCTCCATCACGCCGGGCTCCGGGACAGGAACCGCCCTGCGCAAATCGTTCTTCACCAACAGCGGCACCGAAGCCAACGAGACAGCCATCCTCGCCGCCCGCTGCTTCACCGGATCCACCGAAATCATCGCCCTGCGCCACTCCTATCACGGGCGCTCAGCGTCGGCGATGGGCCTTACCGGCCAGGCGACATGGAAACTCGGGCCTCCCCAGGCCGGCATCGTCCATGCCGTCAATGCCTACTGCTATCGCTGCCCCTTTGGCCTCGAATACCCATCCTGCGAAGTCAAATGCGCCCAGGACATGGAACAGGTGATCCGCACTTCCACCTCAGGCCGCGTTGCCGGACTCATCGCCGAACCCATCCAGGGCGTAGGAGGCTTCATCACTCCGCCCAAAGAATATTTCAAGATCGTCACCGACATCGTCCGCAACTACGGAGGCATCTTCATCGCCGACGAAGTCCAGACCGCCTGGGGACGGACCGGCACGAAGTGGTTCGGCATCGAGCACTGGGGTGTTCAGCCGGATATCATCACCAGCGCCAAAGGGTTGGGAAACGGCCTCCCCATAGGCCTCACCATCGCAAGGTCCGAAGTAGCCGACGCCATGAAAGGCGTAACGATATCAACCTTCGGAGGCAACCCTGTAGTAACCACCGCCGCCAAAGCGGTAATCGATTACATCGAAGAACAAAACCTCCTGCGTAACACAGAAGAAGTAGGCGGCTACCTCAAAGGGAAGCTCCTGGATCTGAAAGAAAAGCACCAGATCATAGGAGACGTAAGGGGAATGGGCCTCCTGCTTGCGCTGGAACTGGTAGAAGACCGCCGCACAAAGACCCCCGCGACAGCAGCCACAAATCAGATGCTGGAAGCAGCGCGCGAAAACAAAATCATGATAGGCAAAGGAGGTCTGTACGGCAACTGCATACGCCTCTCCCCGCCCATGAACATAGGCCGCACCGACGTAGACGAATTCATAAAAAGGCTGGACGCCAGCTTCGCCAAAGTAGAAGCCACTATGTACGCTGGACATGCGGCTACCAGCCGCGTTCCGTAACCACATGTCCATAGCCCACCTTTTCCCCGACCTGCATCCAGCCTTCACTCCGCAGGAAGCCCTGGTCGAATCCAACCGCTGTCTCTATTGCTACGACGCCCCGTGCACAGCCGCGTGTCCGACGCACATAGACGTCCCGCGCTTCATCAAAAAGATCTCGACCGCAAACCTGAGAGGCTCCGCCATAACGATCCTCGATGCCAATCTCCTGGGGGCAAGCTGCTCAAGGGTCTGTCCGGTTGACGTACTCTGCGAAGGAGCCTGCGTAATGCACCGCTACAATCGCGAGCCCATCGAAATCGCCCGCCTCCAGCGCCACGCGATGGAGGCATTTTACGAATCCGGAGACACCAGGCTCCCGGAACTCCTGGCCCCAGCCAGACAACTCCGCGTAGCCTGCATCGGTTCAGGGCCCGCTTCACTCTCCTGCGCCGGAGAACTCGCCCGCCGCGGCCACATAGTAACGGTTTACGAGTCCAAACCGCTCCCCGGCGGCCTCAATACTTACGGAGTAGCCGAATACAAACTGCGCATGCCCGACGCCATCCGCGAAGTGACGTTCATCGAATCCCTGGGCGTCGAAATCCGCTGCAACGAAAATGTCGATGTAAACCGCCTCCGTAAAATCGGTGACGAACACGACGCCGTATTCCTGGGACTCGGCCTCGGCCGCATGGAACCCCTTGGCATCGAAGGCGAGGATGACATCAGCGTGATGGACGCTCTCAAATTCATTGCGGGATATAAGACGTCCGGCGGGACGCTCGGCGCAATTCCAACTGGTCGCCAGCCAATTGAAGTCGCAGAAATCGCGGGCGAAGGTGGTTACATGACGCTCCAGTCAGCCGGTGCCGGACGCAAAGTGGTAGTTATCGGCGCAGGCAACACCGCCATCGATGCCGCCAACGCCGCTCGACGCCTCGGAGCCGCGGAAGTCTCGATGCTATACCGCCGAACCGTGAAAGAAATGTCCGCCTTCGAGTTCGAATACGAACACGCCAAAAAGGAAGGAGTAGAATTCCGCTGGCAGGTGAAACCGATCCGTATCGTTTCTGCAAATGGCAAACTCACCGGCATCGAATGCCTCCGAATCCCGACCTCCGAAACCTTCACCATCCCCTGCGATCTGATCATCCCGGCCATCGGTCAGTCGAAGAACAGCGAACTCCTCGCCTCCGTCGCGGGCAATCCAAAATTCTTTGCGGGCGGTGACCTCACCAACGGAGGCCGCGAAGTAGTCGACGCCGTGGCCGACGGCAAACGGGCTGCGCTGGCAATCTGCGAAAGAGCAAACCATGCCTGACATCTCCGTAAATTTCGCAGGCATCAAATCCCCCAACCCGTTCTGGCTGGCATCCGGCCCCCCGGCCAATTGCGGCGATCAGGTCATGCGCGCCTTCGACGCCGGATGGGGCGGCGCAGTCTGGAAGACGCTCGGCGACCCGATCGTCAACGTCTCTTCGCGCTACTCGTCCATCGACCTCAACGGCCAGCGCATGATGGGTCTCAATAACATCGAGCTCATCACCGACCGGCCGCTCGATCTCAACCTGCGGGAAATCGCCGAAGTAAAGAAACGCTATCCGGCCCACGCCGTAATCGCATCCCTGATGGTCGAATCCAAACGCGAAGCCTGGCACGAAATCGTGCGTCGTTCCGAAGGCGCCGGAGCCGACGGACTCGAACTCAACTTTGGATGTCCCCACGGCATGAGCGAACGCGGCATGGGCAGCGCCGTCGGCCAGGTCCCTGAATACGCGCAGATGATCACCGAATGGGTCATGGAGGCCGCACGCACACCGGTGCTGGTGAAACTCACGCCCAATATCTCCGACATCCGCGCCGTGGCCCGCGCAGCCAAACGCGGAGGCGCAAACGGCGTTTCCGCAATCAACACCATCAACTCGATTACGGGAATCGATCTCGACACCCTGCGTCCCCGGCCTGATGTAGGCGGCCTGTCCTCGCACGGCGGTTACTGCGGACCGGCGGTAAAGCCGATCGCCCTGAACATGGTGCAGCAAATCGGCGCGGACCCGCAGTCTCAAATCCCCATCTCGGGAATCGGCGGTGTTTCCACCTGGCGCGATGCGGCCGAGTTCATCCTCCTCGGATGCGGCACGGTACAGGTTTGCACCGCCGCCATGCACTATGGATTCCGCATTGTCGAAGACATGGCCGACGGTCTCAAGAACTGGATGCGCGAAAAAGGCTTCGCCACCATCGAAGACTTCCGCGGCCGCAGCCTGTCCAAAGTCACCGACTGGAAAAATCTCGATCTCAACTACAAAATCGTCGCCCTCATTCACGAGGACAAATGCATTGGCTGCGATCTCTGTTACACGGCCTGCTGGGACGGCGCCCATCAGTGCATCCACATGGACCGTACTGCGCGCCCCGATCCGAAACGTATCACCGTAACTCCGATCCCGAAGCTCGACGGGCCGATGCCGGATCGTCACAAAACACCTCTCCATCGAATCCCGCGCGTCGATGAACACGAATGCGTAGGCTGCAACCTCTGCGCGCTGGTTTGCCCCGTGGAAAGCTGCATCACCATGGAACGAGTCGAGAACGGATTACCATTCCAGAGCTGGGAGCAAAGAATTCAATGAGCACATTGGTAATTCAGAACGGTACTTTGGTCACCGCGCTCCACACCTACAAGGCTGACATTCTGGTCGCGGACGGCAAGATCAAAGAGATCGCACCTCAACTTCCGAAAACCGCAGCCGACCGCGCAATCGACGCAACCGGGATGCTGATCTTCCCCGGCGGCGTCGATGTCCACACTCACATGGACATGCCCTTCGGAGGCACTACCTCAAGCGACGATTTTGAAACCGGCACGCGCGCCGCCGCGTACGGAGGCACCACCACCATCGTCGATTTCGCCATTCAGGCCAAAGGCACCAAAATGCGCGATGCCCTGGACACCTGGTGGAAAAAAGCCGAAGGCAAAGTCTGCATCGATTACGGCCTGCACATGATCGTCACCGATCTCGGCAACTCGGGTCTCGAAGACATGGACGATCTGGTGAGCGAAGGCGTCGCCAGTTTCAAACTCTTCATGGCTTATCCGAACGTGCTGATGGTTGACGACGCGACCATCTTCCGCGCCCTCGGACAAACCGCGAAAAACGGCGCGCTCATCTGCATGCACGCCGAAAACGGCGGAGCGATCGATGTCATAGTTCAGAAAGCTCTGGCCGAAGGCAAGACCGCGCCCATCCAGCATGCGCTAACCAGGCCCGTACGCGCCGAAGCTGAAGCCGTCAACAGGGCCATCGCTTTATCCGAAATGGCCGGA
>Ga0206876_1142_pt1 | contig 19616 bp, 15 predicted proteins | sample Alteio_BWOrgCont_10_FD_152619 | JGI IMG/M metagenome (GOLD analysis project Ga0206876, IMG submission 152619) | Enriched cells from forest soil in Barre Woods Harvard Forest LTER site, Petersham, Massachusetts, United States -... | ecosystem: Environmental > Terrestrial > Soil > Temperate forest >...
ATCCAACTGCCGTGGAGTGCGGGCAGGAAGACCCACCAGCCTGCCGCGATGATGAGCAGCGCTTGGAGGAGATTCCAAGGCGTGGCGCCTGCGGGGCTTGCTACTTCTGGCGTGTTCTCACCAGGGGAATTTTGCGTGACAGGCCCGGTCGGGGGCTTGGGTGGCGTGCTTTTTTTCCGGGATCGTTTCGCCATGAGGTCGGGTCACGGTCTTATACCAATTCCGGGGGTAATTTGGTATTGCTCATTCTAGCCTCCTGATCTGGACCGATTCAATTGGAGGGTCCGGCTAAGTTTGTTGAAGGATGACGGATTTCTATAATGATCCGTGCGGTAGAAAAACGGCGTCGGTGTCGTCGTGATAAACTTCCTTCCAGCCCGGTTCGGTCAGAAGTTTGGGATAAACGGGGTCGACGATGGGAACGAGGATGGCGTCGGGCTTGGGAGAGATCAGGAGACTTTGCCAGTGGTCTCCGTGAGCGGAGAAAAAGTCGTCGACCCGGCGATAGGTCGCAGGGAGATAAACGAGATCGTAGCGGCCATCCATCGAGACGCGCATCTTACCGCGCAATTCCCACATCGCGTAGCTGCCGTAGTTGAAAGGGACGAGAAGATCGCCACGAACCTTGCGCGCCTTAAGGTAGTCGACCGCGTCCCTTGGCGCAGAGACGTGAGGATAATCGAGGTTCAGTCCCGTTCCGGGCAAAACGACCAGGGCCGCGTAGAGCGGTATGAGGAGGAGCGTGGTGCCGAGGGCCATGTGGCCGAGGCGCTGCAGAGGATGGTCGTCGTCTCGTGCGCCGGGTTCCTCGACAAAGAGCCCGGGGGCCAGCGCGCCGGCAACGGCGGCAAAGAGCGAGGTATTGCGGGCGGAAAGAAAGAGTACCGCGAAGATACCCATGAGAAGGACAATCGGACGATCCATTTTCACCCAGCCACGTCGATAAAACTGGATACCCAGGGCCACGATCAGACCAACGAAGAGGAGTTTATAACCGGGATAGACCCCCAATGGATTTGTCCACCACGGGACGGGTTGCCATTCGCCGAAGTCCTGCCGGGACGTGATCAGTGCGCGACCGGTGGATAACCACAGCCTTGCCCCAAAGGGATTGATCAGAGTCGCCAGCAAACAGACCCCGAAGCGAGCGGCCCAAATTTTCCAATGGCCTTGGAAGATCATCTCCACGAAGCCCACCATCAGGAGCCAAGCGAGGCCGACGACAAAGCCGCCGTGAAGATTGGCCCAGACAACCATCGTGATCGCGTAAAGGTAAGTGGAGACGGGGTGTCCGTGGCGCTCGCGTTGGAACCAGTAGAGCCAGAGGGCAAAAAAGATATGGGAAAAGGTCATGCAGCGAATGGCCGATTGAAAGGAGGGAAGCAAAGCCAGCAGGACCAAGGCGTAAAAAGCAGCGGTCATCATCGTGGGACGGCGCTGGTACATACCCGCCCAGACGATGAGGGCCATGGTCAGCGTGAGTGTGACCAACTTCACGGCGACGAAGATATCCAGACCCGCCCATTGATAGAGACCGTAAAAGATGACGGCACTGCCCCATTCGTGATCGGCAATGATCTTATAGTCAGTGAGATAACTAAAGTAGTCGCCGGGGGGGAAATGGCCGGTGTGCCAAAGGAATTCCCCGAGGGCGAGGCGATGCCAGAGGTCGGGGTCTGCCCAATTGGTGACGGTGGCATCCGCCCAGATCAGAACGAGCAGGTAGAGCCAGAAGAAAAATTTAGCCAACGAAGTGGACACAACTCCAGCGCAACACAAAATAGCGGCTCTTGAACAGGCTTTTTGTGGGTAACGCGGTCGTCGCTTTCAATCGCCTTCCGTATTATTTAGCAATTTGCCTTTAGTGATCGGCATTGTAAAGTTAGACACCTATGGAACATACGTTTTCCGAGCATGTATTGACGGGAAGATCCAAGGCCACTGGGAATTTTGGCCTGGCCATTTTCGCCGGTCTCGCGGCGTCTGTATTTGGGTCGCTTGTTTGGATGGGAATCGCATTGGCGACGGGATGGCAGGTCGATTTTCTGGCCCTCGGCGTAGCCGTGTTGGTGGGAGGGGCCATCCATTTGAATGGCAAAGGATCACATCTCCTTTACGGCGTGCTGGGAATTTTCTTCACGTTTCTGGGGTGTCTGGTTGGTGAGATCGGCGTGGCCATCGTGCAATCGTCATCAAACTTGGGTTGGGACTATTATCGGGCGTTCAAGCACGTCCACTGGGGCGAACTGACCCTTGCTCTCATTGGCCAGATCACTCCGTTGATGGGCGTGGTCTATGCCGTGAGTGCTTTTTTGGCTTACAAGCTTTCCATTAATAAATAAAACGCCGCGGCGCTGACGTGCTTGCGGCGGGGCCTGTTCGTTGCTAGCAAAGGGCTGGATTGCGGCAGTGGGACTTTTCTCCCAGCCGCCCGTAACGACAATCAAGGGGGACTTATGGAGACGACGGAACTGGGCGCGGGGCCAACCCGCGAGACGCTGATGCTGGCGCTGAACGTGAAATTGTTGCGGGAGCAGAATCTTGTCCTGGGCATCCTGGCAGGGGCGGGCGCGGCGGTGGCCGGGGCGTTGATCTGGATGGGTATCACCGTGGCGACGCAAATGGAATTTGGCCTGGTGGCCATCGCGGTGGGTGCGGGCGTCGGTTATGCGATGCGTTTTGCGGGCAAGGGCGTGACAAAGATTTTTGGCGTGGCAGGGGCGGTACTTACCCTGCTGAGCTGTATCGCTGGGGAGGCCTTCAGCATCATTTACATGAACGCCACTGCGGACGGGACCGGCTTTTTCGAGGCGTTACCGCGCGTCGATTTCGTGGCACTCGTCCAAGGCATTGTGGCGCATTCGTCAATCATCACTTATGTCATTTATGGCTTTGGTATCTATCAGGGCTACAAGCTCTCTTTTAGGAAATTGACGCCGCAGGAGATTCAGGAGGCGGGGCTGGGGCCTGCGACACCGATGGCGCCAACACCTCCCTGATCGACATAGCCGCCGCCGTAAAGCGGTGGGAATGGGAAAACCCCGCTCTTACGAGCGCGGCTAACTAATAAATTGGAAACGAAAGTACGCTAAAATTTTGAGCGAAGCTGGCGGATGGGCAGGCTGAGGGCACGAGACAATTTTTTCGCGAGGTCGGGCTTGCGGCTGAGCGCGTACGAGAGGGTGGAATTCGTACAGCGGAACCACGCGATCTGTGTCGCGGGATCAACATGGTCGAGGTAGGACTGTTGCGCGGCTTCCGCTCCCACGACTTGCGCCCAGAGGGTCTGGTAACGGGCGGGGTTGTGGACCTGGCGTTGCTCGATTTGGCCGAGGACTTGATTGAGCGCACGGTGCGCGGATGGAGTGACCTTGCGATTGAAGGAAGGCTTTTCCGACAAGGCGTGCGAGGCGGCGAAATGGGCCTGTTCCTCCACGGTGAGCGCGCGACCAAGGGCGGCGACGGGAAGCTGGCCCAAGACGTCGTGGCTGGCCTCCTCGGCGAGTTGCGCGTAGGCGAGCGCCTCGATGCGCGGTTTGAGTTGGCGCAGGAGGAGATCGGCGGGAAGATTGAGTCCACCCTGCCGCGCCTCGAGGAGAAGCTGGCGCTGAATTTCAAGCCGGACCTGGCGGTAGCGAAGGGTCTCGACAATGAGATAGGGCTGGCTGGACGAGCCGTTGCCGAGAACGCGCTTGAGTCCGTTGGCCTCGACTTTTTTGCGTTTGGGGATCGACTTGAGATCGCGGCGCAACTTGAGTTCGCTGTAAGTCTTAAGCTCTTCGCGTTTGTCGCGCGGAGTTGGAGGTCTACGCGGCGGCATGTTCGTCGAGGGCGCGAAGATAACGGAACGAGTAGAGGCCGCTGTCGTGGCCATCGTTCCAGGTGGGCTGGAGAGCGTAGCCACCGATGAAGCGGAAGCTGCGGAGTTCGAAACTGTGCGGGCCGTAGCTGACGTGAGGGCGTTGGATGTTGCCCATGACGTCAGGCTCGCCACCGCAAGCGGCGCAGGGGCAGTGACGGCGAAGTTTTTCGAGCGGAAAATAGTTCTCCACACCGTCGCTCCAGACGAGCGCGAGTTCGTTGCCGATGATTTCAGCGCGGGCGGGGTGGAGGGTCATTTCAGTAAACGTTAAGACGCCCCCGACATCCAGCAAGAGGTTTTAGACATGAGGCACATGAAGGACATGAAGCGAGCCTGCCTAAAACTTCACGTCTTTCATGTTCCTCATGTCTAAAATCGGTCTAAAATAAGGTATGATCCGCCATCTCTACGTGCATACGCCATTTTGCGCGAAGATTTGCCCTTACTGCGCGTTTTACGTGCATCAGGGCGGGGTGGCGCAGCAGCGGGAATTTGTAACGGCGTTGCGGACGGAATGGCAGCGGGCGAAGAAGGAGTTTCCCCTCGCCCTTGATACGATTTATTTCGGGGGTGGGACGCCTTCGATTTTAAGCGCGGAGTTGTTTTCGGAATTGGCAAAAGAATTGCCGCGTGCGCATTCGTGGAGTGAGTTCACGCTCGAAGTGAATCCGGCGACGGTGACGGACGCGAAGGCGGCGGCGTGGCGCGCGGCAGGCGTTAACCGGATCAGCTTGGGGGCACAATCGTTTGATGCGGAGATGCTGAAAATCTTGGGACGACAACATGCGCCGGGGGACATTGCGGAGACTTGTGCGCTGCTGCGCAAGCATGGCTTTGAGAACATCAATATCGACCTGATGTTTGCGCTGCCGGGGCAACGGGAGTCGATGTGGGAGGAGACGCTGCAGGCGGCGTTGGCCTGCGGGCCGCAGCACGTCTCGGCTTACGGTTTGACTTACGAGGAGGACACGCCGTTTTTTGAGAAGCTCGCGAAGGGTGAATATCGACAGGATGAGGCGCGGGAGATCGTGATGTTCGAGCGAACGCGGGAGGTGCTGGGGGCGGCAGGCCTGGTTGATTATGAGATTTCGAATTTCGCGCGGGCCGGTTTTGAGTCGCGGCATAATCTTGGTTATTGGCGTGGGGATGATTATCTGGGACTGGGCCCGAGCGCGTGTTCGACGATTGGGACGAGGCGCTGGAAGAACGTACCGGACACGCGGACTTATGCGGAGCGGATCGCGAAGGGGGAATCGTTGAAGGAAGAGATCGAGGAGATTGATGCCGCCACACGCGCGAAGGAAAGAATCATGTTTGGGCTGCGGATGCGCGAGGGCGTGCCGCGGGAGTTGTTTTCCGATGCAGCGCAATTACAGGGACTGGAGGCGGATGGGCTGGCGGTGGAGGCGGAGGGCCGGGTGCGGTTGACGCCTCGTGGGCAGTTGGTGGCGGACAGTGTGGCGGGAATGTTTGTGTGACAACAATTGGCGCGAAATGAAATTTCGCGCGATGCAAGGACGTTCCCAAGTAAAACTTGGGAACGAGGAAAATTCTACGCCGCTTTCCGGGGCTTTTCTTCCTGGATCAGCCGCAGCATTTTTTTCGCTTCCACATCCGACATGCCGTGGGTGATTTGCACATTGAACCGCCGCGTGAGGTAATCCTCAATCGACATCCATTCCCCCTCGTATTCGATCAATTTTGACCAGGCGCAAATTTTGATCATTTCCTGCATATGTTGCAGACGGCGCAGCAGCACGAAAATCAACAGGATGAAACCGATGCCGATCACGATGAGCAAAATTGACAGATCAGAGTTGATCCGGGCAGCGTTTTGGTAGGCCTCCTCGCTTTGCTGGAGCAGTCCCCTCTCCATGGCATGCATGTCGGTCAGGTCGGCCCTGATTTGGTCCATGTCATTTTGCCCCGAATCGGTCATGACGATCCCGACCGCGCCGGCATGATCGAGCCGTTTCTCCAAGGTCACGGTCCGGGCCATTTCGGCGAGCTTGCCGTCCACCAGCGGACCGAGCCGGTCGAGATAACCTTGCTGGACGGGGTCGTCCAGGGTGAGTTGCCGAAGGTTTTGGAGGTGATCGCGGCTGCGGGCAACCGCCTCGTCATAGGGCTTGAGATAGCTCTCTTTGTGGGTGAGAAGATAACCGCGCTGACCGGTTTCCGCGACATTGAGATCGGACAGTAACGCTTCCAGATTAAGCAGAATGGTGCGGGTATGCATGACCCATTCGCGGGAGGCGCGATAGTTGCGGACGGACTGCCATTGCAAATAGCCGACGATCAACAGGAGTATGACCGGGAGGGTCATTCCCCACATAATGAGACGGCGGGTGGTCAGATAGCTGTTAAGAGCCTTCACAAGTAAACGAAACTACATGAAAACGTACCATAGCTTTTCGACAGAGGAAGCCCGATTCCAGTTAACGGTCAACCACGGCGGGCGGCCTAATCGGTCAGTTCAACGTTCCAGTAGGCGAGGTCGACGAAGTGCTTCCAAGAGTCGTCGCTGGATTTGCTGAACTGGAGATGGAGCATGGGGCGCCACTTGGGACGCTTCGGTTTGTGGAGCAGTTTCAGGCCCGCCTCGGGAGGCGTGCGGTTGCCTTTGCGGCTGTTGCAGGGGACGCAGGAGCAGACGATGTTTTCCCACGAGGTCTCGCCGCCGCGGTCGCGCGGGATGACATGGTCGAGATTGAGGTCCTTGCGGTCGTACTTGTGTCCGCAATACTGGCAGGTGTTGTGGTCGCGCTCGAAGATGTTGTGCCGCGTGAATTTCACTTCCTTCTTCGGCATGCGATCGAAAAAGAGGAGGAGGATGACCTTGGGCACGCGGATCTTGAAGGAGACGGTGCTGACGACGTCGCTGCCTTCGTAGCCGCGCGAGAAGCTGAACCATTGGTCGAAGGTCATGGTCTGGAACGTGCCGCTATCGGCCTCGACGACTTGCGCGTGGCCTTGGTAGAGGAGCATGAAGGCGCGCTTGACGCTGCAGATGTTGACGGCCTGCCAGAGACGATTGAGCACGAGGACGTTGTTGCTCAGGATCGCTTCCATGGATCCCTTTCAATCACGAGGGGCGCAGTGCCCTCGGCCAACTGGACGCGTGGTTATCACGTTGGGCAAGCTTGATAGCAAAGGTGTGAATAACTGTCAACAGGAGGTGCGTTACGTTGGGGTGACGAAACGTAGCCGCGCTCGTGAGAGCGTGATCTCCACCGCCTCACGGCGGCGGCTACTTTAATGAAACAGTTTGTTGATCGCTTTGTTGAGCACGTTTTGGATTTGCGTGTTTTGCATGAGCAGACGCTGAGGCAAATCGGTTTGCGGATCGGACATGGTGCCGGAGACGTGGAAGGCAATTGTGCCGGTGCCGTCCTGCTGCTTGACGAACGAGGCGGCCACGGCGGATGGGAGTTTGTTCATGGCGTCGCGGGTCAGGATGAGGACGAGATCGAGGTTGAGTGGGCCATCGAAGTTGATCGTTCCGCCGCCGGTGATGCTGAAGATCGAGGACTGAATTTGCAGGCTGGTGAGTTGCGTCTGGCCCCAGTTCAGGACGATAAAATGGCTCTGCGCTTTCTTGATGATCGGCTCCTCGAGTTCCTTGACCTTGAGGACCTGCCCGATCTCCTGGAGCATCTTCACGCCCTCAAGTTTGCCATCCGTGAGTTGAAAATCGCCTTCGGCATTGCGGTCGCCATTCTCGATCCAGGTGCTCTGGAAATCGAGCGTGCCGGTCAGCTTGGCCGAAGAATTGGACGTCATCGCCGAGGTGAGTTGCGAGACATCGACGCCCTTGCCGTTGAGATTGAGAATGGAAGCCTGGGAGGGTCGCGGCTGAAAATCGCCCGCAAGATTGCCACCATAAGCCGAGGCCGCGAAGGGACTGGCCGCGAATCCGCCCTTGGCTGGATTGTAGGTGAAGGGCGTCGAGAAACGGGTGACGTGCCAGTTGGGCGGCATCGCGATATCCGCGATCTTTAACGTGCCGGTGATGTCTTTTCCCTCACTATACCCGGACGTGTTTGCGTCCATATCGATGCCCGTCAGACCGCCTAGGGACTTACTCGGGCCATCTTGTACGGAGACGGAGCCGTTATTGATCCGGACCTGGTCGAGAATGAATTGGAAAGGCAACGCCGTCCCCTCTCCTTGCATGGCGCCCGAGTCCATGGCCCCTGGCAACGCTTGCGCCGTTACCGGAGCGGTTATCTCCTTGTTCAGGATGAACTGGGGCTGGTCGAGCGTTACTCCGGTCAGCCGCAACCGGCGATGAAGCAACTCCGTCCAGGTGTAGGTGCACGTTACGTTGGTCACGGTCACGCCCAGCATGCCCTGGCCAATCGCGGGCGCCGAATCGATCTGCGTGACGAGGCCCTGCAATTTGACGCCGGTGAAAACGTTGAAATCGATTTTTCCAATCTTCACCGTGCCGCCAAGTGAGCTGGCCGCACGACTTTCGACCTCCACCTTAAATGCGTCCGAGTGGATGTAGGTGTTGAGCCATGCCGCGCCGATGGCTATAGCTAGGACAGCCAGCACGACGACGACTGCCACACCACCGAGAATCCAACGAAGAGCGCGCATCCCCCAACTTATCGCACAGAAGTAGCCGGAGCCAACCTTGAATCGAATTTGCATCATCGCCAATCCCGCCGCGCGGGGCGTCAAGGCGCGGCTCAAGAGCCTGGAGCGGCTGACGCGCAATGTCGTGATCAAGACGACGAAGGGCCCGGGCGATGCCGAGGCGCAGACCGAGCGCGCGGTGGAGCAGGGGTACGCGACCATCGTGGCGGCAGGGGGCGACGGGACGATCAACGAGGTGGTCAACGGCATCGGTTCGTCGCCGGTGGCGCTGGGGATTTTGCCGATGGGGACGGTCAACGTTTTCGCGATGGAGATGGGAATTCCGCTGAATCTCTTGGCAGCGTGGAAGGTCATCCGCAGTCACAAGGTGCGCGCGATCGACCTGGCCAGCGCGAACGGGCATCTCTTTGTGCAGATGGCAGGTGTCGGCGCGGACGCGCAGGTGGTCCAGCGGAACAGTCGCATGGTAAAGCATGTACTGGGGCCGCTCAGCTACCTGCTTACCGCCACGCAGGTCGCCGCCGAGAAGCCGCCGAAGCTGCGGGTCTTCTGCGACGGACGGCCCACGCTGGAGGGTTCGTTTGTCCTGGTCGGGAATGGCCGGTTTTACGGCGGGCCGTTTTCGCTCTTCAGTGAGGCGGACATGCAGGACGGGTTGCTCGATGTCTGCGTTTTTAAATCAATGAATTATCTCGCGCTGATGCGGTACCTGCGCGGGCTGGTTTTCGGGTCGCTGACGAAATTCACGGACGTCGAGTATTTCAAGGCGAGTCATCTCATCGTCAAATCAGACCGGCCGGTACCGCTGGAAGCGGATGGGGAATTGGCGGGACATGCGCCAGTGGAGTTTACGGTGAAACATAAGAAGTTGAGGGTGTTGGTGCCGGGGTAGGAAGTTGCTCTGGTTCTTTCTCGTTCCCAAACTCTATTTGGGAACGCGCTTGCTGAGGCAACTCTGTTGCCGATCCCTGTGGATTTGAAGTGGAAATGGCGTGTCACGGAGCAATGGAGTTGCACGGACAATTGCGTTCCCAAATGGAGTTTGGGAACGAGGAAGCGCAGAGGGAAGGCACCCGCGCAAGGGCCTGAGCGGACTACTAGAGGTAAAAGGCACTGCGGCTAAGGCCAGCGGTGGCCATTAAAAGGCGGTCGCTCAAAGAAGAATGGGTGCGGGGGAATATCCCTCCAATACACGACGGCGTGGTCATCTCGGTAGACTTCGTGCCAATCGGGTTGGAGGTGCAGGAGCTGGTTGAGGGGGAGATAGGGATCGAGGATGGCGGAGTCGTAGTTGCCTTGGTCGAGGGTGGTGCGCCAAGTGGTCTTTTCACCGGAACCGGCGATGCCTTTGCCCATGTCCATATCGACGAAGGCGAAGACGGCGGGGTCGCCGTAGAAATCGCCGCGATCATCCATGCTGACGCGGAAAGCGGGGCGCATGTTCCAGAGGAGCGGTCCGGCATTCGCGGTCGTGGTCAGCGGTCGATGAAAGCGATCGGGGTGGGCCTGCAAAAAGGAGACCAACTGCGGGGTCACGCTTTTCCCCACCTGAATATTCTGGCCCAAGGGCGTGTGGCCAAACAGACACGCGAAGAGAAGCACGACGACCAGCGCCAGTGCGGCGTCAATGCGCGAATAGCGTTGCTGCTCCTGGAAATCGCGCAACCGTTCCCGGACGAAGGGCATCCAGGTGCCGTGAAGCAGGACCTCCAAATCGCGCGCCACCGGGACTGCTGCGACGATCACGAGCAGGAGGACGTGGCGCTGCGTCTTGAGGCCCTCGAAGAGAAAAAAGAGTACCGGCACGAGGGCTTCCGCCCGCCAGCGCGGCGCGTTCTTGCAGGCCCGCGTGAGGAAGACGACGAAGACGATGAAGAGAATCGCGAGCGCCGACATGGTGGGCGTGGAAAAATTGGGCGGCAGAAATTCGTCCCAGAGCGCGAAGCTCTTATAGGTGGTCGCCAACAGGACGACGTGATGGTGCAGGGTCCAGCCCCAGGGATTGAGTACCGTGGCCAGCGCGCAAAGAAGCGTGAGGCCGATCCACGGAATGAGCGGCGCTGCGTCGCCGTCCACCTGCCCGGTGAGGCGATCAATCAAGCGCCCGAACATGGCGAGGCCAAGAAAGAGGAGCGCCGCGAGCCAGCCCGCGTGGAGATTGGCCCAGGCCGCGAAGACGATCGGCAGGATGATCCAGTCGCGCTTGAGTGGAACGGTGCGCTGGTTCCAGACTTCGACCACCAGGGCCATGAAGAGGTAGGTGAACAAGAGCGGCCGGACAGCAAAGTGGAGATGCAGCGTGAGGAAAGCCAGGCCGGTGTAGAGCAGGACAACGGTGAGCGAGAAGCCTGACTGGAGAAGCGTGCGATAAACGCCAAGAACGGCGGAGGCAAATAGGCCGTAACCGAACGCACAAACGAGGGCCAGTCCGCCAAGACGATAGAGTTCGCCGATGGTGGTCTCGAAGCCCCACTCGAAGTCGAACCAGGGTTCACCGGCGTGGGTGTAGCTGAGCGGGTCGGTGCGTGGGACGAGGCCGGTCTCGAGAATGACTTCCGCCGTGCGGAGATGGCGACCGACGCCGGGATCCTCGAAAATGCTGTTGGCGGCCTCCGGGCTGAAGAACATCCAGAGCCCGAGGAACAGAAAAAGGAAAAAGCCGAAGGTGGGCAACCACCAGATGGGTTCTATCTCGGGCTCAGCCATGGAGGGACACGCTAGAGTCTGTCGCGGCTTCTGCCGACATCAAAAACGTGCAGCCTCCGCTGGAAGCTGCACGTTTGAAATATGACCAAGTCACGGAACCATGCGGAATCAGCCCTCAAGGGCCGGGAACATAATTCGCCCCACCCGGTGCTCTTGCCACCTGAGAATCAATCGTCGTGTAGACTGCTCTAAGATTCGTTCCCAAGTTGATCAGGATGCTAATGGCGACGACCGAGATAAAGGCAAGAATCAGGGCGTATTCCACAAGCGTCTGGCCCCGGCACTTGACCCGACGACGAAAACGCACGGCTGACTGCGGATAAATAGGGACCGGCCTTTTGACGTTCTTCATGCCACTCACCTCCTTTCCTGGGTGAATCCATCTAGGCATGGCTTAACCGGCTTGATGCCGGCTTTCCCGTCGCGGCACGCTGGCATGCTCGCGGTGTATATGTGATCGCAACCACGGAATCGTGGGAACCACCATGCTGTATTTGGATTCTGTCTGAAAGTCATACAGTTTAAAATCAGTCCGACACGCAGCCCGAAGGCGCGTTACGATTACAAGACTAACCTTCTGGAGTCAAAATTAACGACCGTAAACAAGTTTATGCAATAAACATGCCATACGTCAAAAGTTCTCTCATTAATGATCTTTGCAAGGAGAATTCTGTGATTCACCTCCTGAAAGAGAGGATCGGCGCGGTAAAGGTTGCCTAGCGAGGAACCATTTACCGCAGTCTGGCGAATTGTGAAGTGTGGTTCTTCGCTCGAAATCCTGCCCGTAACCAGATAGAGTCAACATTCCATGCCTTCTGTTTTCATCAAAACCTATGGTTGCCAGATGAACGTGCGCGATTCGGAACAAGTCGCGCGCGACCTGGCTAGTCGCGGTTACGATCTCGTCGAGCGCGAAGAGGGCGCGGATGTCGTACTGCTCAATACCTGCTCGGTGCGCGACATGGCGGAGCAAAAGGCGATCAGCAAAATGGAGACGCTGGGCGGTCGCAAAAACAAACGTCAACATCAGATCATCGGTTTTCTCGGCTGCATGGCGCAGAGCCGGGGGGCTTCGATCCTGGATGAATTGCCGGATGTCGATTTGGTCATCGGCACGCAGAAGTTCCACGAGACGGGGCGGTATATTGATGACCTCTTCAAGCAACGACAGGAGATTCCGGGGATCAAACCGGAGCGGATCGTTGACGTGGCGGAGGAGAGCGGATCGCAGAACACGATTCGCGATCATCTGCTGGCACCGAACCAGGTGACGGCTTTCGTTTCGATCATGCAGGGCTGTAACATGCACTGCACGTTCTGCATCGTGCCGAGTACGCGCGGGGCGGAGCGGTCGCGGCCGATTGCGGAGATTGTGGCCGAGGTAGAGTCGCTAGTGCGGCAGGGGGTGAAAGAGGTCACGCTGCTGGGGCAGATCGTCAATCTTTACGGGCGGCATGAGTTTCCGGTGGTCGACGGACGCTCGCCTTTTGCGCAACTGCTGCGCGCGGTTTGTGCGGTTCCGGGGCTGCAACGAGTCCGGTTTACTTCGCCGCATCCGATCGGGTTCAAGGATGACATCGTCGCCTGTTTCCGCGACCTGCCGAACCTTTGCGAGCATGTGCATTTGCCGATGCAATCGGGCAGTGACCGCGTGTTGAAGGCGATGCATCGCGCGTATACGGGCGCTGGTTACTTGCGGTTGATCGAGAAGCTACGCGCGGCACGACCGGAGATCTCGTTCACCACGGACATTATCGTCGGGTTCCCCGGCGAGACGGAGGAGGATTTCCAGCAGACGTGCGAGCTGGTGCGGAAGGTGGCATTTGATAATGCGTTCGTCTTTCGTTACTCCCCTCGCCGCGACACCCCGGCGGCGACGATGGAGGGGCAGTTGTCCGAAGAGATCAAGATGGAGCGGAACCAGGTTCTGCTGAAGATTCTCGATGAAATCGCGGAGATTCGTGTGAAGGGACTACTGGGTCGCGAAGACGAAATTTTGGTCGAGGGCGAGAGCCGCACGAATCCGAAGCGGTTCCAAGGCCGCACGCGAACCAATCGCCTTGTGCTGATCGAAGCCAACGAACGCTGGCGCGGGGAATTGCTGCCTGTGCGGCTGACGGAATCGACCGGGTTTACATATTACGCGGAGCCCGTCTTGATATAACGGCATTTTTATGGATGACTCTTACTACGAGCAGAGAATCTTTGAGTATCATTATTGGTGGGATTGCACTTCTGTTTGTACTGCTTGAGGTAATCCTAGACATCACAGATAACGCTTAAACAACCAGTAAACGGGGACAGTTACAGTTTCAATTAGATAGCCCTCAGGAAGCCATCGCAAGAAAAAGACCGTTGTTCAGCACATGTAAAAGCACCGGCAGCCGCAGGGAACCGGTCTTCAGCCGCACCCAACCCTGGACGAGACCGAAGCCGAACAGGGGCGCGAAGTAGATTCCTTGAAAATGGACGAACGCGAAGCCAAAGGCTGTGAGGATCACCACGGGGGCATCCGGCAAATATCGCTTTAACGCCTCGAAAAGATAGCCGCGAAAAAGGACTTCCTCGGCCAGTGGCAACGCCAGCGCGACACAGGCAAACGCCAGCCAGACGGAGCCGTGCTTCGCCTTGTCAATCAGCACTTCCGTCGGCTGTCCGGGCAGCGCGGCGTGCGTGGCCCAAAGGTAGATTTTATCATAACCGAGCAGCAGGACAAAAATCATCACGTAGGCCCCAAGGCCATATTGAAAAAGGACCTGCCACGAAGCGGCGGACGCTTTCCATATCCTTCGCCGGTTCGGCCCGAAGGAAGAGGCGATCAAGGGCACGGCGCTGAAAAAACACGTCACGACAAAAAACGTGCTCGCGGTTAGCGATGCGCCCAGCACGATGAGCGCCATGAAGGCCACGGCCTGGCCCTCCAACTGAAAGACCAGCCAGCCCAGGGCCACCAAAATTCCGACCGATGTCTCGACCGCCCTAAAGCTGAAGTAAAAAAGAATGGCGCCTCCAACCACATACAGTCCCGCGAGAAAATAGAAGAATAGCATCAGGTACCGCCCAAAGAGCGTCATCACGAGAGCGGTATCGAGCGAATTGGTATCGGGGTTTTCCACGAACGCCTTCAAACTCAGGATGGCGATATGCTGCTTCAACTTCGCATTATCCGGGAGACTCGCCTGCGCCTTTTGGTACCACTTCAGCGCTTCCTCCGTGTTCGCCTTGACGCCCAGCCCTTTTTCATAGGCGTAGGCCAGGTTCCATTCCGCATTCGCGATGCCCTGGCGCGCCGACCGGTCGTACCAATAATAAGCGGTCTGCTCGTTGCGCTCGACGGCCCGTCCATTTTGATAAAACAAACCGAGGTAATATTCGGCCCTCCCCTCATCCTGCATGGCGGCGGGATAAAACCAGGCGAAGGCGTCCTTGTCGCTTTGCTTCACGCCCGTACCATAAAAATAAAGCGTGCCCAGCGACCTCTCCCCGGCGGCATTTCCGCTGTCCGCCGCTTTTTGGTACCAATAAAACGCCTTGGCCGGATCGATCACGGACGCTGGGCCGTGCTCATAAAAATAACCCAGCGTTACCTCCGCCCGGACATCGCCCGCATTGATGGCCGGCATATAGGTATCGAGCAGTGATTTCCGCACGACGGAAACCTTGTCCTCCTTCCCGCCCTCCCTCGGAATGGTCAATTCCACCGTGCCGCCGATGTCTCCTTCGAGGGCATGCCTGGCCTCAACTGCGGACATTTTTCGAGTTGTAACGCCATTGATGGCCGTGATCGAATCGCCCTTTATGATTCCTGCCAGCGCGGCAGAACTTTGCGCGGCGACGTAATCGACAACGGGAAAATCCGCGTCCTTGCCCCGGGAAAAAATCACTCCGATAAATCCCGCGTTGGTCGGTGGAGAATTATCGGCCTGGACGAAGGCCACGCCCATCCAGAGCGCCAAGCCGAAAAACAGAAGATTGAATCCACGCCTCATGGTCATCCGGATTTTCCACCTGCAATGCCCGACGGCAGGATTTGAAGTTGATCCGTGACCATGCTTAAGCGGAGCGTATTCGACCCGCCCGCCCTAGCAATCCTAATCCCGAATCCAGGGGTCTCGACATTGCTCGCTCAAGCAATCCGTCATCCTGAGCTTGTCGAAGGACCAGACACGTTCGGGCAAGAATTCCGACAGGACAAAACGCAGAACACTGCTCCTTTGCAACGGCCATATCGTACACTCGTGCGACATGTGTCTGGTCCTTCGACAAGCTCAGGATGACGGATTTTAAATTTGAACGATTTACCGAGACTTCCGACCCATTACACAAATCTCATCCCCAATCCGCATTTCGTTCTTTTCCCGCCCCATCGCCGCGATAGCGTGAATCAACCTTCTGGACACACGGAACCTCAAGGCGCTTGGACGGGAACCTCATTTTTAAAGGCGGGAAAATTCCATGAAAACCCAAACTCCCCTGCTCCGATGGTTACTGTCTGCCTTGCTGCTGGGATGCGCCTTCCCATCCATCGGCCAACTTCACGCACAGAATACTGACCGCCAAATTCCAGACGTACTCAAGCCCTGGGAAGACTGGGCGACCTGGGGCGACAAGGACCAAAAAGCACCGACTCCCTATCAAGACGCCTCGACCCATCTTCCGAGCTGGCCTTCCGTCCTCAACTTGAGAGTCAACCACGCCTCGGGCCAGTTCGACCTCAGCCTCACCGTCTTCTCCGCAACGTGGATCGCCCTGCCCGGCAACAAGGAAGTCTGGCCGCTCGAGGTCAAATCCAACGGTGCGCCCATCCCCGTCCTCGAGCATGAGGAGAAACCCTCCGTCCATCTCGGGCCCGGCGTCTATCACTTGAGCGGCACCTACCAATGGGACGAGTTGCCACAACGCATCATCATCCCGCAGGAGATCGGCGTCCTGTCCCTGCAAGTCGAAGGCAAGCCGGTCGATGCGGCCACATGGGACGCGGAAGGCTACCTCTGGCTGAAACGCGACCGTGCCGAGGCGACCGACAAAAATTTCCTCGGTATCAAAATTTACCGGATGATCGAGGACGGCATCCCGATGTGGCTGCACACGCAGGTGGAACTCGTCGTCGCGGGCAAAAGCCGCGAGGAGGACCTCAAGTCGATCCTGCCCGAGGGCTGGCAACTGGCCCAAGTCGACAGCCCGATTCCCGTCGCGGTCGATGATGCCGGGCACATGAAGGCCCAGGTCCGCGCCGGGAAATGGGTGATCCATCTCGATGCCTTTCACCTGACGCCCGCGCCCACGATCGGCTTTGCCGCCGGCACGACTCCGCTGCTCGACGAAGAACTTGTCGCGTTCCAGGCCGCGCCTACTTTTCGCATGGTGACGGTGGAAGACATCCCCTCAATCGACGTTTCGCAGACCACCTTTCCCGAAGAATGGCGCAGCCTTCCCGTCTATCGCTGGGAAACAGCCAAGCCTTTTCAACTCGTGGAACAGATGCGCGGTATGGGCCTGCAGAAGCCCGCAGGCCTTGCCATTGCGCGTCAACTTTGGATGGACGAGAACGGCCAGCGTCTCGTTTTTCTCGATCAGATCAACGGCCAGCGGCAACAAATCTGGCGGCTCGATGCAGCCGATAACGAGGACCTCGGCTCCGTCCGCAGCGCGGGCCAGGGACAGCTCATCACCCGCGATCCCAGCAACGGAGCGCCGGGCGTCGAGATTCGTTCCCGCGACCTCAACCTCCAAGCCGCCGGACGCATGACCCGGGCGCGGGAGATGTCCGCCACGGGCTGGCAGACCGACGCCGATTCCCTGCGCGTCATCCTCAACCTTCCGCCGGGCTGGAGACTCTTTGCCCTCTTCGGCGCGGACTGGGTGAACGGCGCGTGGCTCACCGCGTGGTCGCTGCTCGATCTCTTCCTCCTCCTGATTTTCACGCTCGCTGTCTATCGCATGTTGGGCCTGGGCGCGGGCATTCTCGCCTTCGTCGCCTTCGGCCTGGCCTACCATGAACCGGACGCGCCGCGCTATCTCTGGCTCGCTCTCCTCGTTCCCATCGCGCTGCTGAAAGTCACGCCTGCCGGATGGGCGCGCTTCTTGGTCCAAATTTTGAAATATGTCCTGATCGCAGTCTTGATCATCAATCTCGCCCCTTTTGTCGCGGGCCAAATCCAACAGGCGCTCTATCCGCAACTGGAAGGGCCGGAAGCGCCATCAGGGATCATGATGGGAGCCGCGTCGGCGCAGACTTTCGGAATCGCCAATGGCAATACGCTTTCCTATGCCAACGCAGGTCAGACTGAAAAATCGTTCGACACAGCCAATGAAGACATGCTCGTCCGGAAAGGAAACATCTCCTATGGCAACGCCAACTCCGACGCCGCTGCTTATAATAACGCCAACCCGTATAGCAGAAATGGCTATGAAAATGCCAACGCCCCTGCATCTGCGGTCACATCGGTAACTCTCTCTACCCAAGCTCAACTCCCTCAGGCCCAAGCTGCGGGGGAAGCCACGACTGACAACGCCGCCGCACCGCAAGGCGGCTCATGGGGACGATCCAAGTCCAACCTAAATTACGACGTCAAGACGCGCATCCAGACCGGCCCCGGCGTCCCGCAATGGCGCTGGCGAACCGTCAGCTTCGGCTGGAACGGCCCGGTCCAGTCCTCGCAAAAATTCTATCCAATCCTGATTCCACTCTGGCTCGAGCGTATTCTCTCCGTGCTGCGCGCGGTACTTCTCATCGTCCTGGCCTGGGTGCTCCTCGATGCGTCGAAAATTCGCATCGCCTTTTCCGCGAGGGGAAGGACCACCGCCCTTGCGATCATCCTGCTGGTTTTCAGCGTGGTCTCAATGTCATCAGCCCACGCCCAGAATCCGATTCCCGACAGGGAGACCCTCGCCACGCTGCGTGATCGCATCAACGAAATCTCGGACGCCTATCCCAACGCCGCCGATATCTCCACCGTCACGCTCACGCTACGCGATCGCAAAGTCGTCATGGACGCGGAGATCAACACCGCGCTGCAAGTCGCCGTTCCGCTGCCGGGCAAGCTCCCCGCGTGGTCGCCCGTGAGCGTGCAGGTTGATGGCCAGCCCGAGGCCGCCCTGCGCCGCGATGGCGACTACATCTGGATCGCCCTGCCCGCGGGCGTGCATCATGTCCATCTCGAAGGCCTGCTCCCCGAAGTCACCGAGTGGGAATGGACGTTCCAGTTGAAGCCACGTCACGTCGTGATCGACGCCCCCGGCTGGACCTTCAGCGGCGTCAAGCCCGACGGCATTCCCGAGCAACAAGTCTTCTTTACGCAGAAACAGAAATCGACCGGCATCGCCTCCAGCTACGGCTACGACCGGCAGGACCTCCACACCATCGCCACCGTCGACCGCCATCTGGAACTCGGCCTCGTCTGGCAGGTCCACAATGAAATCTCGCGCCTCTCCCCCGCGAACCGCGCTATCTCGATCCGCGTCCCGCTGCTCCCCGGCGAAAAAGTGCTGACCGCCAACATCACCCCGGTGGACGGCTGCATCGACGTGCGCCTCGGCGCGAATGAAGGATCGTTCACCTGGGACAGCGAGTTGCCCGTGACCGATCATTTGAACCTGGCCACCAAGGCGGACGACACCTGGGTCGAGCGTTGGTACCTCGTCGCCTCGCCGGTCTGGAATGTCACGATCTCCGGCCTCGCACCCGTCTTCGAACCCGACGCCGCCGATCTCGTGCCCGTCTGGCATCCGTGGCCGGGCGAAAAAGTCGACCTCACCATCAGCCGCCCCGAACCGGTCGTCGGCGCCACCGTCACCGTCCACAACGTCCAACACAACGTCTCGCTCGGTTCCCGTCAACGCACCTCCTCGCTCACACTCCAACTCCAATGCAGCATCGGGGACGATTTCGGGATCGAGTTGCCAGCCCAGGCCGACGTCACTTCCCTGACGCAAAATGGCACACCCGTTCCCGTCCGCAAAGATGGGCCCCGCGTCATTGTTCCGCTACAACCGGGCGAGCAAACGATTTCAGTGGCATGGAAAACGGCCACGCCGTTGGACCTCAACGCCTCGGTCGACCAAGTCCGATTGCCGGCCGAAAGCGCGAACATCACCACGGTGCTCAACGTCCCAGAAAATCGTTGGGTCCTGTGGACCTACGGCCCATTGCGCGGACCCGCCGTGCAATTCTGGGTCATCCTTATTTGCTGCCTTATCGCCGCGCAAATCGTCGCGAGACTGAAAGGATCCCCTTTGACCGCCGGACAGTGGACGCTCCTCGGCCTTGGTCTCGCGCAGGTCCAACTCGGCGGTCTGATCGTCGTCGCATGGCTGTTCCTGCTTGTGTGGCGCGGGACCGATTCGTTCCAAAAACTAGGACCGTGGCTCTATAATTTAATTCAGGTCATCTTGATCGGTGCGACGCTCCTGGTCTTCATGCTTCTTCTCGCCGTCCTCAAGG
>Ga0206876_1143_pt1 | contig 19603 bp, 16 predicted proteins | sample Alteio_BWOrgCont_10_FD_152619 | JGI IMG/M metagenome (GOLD analysis project Ga0206876, IMG submission 152619) | Enriched cells from forest soil in Barre Woods Harvard Forest LTER site, Petersham, Massachusetts, United States -... | ecosystem: Environmental > Terrestrial > Soil > Temperate forest >...
GAAGCGGGCCATATCACTTACATGCGTACGGACTCGACAAACCTCGGCAAGCCTGCACAGGAAGCAATCTTGAAACATATCGAGAAAAAGTACGGCGCAAATTATGCTGCAGCACATGTCTTTACTGCAAAATCTAAAAACGCGCAGGAAGCGCACGAGGCAATCCGCCCCACCCATGTAGAAAAAGAGTCGCTGGGTTTGACGCCGGAACAAAAGCGTTTGTACGAACTCATTTGGGCGCGCACTGTTGCATCACAAATGACAGATGCAAAGATATTACGGACTAAAATTACTGCAAAGACAAAAACGGATATAGTTGCATACGAAAAAGCCCACGTTGAGTCGCACACTGATGAAGACGAAGTGCAGGAAACTGAGAGTACATCGGATTTTGTAACCTACTCACTAAAGTTTGGTACTGAGCCTGCGCAAAACTTTTCGAGCGGTTCTGGGGAACCGCGAGAAAGTTCTGCTTCGGCAAAGTCTGAGTTTTTCTTTTCGGCTAATGGCTCACGTGTGATGTTTGACGGATGGCTGCGCGCCGACCCAGCTGCACGCGGTGAGGATGTAGAACTTCCGGAAGTAAAAGAAGGCGAGGTTCTCAAAATCAATGATGTTACAGCGGACGAAAAACAAACCACGCCGCCCCAGCGCTACACCGAAGCAGGGCTTATTAAGGAGCTCGAGAAGCGTGGCATCGGCCGCCCGTCAACGTATGCGTCTATTATGCGCACACTCGAAACACGCGGATATACGGTTAAAGAAGGTCGCTCGCTTGTGCCGACAGATACAGGCGATGTTGTATCAACATTTTTGGAAGATAACTTCCCTACCTACATCAGCGACACCTTCACTGCCGAGATGGAAGACGAGCTCGACGACATCGCAACCGGTAAACGCGAATATGTAAAAACATTAAAGGATTTTTACACGCCGTTTTTGAAGGAAGTTAAATTGAAAGATAAAGAAGCGGGCAAGCTCACCGACTTGGGGCCGGCACCTATCGAATTCCCCTGCCCAATTTGCGGAAGCCCCATGGTGTGGAAGCTTTCACGCCAAGGGAAGTTTATGAGCTGCTCGCGCTTCCCTGACTGCCTTGGTGCACGGACTGAAAAAGGCGAGGTGATTTCAAACGACCCATCAAAGCCTCTGGGTATGCACCCTACAACCGGCGAGCCTATTTATGTATTGTCGGGACGCTTCGGGCCATTCGTCCAGATGGGCGAAACGCCAAAAGGTAAGGGGTCGACTAAAAAAACAAAGCCAAAACGCGCCTCAATACCAAAAGAAAAAGACCCATCAACCGTCACTATTGAAGAGGCGGCACATTATCTGGCACTTCCCCGCATGCTGGGTACGCATCCAGAGACCGGCATGGATGTCGTTGCAAACATTGGACGCTTCGGACCCTATATTGCGCACAACACCAAACCGAAAGCCGACTTCCGCTCACTCAAAACAGACGACCCATATACCATCACCTTCGAGCGGGCCATGGAGATTTTGAAAGAAGAGAAAAAACGCCGCGGGTTCCGTGCCAAGAAAGCCGAATAGATAAAGACGCGCAAAAGTATATACTGGGCTTATGCCAGAGGTGAAAGACATTCTGAACCTGATGAACGGGCCGTCTAAAGAGGACGCTGCCTTGGTTGAAAAGGCCTACAATTTTGCCGCGGAAGCACATAAAGACCACAAGCGGTTTTCGGGCGAGCCGTATCTTATCCACCTCGTTGAAACTGCCAAGGGTTTGGCAGGGCTCGGTATGAGTGCCAAAACTATTGCTGCAGGGCTTCTGCACGACTCTATCGAAGACGTTGGTATCAAACCCGAAACTATTGAAAAAGAATTTGATAAGGAAGTCCGGTTTTTAGTTGAAGGTGTAACCAAGCTCGGCCAGTTTAAATATCGCGGCACGGAACGCCATCGCGAAAGTTTGCGTAAACTCTTGGTTGCAACCGGCAAGGACGCACGCGTACTCATCATCAAGCTGATGGATCGCCTCCACAACATGCGGACGCTTAAGCATGTGCCTCCTGAAAAACAAAAACGTATTGCGCTCGAGACGTTGGAAATCTATGCGGCTATCGCTCACCGCTTAGGTATGGGTTTGGTACGCCGCGAACTCGAAGACATCGCGTTTCAATATGCATATCCGGAAGATTATGTCGAAGCAAAAAAACTTTTGAGTGAGAGGGCGAAAGAAACGTCCGAGCGCCTCGAAAAAATGTCCCGCACGCTCAAGAAAGAGCTTGCCGCAAACGGCATTACCAAATTCCATATCGAGCAGCGTGTCAAAGGGCTCTGGAGTTTGTGGCAAAAACTAAAACGCAAAGGAGGTGATATCGAAAGCGTCTTTGATGTCGCGGCAATCCGTGTCATCGTCCCCGACGTTGCCGACTGCTACCGCGTGTTGGGGCTCGTGCACAACCTCTGGCAGCCGCTGCCAAATAAAATTAAGGATTATATTGCCTTCCCTAAACCAAACGGCTACCAAGGGCTGCACACGACGGTGTTTTCCGGCGACGGCGGTATTGTCGAAATCCAAATCCGCACCGAGGAGATGCACAGGGAGGCCCAGTATGGCATTGCTGCGCACGTGATGTACAAGGAAGGCGCAAAGGGGGTCCAAACCTCCTCAGCAAGGCCGCCTGCCCGAGGCGGCTCGAGCTTCGATTGGATCCGCAGCCTGATGCCGAAATTAGGAAAAGTTCCTGCAACTCCTGCAGATGCGCAGGTTCGCGCGCGCGCGCGATACGGTGCACCGGAAACTCCGGAATGGCTTTCGGAATTGGAAGAGGAAACAAGCAATCCGGATTTTGAGACAACCTTGAAGACCGACATCTTCACACATCGTGTGTTTGCGTTTACACCAAAAGGTGATGTTGTAGACCTTCCCGCAAACTCAAGCCCGATAGACTTTGCCTATGCCATACACTCAGACATCGGCGACCATGTCTTTGGTGCAAAAGTAAACGGCAAGATGGTGTCGCTCGACACCGTGCTCCATAACGGCGACATCGTTGAAATCCAAACAAAAAAGTCCGCAACTCCAAAACAAAAATGGCTCGACTTCGCCAAAACTACCCTCGCCCGCCGCCACATCCGCCACACGCTTGAGGAAAAAAATCCTCCTACTACTCAAAAATAAATGGTTTGATATATCAAACCATTAGCCCAAATGCGCATGATCGTTCCACGTGATCATGCGCCATGTACCTTCGTTGTATTCCAAAACAGTGATACCTGTATTTGACGCAGTAAGGTGGTTGATAAAATATTCTTCCTGTTCCCACGTTGCCGTGTCCCCTAGCAATACTGCAAGGATTATATGCCTCAAAAATCGTCCATGGGTTACAACCGCGATTGATTCTTCATCTCGTGCAGCAAGATCTGTGAGCGCTTCTTTTGCACGAGCGTGGAGCATGGCGGGAGTTTCCTCATCTTCGTACCGCCCCTCTCTATCGCGCTCTGCAAGATATTTTTGGATAGCATCTTCCTTGTAAGAAAGGCCTACAAATGAGGTCGGATATTTTGCTTCTGCAAATAATGGGGAAAAGCTCGGGGTATGGCCCGTACGCTCTGCAATCTTTTCTGCGGTTTGTTTTGCGCGAAGCATGTCGCTTGAAAGCAGGAGGTCGAATGGTACTCTCGTTAGTCGATCTGCAATATCTTTTGCCTGTTCTAAGCCTTTTTCAGACAACGCATCATTTCCATCCTGCACCCTGCTTTCGGTATTAAACTGGGTCAAACCATGCCTCACAAAATAAACTTTTTTCATAGGGAGAAACTGCTCGGGTCAAAGGTGTTTTCGTCGTTCGTTTTTTCTTCAAGGGAACGGTCATCGGGATTTTCTGGAAGTATCTCAGATGCCAAGGATGCCGGAACAGAGCCGGCTTGCGAAACATCAGTTTCGTCCAGAGGCTGCTGCGCAGGTTCGGTAGCAGGTTCTTTCAAACTATTTCCTTGTGCGATGCGGCTAGCAAGCGCGGCAAAGAGCACACGGAGGTCATCCTCGCCCATAAAGTCGATGGACAGCTTGCCGCCATTTTCTTTCGGCTCAATAGCCACACGTGTGCCAAGAGCCTGTGTCAGTTCGCGCTCCATCTCCAAAATTTCTGGTGCATACAAATATTCTTTCTTGCGCACCTTGTCGAAGGCAATGCGGCGCGCGATAGACTCCGTGTCGCGTACCGTAAGCTTCTTGAGCATAATTTCGCGGAAGAGCACATTCTGTTCCTGCGGCCTGTCGATAAGCATCAACAGCGGGCGTGTGTGGCCCTCAGCTATTTTCCCTTCCGAAAGGGCTTGTTGCATTTCTGTTGGAAGCGAAAGAAGGCGGATCGTATTCGACACATATTCGCGGCTCTTTCCCACCTTTTCAGCAACCTGTACATGCTTAAATCCAAATTCGTTTACCAAACGGGCAAATGCATTGGCGCGGTCCATCGGGTTTAAATCCTCGCGCTGGAGATTTTCAATAATTGCAACTTCAAGTTTTGTTTTATCGTCATCGTAGTCTTCACGGATAATAACGGGTACTTGGCTGATGCCTGCCAAGCGCGCCGCGCGCAAACGACGCTCACCCGCAATAAGTTCGTACTCGGTTGCCAAGCCGCCGTCCGATTTTTCAAATTCTTTTCGCGTAACCGTCAGTGGCTGGATCACACCGTATTGGCGGATGGACTTTGCCAAATCCTCAAGTTTTGCTTGGTCAAATTCCTTGCGGGGCTGGTAGGGGTTGGGTTTTATTTTTTCAGTTTCAACCCAAAAAATTGCATTGTTGTAAAACTCCGACATAAAAGATATTCTACCATGGTAGATGCCGGAGCCTGCCTGTCGATAGACAGGTGGCGGAACCCGCCTGCCGGCGGGCAGGTGGTATACGCACAAAACATGTACACAGTATACGTTTTGAGAAGTACGTCGAAAATCTTCAGATACGTTGGGATGACCAATGATATTAAAAGAAGACTTAGTGAACACCAAAACGGAAAAAGCAAAACTACAAGTCGTTTTTTGCCTGTAGAATTAATCTATTCAGAAATTTTCGATACGAGAATACAAGCTCGAAATCGGGAAAAATATCTGAAAAGTGGAGTTGGTCGAGAATTTCTTAATTCTCTTAAAATATAATGCCGGAGTGGCGGAATGGTATACGCGCGCGACTCAAAATCGCGTCTCGCAAGGGATGGGAGTTCGAGTCTCCCCTCCGGCACAAAGTTGACAGATAGTCTTTTTTTAACGATTCTTACTCCGAATCGTCCTTTTACTTAATTCTAGGGGAGGCATCAATGCCCAACGTCATGGTCGCACTCGACCTAAAGAATCACCATTGGGAACGTGACGCGCCCTTGCTGATCTATAAACTAAAGCACGCTGGCTGCACCCACTACAAAGTTCATGGAAAACTTTCACCCATGGACCTTGGTGCCACGGCAAAACACCTGCGCACTGCAGTCCTGCCTGGAAAAAGCGCGGTGGTCATGATCGATATCAAAAAACATGACATCGAAAGCCAGATCATCGAGGCAGTGGAAGAACATGTCATGATGGGATTTGATCTCGTGACGGTTCACGCCAGCGTAGGAAAAACCATACTTTCTGAAGTCGTAAAGGAGTATGGCGAACATGTTGTCGCCGTAACCGTTCTCACTGGAATGAAAGACGAGGATGTCTTTGCAGTGTACGGGAAAACTCGAGCTGAAAAAGAGGTAGATTTCGGAAAGATAGCGTTCGACTCGGGTGTGACTAAAGGTGTTGTATCCAGTGCTCCAGGTATCCCTGCCATACAGGAGTATGTGAAGGGTGTCCCTTTTATGGCCCCAGGGATTCGTCCCGAAGGTTATGTGAGCAATGATCAAGTTGCAATTGCTACGCCTGCACAGGCAAGGGCTTTTGGGGCAAGCGTACTCATTGTCGGACGCCCCGTTATCGAGTCAAAATATCCCGAACAAGTATTTGCAGAAATCAGTCGGCAGAGCGCGGCACCCTAGGGTGCCGCTTTTCTTTTTTACATAGAGGGTGTACAAGTTTGATATGCCCATTCAACAAGTTCAGGGTAAACAACCGAAAATTATTGCGGTTGTGGGGCCAACGGCGTCGGGTAAAACGGCGCTGGGAATTTTTCTTGCACAAAAACTAAACGGCGAAATTATTTCAGCCGACTCGCGGCAAATTTACAAGGGATTGAGTTCAATAGCGCGCGTACCTAGTAAAAAAGAACGCGCAGGCATCCCCCACCACCTGCTCGAGTTCGCATCTCCAAAACGCCTGTACAGCTCAGGTGAGTTTGTGCTTGATGCTAAAAAAATAATTCAAAAATTAGAACAGAAAAAGAAACTTCCTATTGTCGTTGGTGGCACGGGGTTTTATACAGACACTCTTTTGCGCGGCCTGCAACTCCCCCAAGTCCCGCCCAATAAAAAACTTCGTACGCAGCTCGAAAAGAAAACTGCGCCTCAGTTATTTGCTATCTTAAAAAAAATAGATAAAAGAAGCGCTGCGCGTATAGATGCCAAAAACCCTCCCCGCCTTATCCGTGCAATAGAGATAGCAAAGTACCTAGGCAAAGTCCCCGAGATTTCATACAAGCCCGAATATGATGTTTTGTGGCTGGGCTTGCGGCCCGAAGCAAAAATCCACGAAAAAAATATTCATGCCGGAGTAACAAAACGCTTAAACAAAATGCTCGCTGAAGCAAAAAAAATTCGTCCCCTACTTTCGAAAAAGAACGTTACTGCACTTGGATTCGAATTGAAACCTCTTCTAGACTATCTAGATGAAAAGACTACCAAAAAAGAACTGGTTGAAACACTTGTTCGAGAAGAACTTGGCTACGTAAAACGCCAATGGCGCTGGTTTAAACGCCGCGACGATATCCATTGGGTAAAAAACCTGCCTGCGCGGGCAGGTAAAACAGAAGCACTCCGCCTTTCTAAAAAATTTACAGCAACGAAGCTTTAATAAAATTCTCGTGCATTTCAGAAAGTTCACCCGCATCCATCTGCTCAAACGCGATAGCTGTCGTTTCAGCCTTATCGCGGAAGATATCATCCTGTTCTTTTACTTCTGGATGGACTTCGAGCGCCCGTTCGTTAAAACCCAATAGATACAAGCCATCGAGCGTCCGTACACGAGAGAGCGCCACATATCCCTGCCCATATTCAAATGCTTGGCTTAAATCTATTACAGCGGCATCCAGCGACATACCTTGGCTTTTATGCACGGTAATAGCCCACGCAAGGCGCAATGGCAGCTGCTCTATTGTGGCTAATTTTTTATTGCCATCCTGTACGGCCCATTCAACCGTGTCGACTTCTATAATCCGCCCATTCGTCAGCTTTACTATTGGATGTCCGCTTAGTTTTGAAAATTCGAGTACCGAGCCGATAGTGCCGTTGTAATACTCACCCTCGGGGTCGTTTTTAGTAAACATTACTTTTGCTCCTACTTTGAGCAACAACTTTTCGGGCGAAAGACAGTTCCGTTTCAGTGATTCAACGAGCGGCAGCGAACCTTTGCTTCGCATCTCATACATCCGCGGCAGTGTTGGGAGTTTGCCAAGCTCGGCATCGTTTAACCTGTCGACGTTGGCATTATGTGGAAATAGTTTTGTATACACTCCTGTGTTTGGTACCGCCGTTGCCCGTGCCGAAAGCTGGCCTTTTATTTTTGAAGAAACTTGTCCCCGCCGCACGCTTGAAAGGATTTCCAAAAATATTGGGTCCTCCTGCCGGTGCTGTTCGGTCAAATAGCAGACAAGCGGGTTTGCCTCCTTCCACGCGCTGGCACGAAACGCAAACGGCGACTGCGATTCGTCCGATTGATCATAATTAAATTCCATTGTGTCGGTATATTGAACTTTCACAACTGGCGGCAGCTGGAAAAAATCCCCAACAAATACAATTTGTACGCCGCCAAAAGCCTTGTCATTGCCACGCAGTGTCCTCATCACCAAATCAACCGAGTCCAATGTCTGTGCTGACAGCATTGAAATCTCATCAATTATCAAAACTTTTGCCTTGTGTACGCGCTTCACCACCTTTTCCTTCTGGGCTATCGCATCCAAATCATATTCAGTCAGCGTGTTTTTTACACCAATGCCCGACCACGAATGTATCGTGTACCCGTTGATATGCGTCGCTGCAATGCCGGTTGATGCACAAATCGCCGGTTCAACTCCTTGGCTGCGCAAATACGCAACATAGCGGTTTATCGTATGCGTCTTCCCCGCCCCCGGCTCCCCCGTGAGAAATACATTCGCCCCTGTTTTTAAAATGTTGAATGCTTCGTCTTGGGTCACAGGTGTACAGTGTACCCCAAACAGATGATGGAAAGATAATTTTAGTATAGAAAAGGGAAACGCCGCACCAGACCTAGTGCGGCGTTGTGGAGCCAGAGGCTCCTAGTAGGAATAGTTGGCTCGGCGGGCCTTCCAGCAAGCGTGGCTCTCGGTGTAACCGAAATGCAAGTTGCCGAAGCGATCCATGGCGTAGAACTTGAGCATTGAACGGTCCTCGTCTACCAGGTTATAAAAAGTACGGGGTAGAAAATCAGCGATAGACAACCTGATTTCCTTGTTACATAGCATATAGTGATATATAGAGCTTGTCAAGTACATCTTAACGAATATAAATTTTGATATACTTAGCTGTATATGAAAGCCATTTTCCTCCTCGCAACCTTAAAAACAACCGCGAGTGGTGAATATTCCCACACCGAAGCCCTCTCCATGGTGCTTGTTGAAGAATTGAAAAAGCTCGGCTGTGAAAGTGAGTTCGTGCGCCTTGTCGACCACAACATACCCGTTGGCCTCAAAAGCGACATGGGTGCAGGCGATGAGTGGCCCACTATTTTGCCTAAAATTACTTCTGCTGACATTGTTATTTTTGCGACACCAATTTGGTGGGGCGGACATTCGTCGCTCATGCAGCGCGTCATCGAACGCATGGATGCGTTAAACGACGAGCTTATTGAAAAAGGTACCTCCGGCCTACTTGGGAAGGTAGGGGGCATGGTCATTACTGGCGAAGAAGATGGTGCCGAGCACGTCATAGGCAATCTTGCCAACTTTTTGATATGGAACGGCATGACGCTGCCGCCGGCAGTAACTCTTTCCTACCTCGGCGGTTACGAAAACACCGAAGCCGCGACAGTAGATAAGTTTAAAAAGCAGGAATCAACCGCCGGCATGGCAAAGACCATGGCGCAGAATCTTGTGCACATGGCAACGCTCCTAAAAAACAATCCCTATCCTGACCAAGAAAAAAACTCACAGTATATTCGTTAAGAACCTAGCCCATCGCACTATACGCAAGCAAAAGGGCGGCGCAGACGGCAATAGCAAGGCCCATTTTTTGATGCCACAGCAGCCTCTCTTTATTAAGGTATATACCCAGTACGGCCGACACGACGATGTAGCTTTCGGTCAAGCCGGTTACAAGGCCTATCGGCAGCGACAGCGTGCTGACTGAATATCCAACCCATGCGACGATATCAAAAAATCCAACGCTCAGGATAAGCAATTTATTTTTCCTCCAGCTGACAACAATATCCTTGCCCCGTGCAGTCCAAAGAAGATACACAAGCGTTGCGCATGCCATAAACGCGCTGGAAAACCAGTTGATTATGAGCGGGCCGGCCGTGCGCGAGGTAAGGCCGTACAAAAAATTTGAAGCCCCCATCCCGGTTGCTGCGAGCAGCGCAACAAGAACACCGCGTTCGAGCGTTGTAAAACGGATATGTGCAAACTTTTTGGTTGAAATAAGAAAAACGCCCACTAACAAAATCATGACGAGGACAATCTGCATCCGACTTAGATGTTCGCCTATAACCAATGTCGCAAGCGCGATTGTTATCGGGACCTCTATCGCATAGACCGGTTGTATAACTGCTATCTTCCCCACACGCAGCGCCTCAAAGTCGAGCAACGCCGCCACAAGGATGACAACACTTGTGCCTATAAGCAAAAGCCAGTCAAGCGCTGATAAAAGCTGGAAATCTTTATAGACAAACGGGAACAGCACAACCGTCGCAAAAAAAGTGATGAAGAAAAGCGCCTCCCAGTCGCCGACTTTGCGCGTACTGCGTTGTATCAAAAAATCCCCCACTCCCCAGCCGACAACCGCCAGCAAGGCGTACAAAATTCCAAAAGAATCCACCTAAGTATTGTACTGCAAAAAACTTCCGTGTATTAAAATAGTTTCTGCACTTCTTCAAATGTGGGGTGGATTTTTATAGGTTCCGGCAAAGTCACAATGTCGGGGTCCTTCAGCCCGTTTCCGGTACAGACAAGAACCACTTTCTTTCCATTCAAAACCAAACCACTTGCAACTTCCTTACTAAGCCCAGCCAACCCTGCCGCAGAAGCTGGCTCAACCCATATGCCTTCAGAGGCGAGTATTTTTTGAGCATCAAGGATTTCTGCATCACTTACCGCAAGCATCTTCCCTTTTGTTTTTTCTATAACTTCAAGAGCCTGTGTGCCTCGCGCGGGGTTACCTATTCGAATAGCCGTTGCTATTGTCTCTGGCTTTTCAACAATCCTTCCAAGTACGAGCGGTGCCGCACCTTCTGCCTGCACACCAATAAAAGTTGACATGCCTTTGTTGTACTGTATAAACCCCATATGATACGCAGTAATATTTCCTGCATTACCAACAGGGATGCAAAGCATGTCCGGCGCGGCACCCAATTCATCCACGATTTCGAATGCTGCTGTCTTTTGCCCTTCGAGTCGGTATGGGTTAACAGAATTTACAAGAGCTATGGGGAGCTTGTGCGAGATCTCCTGTACAAGTTTGAGTGCATCATCAAATGAGCCATCGATTTGGATTACCTGCGCACCGTATATGGCAGCAGCCGCAAGTTTGCCTCGTGCAACTTTTCCTTCGGGAATTAACACAATTGCTTTTACCCCCGCGCGTGCGGCGTATGCTGCTGCGGCAGCCGCAGTATTTCCTGTTGAAGCACAGATTATGGTTTTTGCCCCGTTGCCAACCGCTTCGCTCACTGCAGCAACCATTCCTCTATCTTTAAAAGATCCCGTTGGATTCAACCCTTCAAATTTTACAAACAATTCAAAACCACCTCCCAGACTCCGAGCTATTTTTGGAACGGAAATAAGTGGCGTATCACCTTCGCTTAAACTCAGGGGTATTGCATACTCCGGCAGTTTAATAAACTTGGAATATTTCTCTAAAATTCCCATGTGCGGTGTGCCGACGAATCAAACTTTTTAGTCCAATCCCCGTAAGGGTATTTTAGCAGTTTTTTGGGAGGCTTTCTGATGCCTCCGCATAGGGGTTATTTTTGAAAAGTATACCAAAAGAATAGCCCCACATTCGTGGGGCTATTTGTCGGGCCTTCGAAGCTTGATACCGATTGGGGTGCCCGAATCCTTCAGGCGAATGCCAAGCGGTGTACCAGAATCGCGAAGACGAATGCCAGTGCGCGACCTTGATACAGGCCCATACTTGTCGACCATGTCTTCGACCGACTTGTTAGCTGACCGCTTCTCAGGAGCGGGTTCTACGGGATCAGGCAGCTTTTTCATCGGATCCTCCAAGGACAACTACCTAAAGTAAACCATGAGTCTAAGTTCTTTGAAACTTCCTATTTTGATATTAATAAATGCCTCTTAAAAGTTCGAATTTGAGCGTATCTTTTTCTTGTATCTCTGTTTCGGCAACTGTACTGATTTTAATCCCCGCCTGCTTTGCCAGGTCTTCGAGGAGTTCTTGGTTACCTAAGTCAGAAGAAAAACCTATAAGAAGTTGCCCATTTGGCTTTAAATAATTTTTTGCGGTATTGAAGAATTTTCGTATAGCTCTATAGCCAGGGTCAAAAACCTGCATTTCCTCCAAAGACACATTCGTACCCGGATCAAGAAAACCAAAAGGTAATGCCCAAAAAATAGAATCGAACTTTTTACCGTCCGCTATTCCATCGAACACATCACCCGTCGTTACTTCTACTCTATCCCCTACACCAAGATTATCGGCATTAAGTTTTGTATTCTCACTAGCAAAAGGATTTATATCTGTTGAAACAATCCTCATATCTGGATTTGCCAAGGCGACCAAACAGCTTTCTACTCCAGCACCACAACCTACTTCACAAAAATCTTTCTGGCCGTGTACTTGCTCTTTAACTGCCGAAGCAAACCAAGCAGTCGATGCAAAAGAGCTCGAGTTGAAAACTGCGGGATGGATGGCAAATTCTTTCCCGTCAATTACGCCCTTATTCCAGTCGGTAGTCCTACTTTGTTGAAGAAATGTTCGTGTCTGTTCTATACCAGCTTGTTTTGGGTCATCGAAACGAATGAGCTGCGAAAGATAGAGTTTTGTCTTCTCAATATCAATCTGACCATCTGTTTTTAGTTTAGTCTCTGCATCTATTGAGAAATTAATTTTGTAGTATCTACGAAGCTCAAAGTAGGTATCAAGATCGTCAGGACCAAAGCCACCAAAAATCGCGATGTCATTTATCCCGTACTTAAGCAAGACATCAATTTTTTTCATTAGAGTCTCTTTGGGCTCCCGAACTCCTGTACCCTTACTGTTATCTAAAAGAATAAACGCCTTGTATTTCGTAATAGCTTTTCTGAAAGCTGCATTATGAACCAAATCAAAGTTGCTATCCGAGAGCGGTATGTCGGCCAAGAAATTCTTGCATGCAAGATCAATTACCTCCAACTCTGATGATGGAATATCATTCGTTTGAATGTACCCAACGAATGGGAGTTTCTTTTTGATTCCCTTAATATCTTGTAGTGGCTCTAATGAATTTTTAAAAGAGAAGTGGAGTATCGGTACAAAACCCTCGTAGAACTCACACGCACGAAAAATACTTTCGATACGAGTAATCTCATCTTTGTCATCAAAAATAGAATGATTCGCCGATACACCTACACATATTTTCAATAGTGGGTCATATTTCTTATCTCTCAAAAATTCACCAATTTGTTCCACTTGCTCAGGAGTCTCGGCGTGGAATTGATAAAAATAGTAGCTGACCTCTTCGTTGAAGAAATGTTTAAATTTATCTCGTTTTGAAGCAAAATAACGCGCGTTGTATTTATTCGAAGAAACGACCAGAGGAACGCGTTCAACAACTTCGATTCCAAGCTTTGCAATTTCCGACACCTTTGAAGGATTGTTGGTAAGTAAACGGACTTGCCTTACCCCTAAATCATTAAGTGCAGTTTTTGCTTTCTCGTACGTGCGTTCATCCGGACGATGACCCAGTAACAGGTTTGCTTCGAAGGTATCGTAACCCTTATCCTGTAGTTGGTAGCTTTTTATTTTCTCAAACAAACCTATTCCTCGGCCCTCTTGGCGAAGATAGATCAATGCTCCATTTTTACTTTTACTGATTTGTTCAAGAGACTGTTCGAGTTGTTCCCCGCAGTCACATTGCATACTCCCGAACGTATCGCCGGTTAAACATTCACTGTGAATACGAACAAGAGCCGCAGAAGCCACATCTAACTCTTTGGTGGAAAGTACGACCGTTTCTTTACCTTGTGTATCCGCATAGACTCGAATATTAAAATTGCCAAATTTGGTCGCAATTTTAGTCTCCGTAAATGGATTCTTCATTACATCCAAATTGTAACAAAATAAAGCCTCAACACACTACCGATACTAAAAACTAAAGGCGGGCCCACGAGGAATCGAACCTCGACCGACGGTTTTGGAGACCGACGTTCTACCATTAAACTATAGGCCCTAGTGAGATACAGAAAATAAAAGCTTGCTTTTATTTTTGTCGAACGACGGGTCTATACGAATGTATAGGCCCTTGTTTGGCAGTGTACCGCAAAACACCCCCGTTTGGGAGTGTTGGTGGATTACTTCTTTGCCTCTTTGTGCACGGTTTGAGCCCGGCACCATTTGCAGTACTTTTTGAGCTCTATTTTGCGTTCCACCAACTTTTTGTTCTTGGACGACCAATAGTTGATGCGCTTGCATTTGCTGCAGGCGAGCTTTATGAGTCTGTCTTGTGACATACCGAGGCACTATAGCAGAGCCTCGGGTTTTGGTCAAAAAGGACTATTGAGGTAATAAAGCAACAAGGTTTTGAGCGTCAGTTTGATCCACCCCCACCGCGACAAGACCGTCAACATCCCATGCTCCTCCGCCCCATGTTACAAGGTTCCATTGGTCAGCTGAGGCATCATATGTAAGAAGGGCCTCTCCCCCCTCATTAGTATCCGACCAAAGCTGGACGGCGTAATTCCCTGAAATCACGGTAGTAGAGAGTGTTTCCGCTTGGGCGCCAGGTTGACTTTGAAAAGCCGTCTCGACTGCGTTTTGAGATTCCGCCACCGACGCTGTTTGTGATATTTTCTGATGATTAATGTGCGAAAAAATGTCCGAACCCCCAACCAATATGGCAATAAGCGCGAGTAATGAAAGTGGCAACAATATGCGGTGTTTCATGATCATGAAGTTACACGGTAAATACGGCTCTGGCCAACATCTGTTCTATTGAAATTAACATTGGTAACATTGGTAAAAGAGGCATTCGACGAAGAATTGGAGAGTACGCTCGTACATCCGGCGTTTTGGCAGATACCAACGTGGCCGTCATTCCCTTGGATAACAATGTCCCCCGGCTGGGCGCTGCTTTGGTTAGTGATAGCCATGCCTCGCCCGCCTGTGGTTAGTGAATTTTCCATTGTCTGGACATTAGCATCATTAGCTAGAGGAGAAAGTCCTGCTCCTTTAAGTACATTATCCACCGCCCATGCGCACGCTACATTTCCACCGCCAGGGCCAGCACTTGTACTTGCACCTTGGTATGCGGCGGCAGCGACGGCGATAACACCCCCAGGGGTACTCAGCTGGTCGCACGACGCGCTATCTCCTTGTTGGCAACTACTCTGAAGTTGTGCCACAGCGGCAGCGATGTTGGTCGTATCTCCTCCACCTCCACCAGTGGCTCCCCCCGCACCCGGCACACCACTCCCTCCTGTTGGAACAATTGATTGAAGCGAACTACCCCCGAGCAAGGTGTTAATGTCGTAATCGCGTGGGCGGTTGGCATTTGTACTGAGCTGCGCGCACTGGCCTACCGAAGTCCAACTGCTTGCACTGTAAAAGCTCGACTTAGTGATTGTTTGGAGCACAACCTGCACCACCAACCATCCGGAGATTGCGATGAGGAAGCCAATGAAAACAGAAGAGAATATCTTCTTTGCCTGTCCAATGGCTTTTGGGTTACCTGCAGACGTAAAGAACTTGATGCCTGCCCACGCAAACATGGCAACGGAAATCGGAATTGCCACCATGATGAGGAAGTTGACGATATTCTGGATGAGTTGGGCTAAAAAACAGAAATTACACTCACTGGCGCCAAGGTAGGTGTTGGTACCGACAACGTATGAGACAGCGCCGCAAGGTACGAGTCCACCGGAAGGATACGAGGTTTGGGCAAGGACGAGGAGGGGAAGAAAAACTACTGCTCCTAAAATAAGAACTTGGACAGTCCGTCTCGTCATATTGATTTTAATTGTAGCACCAAAAATAACAAAACCGAGATACTGATGTGTATCTCGGTTTTGTTTCTGTGCGCCGGGGAGGATTCGAACCTCCGTAGCCCGAAGGCGCTTGGTTTACAGCCAAGTGTAATTGACCACTCTACCACCGACGCATGATAGAACGCCTTTTACGGTACACTTTTTTTGGAGAATTGTCGATTTTATACCGACTGGAGGTCGCTCGAGACTGCCGATTTTACACGGCCTTTGGGGCCCTTGCGGACATCGAAGGTGAATTCCCCTCCCTTCATGTCGACAGTAACGCTGCCACCCGAAAGTACGCCGCGCGAAACCATGAGCGATGCAACCTTGGTGAGGATCTTGTCCTGAATAAGCCGACGCAATGGGCGCGCACCGTAGTGCGGATTGTAGCCTTCTTTTGCTAGATACTCATACACACTCGGGTTGATAGTGAGCGTGATATTTTTCTGCGTAAGGCGCGCAACAACTTCTTTGACCTGAAGGCCGACGATTTCCTGTATCGCCTCTTTTGCCAAGATGTTGAAGATGATTATTTCGTCGATACGGTTTAAGAATTCGGGGCGGAAGTAATCTTTGAGCGCCTGCTGCACGCGCTCTTTTGCCATCACATAGTTTGCGGCATCGGTGGAGCCACCAGTTGCAAAGCCAAGCTGTTCCATCTTGTCGATGTACTGCGCGCCAATGTTGCTCGTCATGATGATGATAGTGTTGCGGAAGTTTACATGGCGCCCCTTTGCATCCGTGAGCATACCGTTGTCGAGCACCTGCAGGAGGATGTTGAAGACTTCCGGATGTGCCTTTTCAATTTCGTCGAACAAGAGCACCGAGTATGGGCGATGGCGGACAAGTTCTGTAAGTGCGCCACCCTCTTCGTGGCCAACATACCCCGGAGGGGCACCAATGATTTTTGAAACAGAGTGCTTCTCCATATATTCGGACATGTCGACGCGGATAAGCGCCTTGTCATCGTCAAACATAAAGTTTGCGAGTGCCTTGGTGAGTTCGGTTTTACCAACTCCTGTAGGCCCCAAGAACATAAATGACGCAATAGGGCGGTTCGGGTCGGCAATGCCGGCACGCGAGCGTTTTACCGCATCAGCAACCTTCTGCACGGCCTCTACCTGCCCCACAACGCGGCTTTGAAGCACTTCTTCAATGCGGGAAAGTTTTTCCGCCTCTTCCTCGAGCATGCGGGACACCGGTATACCCGTCCATTTTGAAACAACGGCAGCAATATCAGGTTCGGTTATTTCTTCCTTCAATATGCGGCGGGTGCTTTGGAGTTTTTTAAGGCGCTTGGTCTTTAGTTCAAGCTCTCGTTCAAGCGTTGGGATTTCGCCGTAGCGGATTTCTGCAGCACGCGACAAGTCAACGGCAGACTCTGACGAATCCGCTTCCATGCGCAAACTTTCAAGTTCTTTTTTGATTGCCTTGATGTCCGTAAGCACCTGCTTCTCGTTCTTCCAGCGCATCTCAAGCTCGCCGGTCTTTTCCTTCAAGTCTGCAATGTCTTTTTCTATTACATGGGTGCGGGTCTTTGCGGTGCTTTCACCAACTTCTGCCGCCTCTTTTTTGAGTGCTTCCTTCTCGACTTCCAAACGCATTATTTTGCGATGTGCATCTTCAAGCACTGGCGGTTTGTTTTCCAAGCTAATGCGCAATGCCGACGATGCTTCGTCTATCAAGTCAATTGCCTTGTCTGGCAGGAACCTATCCGGAATATATCGTGCCGAAAGCTGTACTGCGGAAACTAAAGCGTCGTCCGTGATGTGCACGCCGTGGAAGAGTTCATATTTTTCTTTCAAGCCACGAAGGATTGCTGTTGCATCGTCGAGTGACGGCTCAAGCACGTACACCGGCTGGAAGCGGCGCTGGAATGCCGGGTCGCGTTCGATATGTTTTTGATATTCGCGAAGTGTTGTTGCCCCAATAACATGGATGTCGCCGCGCGCCAAGGCAGGCTTCAACATGTTTGATGCATCCATCGCACCCTCGGCAGCACCTGCTCCAATCATCGTGTGTATTTCGTCTATAAAGAGAAGTACTTTGCCTTCCGAGCGCTCAATTTCCTTCATGATTGCCTTCAAGCGCTCTTCAAATTCGCCGCGATATTTGGTGCCGGCAATAAGTGCGCCCAAGTCGAGTGAGACAAGCTCTTTATCACGCAGAGAATCAGGTACATCACCCGATGCGATACGCGATGCCAAGCCTTCGGCAATTGCTGTTTTGCCGACACCAGCCTCGCCAATCAAAATTGGATTGTTTTTGGTGCGGCGCGAAAGGATTTGGATAACCCGCTGGATTTCCTCGTCGCGGCCAATGACTGGGTCGAGCTTATTTTCAGCTGCCATCCGCGTAAGCGAGCGCGTATATTTCGCGAGTGCACGATTCTTTTTCCCTTCACCGACGGATGAGGTGACTTTCGATGAGCGCAATTCCTGCAATGTTCGCAGCACCGCTTCGCGGGAAATACGGAAGCGTGCAAGTGTTTCGCGCGCAGTCCCTGGGACATCCAAAATAGAAATAAATAGATGCTCCGTCCCGACAAATTCGTCATGCAACTCGGTTGCAACTTTTGCCGAACGCTCCAGCGCCTGTACAAGTTCTGGTGTGAGATATAGCTGGTAAGAAGGAGAAAGTGTCGCACCACCCGGAGCACCTTCGAGGGTCTCGAGCACGGTGTCGGTCAACAAGACCATGTCGACTTCGAGTTTTTCAACAATTGTTACAACAAGCGATTCTTCCTGTAGCAATAAAGCCGCCAGCAGATGGAGCGGGCTGACTTGGTTTTGGCCGCGTTCAACGGCGAGCTCATGGGCTCGACGGACAGCCTCTTTTGCTTTCGTAGTGAAATGATTGAATGGAGGCATAGTAGTTTAAGTATACGTAGTAAAACTTAGTTTGGCCCCGACGTTTTAGTCGGGGAGCCGACCTTGCGTCGGCTTTGCCGGAGGCGGGGCTGGAAGTGTGGCAAGCGTGTAATAATCGCTTCCCTGCGCCAGCGAGTCGGTGGTTGCGATACCTATAACATCGCCAAAAATATCCATCAACAAGGCACCCGGGGTCGACGAGGTAACACTGGCTTCAATAACCGAAAGATCCGGTGAAGCCGGCAGCGTTGCAATAACGCCTTCGCCTACCGTGTCGACGCCGCTACCGCCAATGCGGACAACGCTCTGCCCGAGCTGCAGTTTGGTTGGGTCGGCAATTGTTGCCGGAGCAACCGCAGTCGATGTGCCGACGGCTATGCTCACTACTGCAAGTGAGGTGCTCGTGGCATCGGAGACGACAGTAACGGGGACGCGGGTGCCGTCGGAAAGTATCGCGTCAAACGAAGCGCCTCCTGATGCGGCAAGTGCGTCGCTGTCAGTAAGTGCGGTGCCCTTCGTGTCGACGATAACGCCGCGCGCGATTAAATCCTGGCCGCCTTTTGCAGTGATGCGTACAATACTTTTTTGCACTGCCGCAATTGACTGTGCAGTCAGGTCGTCATCCTTAACAACAACCGTCTTGGTGGTTACCGTTGCCGCAGCCGCATTTTGCGTTGCCGGCACCACGGTCTGCACCGTATGTTCGACGATTTGGTTTATGGTGCGGGTGACGCCCTGCGGGGCCTGATTCATCAGCGAAACGGTTACAATGCCGGTCGCAATGGACGTGACAAGACTGACCAAAAGTGTGAGCAGTATTATCTGGTGTTTGGTCAGCTGCTCGAGGTCCATTAATATCAATTATACAACAGTTTTATAGCGTTTTGCAATTTTCTCGAGTGCCCTCGCAATGCCAATGGCGTCTGCTTTTGTAACGTCGGGGAGCAGCGTGATTCGCACCGCGGTTTTGGAAAGATTTTTCGGAACGCCGAGTGCTTTTATCACATGTGAAGGTTCTTCGTCGCCGGTATTGCACGCCGAACGGGTCGATGCGGCAACTCCTTCGGCATCAAGCCCCAACACGGCCATTTCTCCATCCAAATCCGGAATAGAAATATTGAGATTATTCGCAACTCGATTGGTAAAAGCCTGCACAGAACTTTCCGAGCGGTTCTGGGGAACCGCGGAGAAGTTCTGTTTCGGCCCG
>Ga0206876_1146_pt1 | contig 19428 bp, 10 predicted proteins | sample Alteio_BWOrgCont_10_FD_152619 | JGI IMG/M metagenome (GOLD analysis project Ga0206876, IMG submission 152619) | Enriched cells from forest soil in Barre Woods Harvard Forest LTER site, Petersham, Massachusetts, United States -... | ecosystem: Environmental > Terrestrial > Soil > Temperate forest >...
AAAAAGCAAAGAAAATGAACAGAGCTACGCTTCGCAAGCTGATTTTCGAGGAATCATTAGTCCCGGAGCTAAAGCCGAAAGCCAAAACGAAAAACCGTACGCCCCAGAAGGTCAGGCTCGCATTGACGCCAGTCGCCACGCTCGTCCAAAAGGTCAGGCCAGAGAAATGTGACATCATGACGACCGCAGCGATGGTGAGTAAGATAAAGAGGGGCATCTGAATCGCTGAGCACTTGATTAGCGTGCGCGATAACTCGCGAAATGAAATGGGATAAGCGGCATACATCGGTATTTGCAACCCGGCATTCGTGAACGCGCCGAACGCTACGCCGGCGTTCAAGACCTGGCCCATGGCGTGCGCGAAGACGATGAAAAAACCTAGGCCAAAAACCCATAGTCCGAGTATCGAACTCTCGAACCCGACACAAAAGCCCAGCATCAGGGCGAATAGAAAGTTTCGCAGAATTATTTTCCATGGCTTGGTGATTTGCAGACCCTGCGGGAAAGCAAATTCAGCCAGCGTTTTCTCTCGCACACTGAACCAGCGCCAAAGTATTTTTTCCAGCCAGCCCCGGTTCCAATCTTTCTGGCGCAGAAATTCTCCGGACAGAATCCCTTCTTCAATGGCAGTCTTTCCGATAGGCCGTTGCAGGGGAGTGTCCGCTGTCGGCATTTCGACGGAATCTGGATCCAGCATCAAATCGGGGGCCTCTCGGTAGAGAGGTTCGCGATAGACGAAGTTCTTCCGCAGTATCGAGATGGAGTTCTTGGTACTCCAAATAATCAGCCCCACGGGAAGAACAAGAATACCCCATAGCCATCCACTTTCCGGCACCAATAAATGGAACAAGGACAGTGGCCAACCCACGGGTACCAGCAAGTTGAAAATAGGTGCCGTGTGATCGAGAAAAATCAGTAGTGGCTTCCCGATAAATTTCAGCGTGATAAAGGCAAGGAACCAGAGAACATACAAATTGCCGAAAATCAGGGCATAAGGCACGCGGGGGCAACGCGCCGCTCCAAATGCCGCGAGCGCGAACATAAAAGCGCCATTGAGAGGAATCAGGAACGACATCAAAATCCATTGAAAAACCGTGAAATGCAGGGCGAGCCCAAGAGCCGCATAACCAGCCATCAGGTCGCTCAAGCAAAAGACCGAGGCCTTTAAAAATTTATCCAGTTCCCATCGAAAAATCGTCGATTCCTCGACCGGCAGTATGCGCAACGCCACGATGTCGTTTGAATTGAAAGGTAGATTTACAAGGCTCTTCGCAAAACCCGTGGCCGTTGTCAGCATCCATAGATTCATCATCATCAAGGCTGCCGCCAAGTGATGGGTGGCTTGGAAGGCACGCCAGGCAAGGAGGGCCAGCAGAAGGGAAATCAGCAGCCGAAACAGCCAGCCAATCCATTGATTGGGCCGCCGTTTGGAGTAACGCCGCGATTCCTTCCGCAATTCCCGGTCGCCTTTCACGATCCGTTTGACGCTGCGCCGAAGGGACCGCTCGAACATCGGTGAATGCAGCTTCACACATCTCCTTCGCGAAGTTGCCGGAACATTTCCTGGAGAACATTGTCCTTGTCCGTCGCCTGAAGACGCAACGCGTCCAGAGAGTCGAAAGCCCGGATTCCGCCTTTGTGAATCAGGCACACCCGGTCAGAAAATCGTTCTGCAATATCGAGAATCTGGGTGGTGTAGATGATGGTCCTCCCGTGGTTCGCCGCATCGCGCGCATGGCGTTTGAAGGCATCAATCCCGTTCGGATCCATCCCGGAGGCAAAAGGCTCATCCAACAACCACACCTCACGATCGGCGGCCAGCAGCGCGGCCAGTCCCGCCTTATAAAGTTGTCCCCTCGAAAGTGAACCGACCGGGCGTAGCGCAAGGGGAAGAAGGTCAAAGTCTCGCAGTAACTGCAGGACGCGGGCCTCCACTCCGTCTCCATCCGCTTCATATAATCGCAGGATCACGGCGATATTCCGCACCATTGAACGTTCCCAAAAAAGAAATGGAAAATCGGGCATCAGGTAAAGGCGCTTTCGCAAGTCGAGCCGGTCCCGCGTAAACTCCTGGTCATCGTAATAGATCCGCCCCTTGTCCGGCGCGGCCAGACCCGCGAGGCACCGCAGCAAAGTCGATTTGCCTGCGCCATTCGTTCCCAAGACACTGATGATCTGCCCCGGCTCCATCTCCAGCGATACGTGATCAAGCGCCCTGAGCGATCTGTAGGCTTTGAGGACATTTCTAATTTCAATTCTCATCGGATGGCAGATCAGGGAATGAGACAGTTTCTCTTCAACTCAATCGTGGCGAACTCGGTGACGCTGAGCTAGGAAATTAGGGCGTGCGGTTAATATAAAGTTTTTCGCCCGCTTTACTGTCAATCACCCCCTCTCTAGACATCCCCCGTCGCAATTGCTCAACTTTGCTGCTTCCTCGACAAATCCATGCAATCCCTCTTCCGCTTTCTTCTCGCCTCTTTTCTCCTGACCACATTCGCCGCCAGCGCGGCCCGCGCCGACATGCTCAGCTTCACCGATGGCGGCCTGAAGATCGACGGCGGCACCATGGGCACCTTCACGCTCGAATACCCCATCCTCGCCACCGCCAACGGCCAGACCGAGAAAATCCTCTCGAAAACCGTCAGCGGCAATACCGCCACCGTCAAATACGATTCCGGCGCCACGGCGACCATCGTCATCAGCGGCGGCGACATCACCTACACCTTCACCAACGTCCCCGACGGCGTGAAAGAGACCCGCTACAACATGTTCATCCCGATGGCTTATAACCAGGGCGGCAAATGGAAATTCACCAAGAAAGACATCACGCCCTTCCCCACCGACAAGCCCCCCAAGCCCCACATCTTCCAAGACCACGCCGGCGATTTCACCCTTATCAATTTCGACGGCACCGCCTTCTCCATCACCGTGCCCGACACCTTCGATTACCTCGAACTCACCGACGACCGCGAATGGAACAACTCCGTCTTCTCCTTCCTCGCCCACGTCCCGTTCCATTCCGATCATCCCAGCTACCAGTTCACCATCGTCCCAGGCACCACACCCGGAAAATCCGGCACCCCGCTCCCTCCGCCCCCGCCCGATGTTGCTGCCAACAGCCTGCCGCCGGGAACGCAGGCGCACACGCTCGTCGATGAATTCGGCCAGATCAAACTCTCCGATTGGCCCGACAAAGTGCACAGCGAAGACGACCTCAAAGCCGACGTCGCCAGTGAAGCCACCTACTACGCCGGCCTCACCCCACCCACCTTCGATCCCTTCGGCGGCCTGCCCGACAGCGGCACGAAACTCGGCCTGCAAAAGACCGGTTTCTTCCATGTCGAAAAGAAGGGCGACAAATGGATGCTCGTCGATCCCGCCGGCAATCTCTTTTTCCACCTCGGCCTCTGCTCCTTCCAGCCCGGCGACGATTTCACCAAAGTCGCCGGTCGCAAAAATATCTACGACTGGCTCCCACCTTACGACGGCGACTTCAAGACCGCCTTCCATGGTGGCGGCGACGTCTTCTCCTTCCACTCCGCCAACATGATCCGCAAGTACGGCAAGCCGATCACGTTTTCCGATTTCCAATCCACCATGATCGATCGCGTCCGCAAGTGGGGCTTCAATTCCATCGGCGCTTTTTCCGGCGCCGCCCAGGACGTCATCCAGGCAAAAAGTTTCCCCTACGTGAGCTCCGTACCGATCAGCCCCTGGTCCGCTTTCCCCATCAACAACATCCCCGGGATCAGCGGCGCATGGGACCCCTACGATCCCGCCAACGCCACCAATCTCGACAAGGCCTGCGCCAAGGACCTGCCCGGCCACGCCGACGATCCGCTCCTCATCGGCTACTTCCTCACCAACGAACCGCTCTACGAGGACATCCCCAAAGTCGTCCCCACCCTCAAGGGCAGCAAGCATCCGTGCAAGCTCGAACTCGTCCAGGAACTCTCCGACAAATACAAGACCATCGACGCCTTCAACACGGCGTGGGGCATGACCGCCACCTCCTTCGACGACCTCAAGGAACAGGCCCTTCCCGTCAAGACCAAGGACGCCTTCACCGACGTTAACGACTTCACCGGCAAGTTCCTCGACACCTATTTCAAACTCGTCGCGGACACCTTCCACAAGTACGACACGCACCACATGCTCATCGGTTGCCGCTTCCAGTCCGGCACAATCAACAACGAGCAACTCTGCACCATCGCGGGCAAATATCTCGATATCATGTCGTTCAATTACTACACCTCCGGGGTGGACAAGGACTTCCTCACCCGCATCTATAAGTGGACCGGTCGCCCCATGTTCCTCAGCGAATTCAACTACGGCTCGAGCAAGGAATCCGGGCTCACGGGGGACAACATCACGCAACAGCAACGCGGTCTCGCCTATCGCAATTACATTGAACAGGCCACCACGCTTCCCTTCATCGTCGGCGCCGAATGGTTCCAGTTGATGGACGAGGCCTCCACCGGCCGCTGGTACCAGGACTACAACGGTGAACGCGGCAACGCCGGTTTGATCAGTGTCACCGACCGCCCCTACAAGCCGATGCTCGCCGAGATGATCAAGACCAACTACGACATCTACAATGTCATCCAGGGCACGCGGCCTCCGTTTGTTTATGACAATCCCCTTTTCGCCCAGGCCGGCAACGCGAAACAAGATGCGGAAGCGCCCCGTGCGAAGGGCGCCATCACCATCGACGGCACCACCCAGAATTGGCCCAGCACGCCCGCCATTCCCATCTCCGGCCAGCACGTCGTCCAGGGCACCGACTCCGGCGGCACCAGCGGTTCCTTCAAGATGTGTTGGGACGACAAAAATCTCTACCTCCTCATCAGCGTGGTCGATCCGACCCCCATGCCGAATAATCAGCCGCTCAGTTATTTGTGGGACGGCGACGGCGTCGAAATTTTCCTCGGCACCGAAAAAATTGACCAGGGCGGAACGCTCCTCTTCTCCGATCGTCATCTCATCCTCGGCGCGAAGGGCGCGGGCAAGGCCCCCTTCATCTACGGGAACAGCCCGCAGCAATACGCCTGCGATAACATCATGATCCCGAACGGCGACGGCAAAGGCTACACCCTCGAGGTCGCCATCCCGTGGGAAGCGCTCGGCACCACCCCCAAGGTCGGCACCAAGATCCTCTTCGACATCGGCATCAACGACAGCGTCGACGGCAAGGACCGCCAGCACCAGATCATGTGGAACGGCACCCAGCGCAACTCCGGCGACCGCACCCACTGGGGCACCGCCACCCTCCTCGAATAATTCCCCTGACTCCGGTAGCCGTCCCGCGCCTGCGGGACGGTGCCTTCCTGTCTCCGGTAGCCCGCGCAGTCCCTTGCGCGGGTGCATTCCTCCGCTCCGTGGTAGCCGCCGATGTCCCCATCGGCGGATGTCTCCCCCTGGTAGCCGTCTCCGGTAACCGTCCCGCTTCGCGGGACGCCGGGAACAAAAGCAAGTTGCCGGGCGAGGGGAGGAGGGAGGTATGGAATGTTCCGTTATGAGGTGTTATGAAGTGGTATAGCGAGGAGCGTGCCCTTTAAGCGGGGAGGAGGAGACCATGTGGAATGGGAGGTGGAGCAGGCATAAATAGTTAAGGTTGTTGGATGTTGTCGGGGGGGCCGGCGACGGAATATGACCGATCGGAAAGTGATTCACTTTTAAACGGGCGGCACGGACGTGCGGCAACCGCAGCACCGACCGGACGGCTTCAACCGACTCAGGACTGCTGAGGCAGGAGGCTGTCCTTCTGGAGAGCATCAAATAATCCAAAACGTCGGAAAGGCAAATTGAACCTGGAGGTGCGGTGCGCAGAGAAGGGGACAGAAAGGCAGGTTTCACGCGGAGACGCGGAGGGGGGAGGCAGGGGAATCAGGTTTCTTGGTAGCCGCCGACCTCCGGGCGACGGTGCATTCCCCCTCGTCCCCAAACTCCATCACGCGTGCGTGTTTGGGAACGCAATTGTCCGCGCAACTCCATTGCCCCCATCCCAAAGGAATCAAATCATACAGCTCAGGGTCGTCCCGCCCTGCGGGAAGCCACTCTGGGTACCGACAATAAAAGACCCCAACCCTGAAGCGGTTGAAGCCACCCGCACCGCCAAAGTCAAACGCACCCGAATGACGAGACAAGAGCAGCCGTGATCGCTACCGTCGCACAAAGAAGCAGCGAGGGTCGAAATCGGACAAGCCACTCGCAAGACAATTCAGCCACACTTCCCAGAATTTGACTAACTGCGAGCCATTTTGACTGACAATTAAACTGACACTTCGATCCCCGGAAAAGAGCAGTAAGGGAAACACACAAAATACCTTCCCATTTACCTCACATTGTGCTAAAGAATCCCCCGAGTGGAAAAATACACAGAGCATGGCTCTTAAATGAACTACTGAAAATAAAATCTAATCAATAAAATGGCAACACTTGAGCATTTTTTGTCTAGCAACCCGACGTTATCGACTGCTGACGATAACCTTGATCAGCCTAAAAAGGAAATCAGCCTGAACGTACTAATAACTGCAGCCTCTCCTACGCGAGTCGAATTCACCGTACGAGGCCAGCGATATACAATAAAACGGACTGACGTTATTGATATTTCAGAATCTGAAATACGTGAAACGGAACCCTCCTCTGGAAAATCAGTAATTCTGAAAGTCAAGGCCGACACCTTACTGGCATCGCTAAACGAGGTGCCTGCCGCTAGATTGAATGATCCTGCGCCTTTTGCTTTTCGTCGATCACCCGCTCCCTTTCCGGCTGCGCGAAGCAACTCAGAGGAGCTTTGGCGTTCGCGAGTTGGATATAAGCAGCATGTCGATGGGACAACAGGGCTGACATGGACGCCAAGCGGCGGTGATTTTGACGATAGTGGATTTGACGCATTTAGTGCAAAGATTTAGTGCGAGGATGCGCTAGTGTGTTTGCTCATGGCTTTCCGCAAGAGTGACTCAATTACACCGACGTAGTTGGTTGTCTAAACGCGACTTTTCACCTTTGCCAAGAGGATTGATGGTGAAACGTGGAATAATAATTGCCCCTGAGATCGATATACATTCGTTTGCTGTGCGCCATGCAGCCTCCGAGATGGGACAGGAAATTACTATTATTAATTCTGCTGATTTTACTACCGAATTCGACCTTTCCGTTGAATTGCTACCGACAATAACGAGAGCATGTTTGCCGTTAAGGGATGGAAGCGAATTAGATCTTGAGTCGATCTCGGGGCTATGGTGGCGTCGCCCCGAGATTCCCAACGTCGGAGATTTGGGAAACGTGGAATTCGCCAATGTTCGAGAAATGGAGTGTAGTGAGGCTATCTTTGGAGCTCTCGAAGCTTTTGCACCAAACGCATTTAATAGGTTGGCCAGCAGTAAGAGCGCAGGAAGGAAAATTGTTCAACTGAACCAAGCGAAGAAGAGAGGCTTTCGGATACCAAACACTCTGGTGACGAATTCTCCAGAGCTTGCAAGATTATTTTGTGAATCTCACGCTGGTGAAATTATCTACAAAATCTTTAGAAGTCCAAGTACGGGATTCTTCCCAACTCGTGCGCTGGTTTCCGCTGACATACCTGATTTGGATACTCTCAAGCATTGTCCATGCATTTTCCAGGAGCGAATTCGCGGCATCTACGACCTGAGAATCACGATAGTAGGCGATGACATATTTGCAGCCCGGATTGACCTTGACCAATTTCCAGACCTTATTGACACAAGAGGGCTGACGACGGGGTGGAAGAATTATCAGCTACCGGCCTCAGTGTCAGATATGTTGCTAGAGATGGTTCGCTACTTTGACCTAGTTTACTGCACCGTCGATATGCGTGTCACGCCAGATGGCGGCTATGTTTTTTTCGAGATTAATCCTGAAGGCCAATACTTATGGACAGAAATTGAAGCTGATATTCCGATAAGTCGCTCCATAGCCAAAAGGATTTTGGCGGTTTCATAAAACACCGATAGGATTCAATTGATTATTTCCCGACAACGCAAGTTCATATATATTCATGTGCCTCGAACTGGCGGGTTTAGTGTGGAAGCCGCACTTAGGCAATGGTCCGATATCGATTCTGGACGGGTTTTAAATGGCCATGCCTCCGCCATGTTGCTCAGCCAACTCATCTCGGATTGGAGGACGTATTTCTCCTTTGCGTTCGTCAGGAACCCTTGGGATTTCTGGGTGTCATTGTACCACCATATACTGACCGTTGGGCCCGTGCACCCTGAATGGGCGCGAGTCTCGTGTACGAGAGATTTTCGCGGCTATATGGGAGACTATATACTGCGTAGATTCGAAAGGCGATACATACTTAACCAAATTGATTACGTTGTGGGGAACGACGGGAAGCTATTGGTTAATTTTGTTGGACGATATGAGCATCTTCTTCCGTGTTTTGAGTTTTCATGTCGACAGATCGGAATACCTCGGTGCGATCTACCCCGTATTAATACGTCCCGACGTCGTGCAGACTACAGAACATATTACGATGAGACTACCAAGAAAATTGTGTCTAAGGTAAGTCGGAATGATATATCGGCTTTTGGATACGAATTCTAGTGCCCAAGTGGTGCAAAGAACTCATGTCCTGCGGCTGGAATGCAGGATGATGGGAGAAATGTCAGCGTTCATATTAGGTCAGCTCGTTTCTGTCACCAAATCACACTGCCATGAAAGAATTAAAGGCATTAAAACCAAATTTTGCTCAGAAGCTTCGAGCGCACGCAAAAGCGCTAAAAAAAGGTCTTAAATCTAACAATCTAATCTTAACCAAATTAAAACTATCAGAGGAAACTATAGTTTTATATGAAAGCATAGAGGACGCATGTAATCAAAAGAATGGTCGAGAAACAATTGTGTTGGACTGGGATTCTGAAAATGATGCGGGGCAGTGCTCAGATAAAACCCAAATCTTACTAGTACAAGTTTTGGTTCCAGGTCCCGGGCCGAATGGAAGCGTCGAAGCGTATGATTTGACAGGATACTATCGAAAGCCACCAATTTCACCATGACGGTTGCGCTTTTTCAAACTGCATCTCGGGTATCGTTCCGTCAGATGTATCAATCTTCAATTTCTGCCTCCAAACGAGGTGTCGCAAACGGGCAAACGCGGGCAAACGGGGTCAACTCCAGACACTGGACACTTTCTGAGCACAAGAAAAAAGGGCAGGCATCCTTCATACTCTTCCCCCCTCTGCAGTCTCCGCGCGAAACCTTTCCCTCCCCCATTGCGGTCGTTGCGTGAAACTTCCTCGCTCCCAATCCTGTTAATCCTGTCAAAAATTCCCCTTCAGCAGCGACACTTTAACACGTCGCCGGTGTTATTTGTATTGGGCACGGCCTTAAAATCCGCAAGAGTCGGATTCCCCGCGGTTCCCTTTCCAGATATCCCCCATGTCTTCCCCGCAACCCGATCTCGTCGTCGATCCCATCGTCGATACGCACAATCCCGAGCACTACAAGATCGGGACGCTCAACTACACCAAGGCGGGCCTGTTCGCCCTCGGCTTCTACTTGCTCTGGGGCGATTTTTGCTTCTGCCTCATGGAGACGGTGATGCCCAGTCTCCTGCCGCCCCACCTCGTGAGTTTGGGCGCGTCCAACAAAATGATCGGGTTGATCATGATCACCATTCCCAGCGTGATGACCCTGCTCATCAATCCTGTCGTCAGCTTCCGCAGCGACCGCTTTCGCAGCAAGTGGGGTCGCCGCATTCCCTTCCTCGCCGTGGCCACTCCGTTCGTGTCCCTGTTCCTCATCCTGCTGGCCTATGCCGAGCCGGTCAGCCGGTTCATCCATCGCACCGTCTTCGCCGGCAAATATTCGGACCTGACCGTCCTGCTCGTGATCATCTGCGGAATGATGATCGTCTTCCAACTGTTCAATTCGGTCATCCAGTCGATCTACTATTACCTCTTCAACGACGTCGTCCCGCGCGCGTTCCTCGCCCGCATCATGTCGCTCTTTCGCATCGTCGGCAGTCTCGCCGGGATGTTCTACAACGCCTGCATCTTTCCCTATTCGGAATCGCGCGTGCCCGAGATTTTCATCGGCGCCGGCCTGCTTTATCTGATCGGCTTCGGCGTGATGTGCGCGAAAGTGAAGGAGGGCAAGTACCCGCCTCCGCCCGAGAACGTCGGCAACCAACCCGGCGTCATCGGCTCCATCCTCACCTATGCCGAGGAGTGCTTCACGCACCGCTTCTACTGGCTGCTCTTCGCGGCGAACGCCTGCTGGGCCATGACGTGGGTCAGCGGCCCTTTCAGCATACCGTACCAGACCCAGGTCCTCGGTTATGATCGCGCCTTCATCGGCCATGTCGGCGCCATCACGGGCGGGATCGGCATCGTCCTGCTCTTCCCCGCCGGGATGCTCGCGGACCGTTTCCATCCCCTGCGCGTGATGCTCCTCGGCATCGCGGGCGCGCTCGTCTTCACCCCGTTCGACATTCTCTTCGCGTTCATGCGCCCCGCCCTGACGCTCCACACCGCGCAGATGATCACCATCGCGCTCAGCGCCATCAAGCTCCCGATCGGCGTCATGGCCTCCGCCGGGGAAGTCGCGCTCTTCATGCGCATCCTCCCACAGGACCGCTACGGCCAGTTCTGCTCCGCCAACGCCCTCATCCGTTCCCTGGCCTTGGTCATCGGTGGCCTCGCCTGCGGCGTCTTCCTCGATTACGTAAAGACGTTCAACCCCAACCCCGATCTCTGCTTCCGCTTCGTCCCCGTCTGGAACGGCGTCTTCCAATTCGGCTACGTCCTCTTCTATTACCTGCTCTACTTAGAGTGGAACCGCCTCGGTGGACTTGCCAACTTCGTGCCGCCCAGCGCCAAGCCCCCCGCGAGCGTCCTCGCCGCGTTCGACCAGCAACGCACCCCTGAATAGATATTAAACAACTCGATTGGTTAACGTCATGAAACACGATGTAAATGACCTCGCCTTAATTTATCGTGCCAGCGAGAGAGGACCATGATACTTTACCGTCAAGTAACAAAGCCATTGCCTCTAAGGCCATTTTGGTCGAACTATATCCCTGTTGATGTAAATATTCTGTCATTATGGTCGCGCTCTTAAATTGCAAAAAAACTAATCCCCGCGCGGGCTTTAGTTTAGTCGAGGTGGCCATGTCCCTGGCCATCGTCGGTTTTGCGTGCGTCGCCCTCATCGGCATGATCCCCATGGGCCTCACCTCGTTCCATCAGGCCATGGGCAACACCATCGAAGCCGACATCGTCCAGAATCTCTCCAACGACATGCTCCTTGCCAACTTCAGCGATCTCTACCAGTACAGCTATCGCGACAGCGGCCTCGTCACCGCCGCCAATGCCGGCCAGACCTATTACTTCGACGCCGAAGGCACGCCCATCCCCACTACGACGCCGACCACCGTTCCCTCCGGCACCGTGTACACCGCCGTCGTCACCCTCACGCCCATCAGCAGCAGCGCCACCACTTCGACCAGCAACTCCCCCGCGGGCCTCATCGTCTCCACCTACAACAACGGCATCTCCACCAACGCGCCGCCCACCTCGTCCACCGACACCACCTGGTCCAACGCCTTCTCCGGCCTCACCTCCGGTTACACCGTCACCATCACCATCGCCAGTTTCCCCAGCGTCGCCGCCTACACCTCGGCGACCGGTTACACCTCGGTGGCCGCATTTTTGTCGGCCTACGCCTTGAACACCGGCGGCACGGTGCAATCCTCCGCCACTCGCGCGCCCGATCAGTTCTCCTTTGTCATCGCCAACAACAATCTATGACGTGTCGGCGCGTGGGCTTTCCGGATTAACCCAATGGTCAGCTCCTCTTTTTTCCTCCCGCCCCCACGTTCCTGCTCCCAACGCCGCTCGACCGGCGCCTTCACGCTGATCGAGATGCTCGTGGCGACCACCATCTTGGTCATCATCATCGGGATCCTCTTCACCATCACGCAGCAGACCAGCAAAGTCTGGAAAAACACCACCGGCAAGACCGAAGTCTTCAAGAGCGCGCGCAACGCCTTCGAGACCATGACCCGCACCATCAGCCAGGCCACGCTCAATACTTATTACGATTACGCCACGCCGGATCCCACCACCAAGCAATTCTACGTTTTCGCCTCCAACGCCTCCGGCCCCATCACCACTTTGGGTGGCACCTATAACGCAAGCACCACCTACGCCCGCAACTCGGACTTGGAAATTGTCTCCGGCCTTAATGTCAGCACTACGAGCGGCATCACCACCAGCCAATCGTGGATCACCGGTGATACCGGCACCAACAGCACCCTCGCCACTTCAAATACCCCGGTTACCCATTCCATTTTTTTCCAGGCGCCCCTGGGCGTATCGAGCACCGCCGCCAACGTTGGCCTAAGCGGGTTGCTCAATGCGTGTGGTTTTTACGTCCTTTACGGCCCCGATCTCGCTGCCCCCGGCTTTGTTTCTACGGTCAAATACCGCTTCCGCTTGATGCAATTTCTCCAACCGTCGGACAACTTCTCTGTCTATAGCTTTAAAAATTCCACCTCCTGGTTTACCACCCCGATCAACGCCGACTTTACCTCCAACACCAGCCTGACCACGAATTTTGTCCTCGCGGACAACATCATCGCCCTCATCATCCTGCCCAAGCTCGCCACCCGGGACGAAGTCGCGCTCGAAAACAACCCGGCTTATGGCACGACCGTCACGGGCACCTTGGGCACGGCGATCGCGCCCTACTATGGTTACAGCAGCGAGACCATGGGGCAGTCCCTGTCCGGGCAGCCGAGTGTGGTCCCGACCGGGACTATCTCGACCACCACGGGGAAGCCGTCTTACCCCGCGCTCAGTTCCTGGAATCAGATGCCCCCGGTCTTTCAAGTCACCATGGTCGCCATTGATGAAGCCTCTGCGGCGAGATTGATTACTCCTCTCACCACGGGCTTCTCGCTCAAGAACCTCTACGACACGGTGGGAATATGGCAGGGCGGTTCCCCTCGCTTTGCCTATTCCACCACCTCCACGACCCATGCCGCGGCCAACTTCCAGTCCGATCTTTCCCAGATGGAAGCGGCCCTTGAGGCCAGCCACATCAACTTCCGCGTCTTTCAGACCGACGTGGCCGTCCGCGGCGCCAAGTGGACTATGAACAACTGATTCACCCCCATGGCCCCGACTTACTTTCGCCCCATTCCCGTCGGCCCCCGCTCTCGGCGCCGCGGCATCGCGTTGATCCTCGTCCTCGCCTGCGTCGTCCTGCTCACCGTCATGGTCCTGGCCTATCTCGCCAGCATCGGCACGGAAGTCCGCTCCTCCAAGTTTTATGCCAACGGCGGCTCCGTCAAGCTCCTCGCCCAATCGACCGGCGACCTCGTCATGGCCGAAATCCGCGATGCCACTGCCAACGGTTCCCTCTGTTGGGCCTCCCAGCCCGGCATGATCCGCACCTACGATAACACCGGCGCGGCCTACAGTTATTACAAGCTCTACTCCGACGCCACCATGACCGGGACGGGTGCCTTCGATTATACCCAAAATGCGGTGCCTCCCGCATGGAACACCCAAACTGGTGTCTACGTAGATCTCAATCAACCTGTCCCCATCGTCACGGGTACGGCGACGACCTACGTCTATCCCATCGTGGACGGGGCTCTCTCTGATTACACTACGCTGTCCGGAAGCTTCACCCCGGGTGTTCCGGCGAACGCCTTGGTTCTCGCATCCGCGCCCGGATCCGGAACCGGATTGGCTAGCGGGCCCTATGCCGGTTACCCGCAGGTGACCGGCTTTGGCATTAGCAGTGCGCCGGGAGTCACCTCCTCGTCGCTCAACCAAGCCCCCATGCCCGTCCGCTGGCTCTACGTCTTGAAGAACGGCAGCCTCGCCGTCCCGAATTCGTCCACGACCGGCACCGTCACTTTCATGACGAAGGATCCCATCAATACGTCGAATGCGCTGCCCGTGCCCACGGCCACCAACCCCATCGTCGGGCGCATCGCCTTCTGGACCGATGACGAGACCTGCAAGGTCAACCTCAATACCGCTGGGGAGTCCGACAGTGTGCTTACGGTCACCGCCACGACAACCAGTGTGGCCATCGGCACGGGCCCTGTCCATTCGACCGTATGGGACCTCCCGCGCGCAGGCACGTCGTCGGAAATCAATTTGTCCCGGTACCAACCTGCCGAGAATGAATTTCAGCGCTACCCTGGCCACCCAGCCACTGTTTGTCTCAGCACGGTTTTTGGAAGTCTTTCCACCGACCCGAACTTTCCCGAAAATATTTATCCGATTACCCCCCGGTTGACTGCAACCGCGCTCGGTAAGGCAACTTCTTCCTTTTGGGGCGGGGAGGTATACTCCTACGTCGCAACCGCAACCGGCCCCGGATCTTACGAGGGCGTTCAGGCCGTCGACCAGACCCTCACCGGCCCTCTCAGTTTGTCAATCAATCGGCTTTACGCCGACGCGGATGAATTCCTTTATCAAAAAGGGCGTACACTCAATTCTTCCGCGGAATTGAGTCAGTCGACGATCAAACAATCCGAGTTTTTTGTCACCGCCAACAGCCGGGCCCCGGACGTCAATCTCTTCAATCAGCCTCGCGTCTCCATGTGGCCGGTTTCCACTTCAACGGGAAGTTGGTCCGCCCACGATAACTTGCTTGCATTCTGTGCGACGATCGACGGTTATCCTTATTGTTTTCAGCGGGCCAACCCCAACGATGAATATGCCGATTTGCCCACGGCAACTGCCACCGGCACAGGCTTTGGAAATTTAGGCCGCAACCGGAATTTGCTCGAATACCTGCGCTATTTAACTTCACAGCCCATTCCCGGTTTTGGCGGAAACTTCGGGGGAACTTCCGGAAAATATATAAAATCGGATGTTTTGACGCATAGCGGTGTCACTGGGAATGAACGCGACCAGATCCTGACCGAAATGTTTGATTATATTCGGTCGACTAACATTCAGGACATCACCTCCACGGGCACAATCCCCTTCACTCCCGCGATTTTCGTTCCCTCCGGCAACACGGCTACGAGCTCTTACAATCCAGGCAAGGGCCAGGTCGTGCCCATCGTCGATCAGAAGAATACGACGAGGGGATTCGGGCGTTTTCCCACCATCCACTCGGCATCCCTCGTATTTTTCCCCCTTCAGAATGGTCTCATCCCGACTCTTACCGGAACGACGACTTACAACTATCATGCTACGACGCAAATGCAGGCCGTGCTGGTTTTGCAAATGTTCGATCCTTCGCAGGCCTTCCCCATGAATATTCCCTGTTATCAAATTCAGATCAGCGGATTATCGACCGGCTTTGCCTGGGGGGGGATTTCGGGCGCTGGGTCGCCGGCGATGTTTAGCTCGGACACCGCCACCATCGGCAATCCCTACGGAGGTCCTTTTGTCGGCAATCAAAACGAAGACCGGCAAACCGGCGGCATTTGCGATTTTCGGCGTCTGCTGGTCTCCTCTACGGGCAGCTATACCTACTCTGCTTACAATCCCGTCAGTTCAAATGCTTACATCTATAACGCTTCAGTGACAGGAACTGCCACAAGCCCCAATGCAGGCAACTTGTTCTCCACCGTCTATCCCGCAACTCCGCCGGCAGCCCAATCGGGAACCCCCATCTACATCAACACCGTGGCAGGCTCCGCGCAGACCCCGGCTATCGCTGCTGCTGCGCTTTTAGGCCCCACATTTTCTTTCACGGGAGGGACGATCACTTGCAAAATTTACTCGAATACGGCGACTGGTGCCCCGAATCAACTCCTGCAAACGGTCACCTTCACTATTCCTGGAGACACCGGGGTTCCTATTCCGAACCCTTCCGCCAATGGATATAGTTCGGGTCCTCTATGGACGTGGGATCATGGGCCAAGCAATACCGTTTTTAATAACACCCTGACAAATCCGTCACAGGCCGGATGGGAACTGTGGAACAATCGGATGGCGTCTATTAAAGATCCACCCACGGTCAACGCTAGCGGAACCATCAACGGCTATTCCTATGCCATCAATTTTATCAGCGATGGGGATGTGATTCGAAGCGCCATGCCTCAAAATGGGGACTTGCGCCTCTTGGCGGCGCGACAAAATGTTATTTCAGGTGATGGAGACACTTATTTTTTCACCAAACATCCTGCTTATGGCACCGGTATGCATTTTGCGCAGGACCTTCAAGATGATCTCGGAAGAAACGTTGAGTGGGGAGGCACCTGCTCCGGGACGAATATTATTTATGGTAATGCTTCCTATTATGACAATGGAGCTTTTGGCGCGACAACGCGAGGTGGCGGTTCCGGAGGTGCTCTTGTCTCGATCAACACTTCCGATACCCCCTCTCTTACTCAAGCTTATGGAGGCCTTACTTCAACTACTTGCCTGACACCGACCTATTATCCCGACTATGAAGGCTATGGGGACACTAGCGGTAATGCCGGCACGCATTGGAGCGACATTCCGAGCCAACGCGGCGCTTTTGTCGGAGACCCCTCGGGAACCATGACCAGCGCCTCCACGGGCGCCGTTCCCGGCGATTGGGACAATGGCGTGGCCAACCAAAAGGACGGTCCCTATATCAACAAAGCGGACGAAGGAAATACCTCTCACGGCTGGTTTATCGGTGGCGGCTACTTCGATTTCACGGCCTATACCAACCCCGGCACTGCCTTTTTCTCGCCTAATCGCATGGTTCCTTCGCCCGGTATGTTCGGTTCTCTTCCTACCGGTGTGCTCGAGAACAAGCCCTGGCAGACACTTCTTTTTCGGCCAGGTCCTGCTGGTCATCCAGGATTGGGCTACAGTGTCAGCGGAACCATAACCTCGGCAGCCTACGCTCCGCCGTATACAATACCCCCGGATTCTCTACTCATGGATCTTTTTACCATGCCCGTCGTCGAGCCTTACGCCATCAGTGAACCGCTTTCCACCGCTGGACGAATCAACATGAATTATCAGATCGTTCCCTTCACGTATATCACGCGAAATACAGCCGTTCAGGCGGCTTTAAGGTCGGCCTGGGTCACGGCCATTCCCAGCGCCGATGGCTCCGCTTATAAGGCGAACATCGGTGGTGCTACGCCTGCGTCAAGTGTCTCAACTTATCGCAATGGGCTCAATATTCCCACCACTCTTTCACAGTTTGATGCGCGCATGACCACGAATAAAGACCTGTTTCGTTCCGCCGCGGAAATCTGCTCGATCGACCTCGTTCCTTCCGGCTTCACCGCCCCGACGCATGCTGCTGGGACGGCAGGCTGGCGGACGGACATGGATGCCGACTGGAATAGCTACGCCCTCACCGGCGACAACACCCGCGAGCGCCCCTACGCTAATCTCTATCCGCTCCTTACCACCAAATCCAACACCTTCACTGTCCATTTCCGCGTGCAGACCCTGCAGCCCACCCCCGGCATCTCTTACAACCCCCCGCAATGGCGCGAGGGCACCGATGTGATCACCGGCGAGTACCGCGGCTCGCAGACCATTGAGCGCTACGTCGATCCCGGCGACCCCAGCATCCCCGATTTCACGACGACCTCGACGGGCACGCTCGCCGGTACGCAGACCCTTGCGCCTTACTACAAATTCCGCGTTCTCGCCAACAAACAGTTCGCCCCCTGACGTCCCATGTGTGACCGCAGCATCATCGGGCAGCGCGTTTTCCGCAGGACCGTGGCCCGGGGCTTCACTCTCATCGAGTTGCTCGTCGTCATGGGCATCATGGCGATCATCGTCGCCATCGCCATTCCGGTCGTCGCCGGGCTCCAAGGCGCCTACAGTCTCGATTCCGTCGGTCAGGTCATCGCCGGCCAGCTTACGCTCGCCAGGCAGACCGCCGTCGCTTCCAATCATCCGGTCCAGGTCCGTTTCTACAAGCTGGCCGATTACAATAGTTCCACCACGGTCGCCGGCTCCTATCACGACAACACCGGCGTCTATCGCGCCATGCAGTGCTTCCAGGAAGGGGATGTGACCACCACCACAGCCGCCGCCACCGCGCCGCCCGTCACCCCCATCACCCGGCCCTATTTTTTCCCCGCGCCTGTCATCATCGTTTCTCCCGGCGGTACGGCCACGCCCAACGCGAATGTCTACAGCCTGCTCACCAACACCGCGCTCACCACGTCCACCACGGGAGATGCGTTGAATCCGTTGCCGATCTACGGCACGACCTACGGCTACAGTTACTTTCATTTTCGCGCCAACGACCGCACGGACCTCTCCACGAGCACTGCCAACACCGGCCAGATCACGCTCGTCCTGGAGAATGCCAAGGCCGTCACCACCGGCGTTGGCGCCGGGCTCCCCAAGAATTTCGTCACGTTGCAACTCAACTTCACCACCGGCTCCGTGGTCTACTACCGGCCTTAGGGAAAAATGCCGTCATCCTGAGCTTGTCGAAGGATCAGCCCCCAGTGAACTCGTCCGTCATGAAAGATTATTGCGTCTACATTCTATCGAATAGCGCTGCTACTCTTTACATCGGCTTCACGGGCGATCTCGATCAGCGCGTCTTTGATCATAAAGACGGACGTGATCAGAAAAGTTTTGTCCACAAATACAACTTGAACCGTCTAATTTTTGTGGAAACCCACCCAACTGCAACCCAGGCAATCGCCCGGGAAAAGCAACTGAAGGGCTGGACTCGTGCAAAGAAGCTCAAACTTATTCGAGACCAGAATCCTGAATTTCGTGATCTTTCCGCAGACTACGGGCTTCCTTCATCGCGATAATCTTCCGGGGGCTGATCCTTCGACAAGCTCAGGATGACGGATCGCTTGTCGCAGATCTTTTGCCACGTCTCTCAGGTCGTTCCCTTGTCCTTCATTTCGCCGGTGGGACGCCCCCATATCGCCCGCTCAATCGCGGCCCCACCACCGGCGACCACAATCCATTCGAGCCTTGCCTTCGCGTCGTTTTCCCATCTTCCCATCTCCCCTCCATCAGCACCGACCTCGGGCATTCCGGCAGTCCAAACGAATTGGCCTGAAGTTGCCCCACCACCAGGTACACCGCCGCCGCGCCCACGTCCCGTGCCCGCTGGTCGATGCCCGACACCCCCGTCGACGGCGACTCCGCTTGTAAGTCCAGGCACGCGTAGCCGATGTCCTCCGGAACCCGGTAGTTCAATTCACGTAGCATCTCCAGAGGCTCCTCGCTGTTGCACACCACCACGTCGGGCTTGAATCTGTCCAGCCACGCCTTGAATTTTGCGCGGTCATACGAAGGCACCAACAGCGGGTCGATCCGCTCGCTCTTGGGCAGCGCGTAGTAGTGCACGAGATAGGCCGCCAACCACCCGTGGCCTACGCGGCTGTCGTGTTCGATCAAGCTGGCGGTCCCAGCCCGCCGGTAACCCAGCCGCCGCAGGTGCCGCAAGGCCAGCAGCATTCCTTGATAGTGGGAATGCGACGCCCGGTTGAGATCCGGC
>Ga0206876_1147_pt1 | contig 19300 bp, 14 predicted proteins | sample Alteio_BWOrgCont_10_FD_152619 | JGI IMG/M metagenome (GOLD analysis project Ga0206876, IMG submission 152619) | Enriched cells from forest soil in Barre Woods Harvard Forest LTER site, Petersham, Massachusetts, United States -... | ecosystem: Environmental > Terrestrial > Soil > Temperate forest >...
AGGCCTGTTTTCACTCATAAAAAAGCAAGCCTGGAGCATCGAATACCTTAACAACGGAAAATATGGAAAAATTGCGTGCCGCAATTAACCTATACCCGACCAGAATAAAGGAGGAAACGGAAAATATGGAAAAATTGCGTGCCGCAATTAACCTATACCCGACCTATTTAACTATGATGGACGAAATGGCACGCTATACGTTCGATGATATGATACTTTGGGTACTGGCTGCTTTCAAGGATAATGAAAATATGCTGCTTTCATACCAGGAACGTTTTCTTTATTTTTTAGTTGACGAATTTCAGGATACAAGTGGTTCGCAAAACCAGCTTCTTAAATACCTTATTGACTATTGGGAGGCACCAAATGTATTTGTTGTAGGTGACGACGATCAATCTATCTACTCCTTTCAGGATGCGAATGTTGAGAATATTATGAATTTCAACAGGCAATATGAAAAGAACATAAAGAAAGTTGTGCTGACCGAAAATTACCGTTCTACACAAATAATATTAGACGTTGCAAAAAAGCTTATTGAACATAATAAAGAACGGATAGTAAATACAGACAATAGTCTTGATAAGAATCTGTTATCTGCAAACCCTAAGTTAGCGGCAATACAAATTACCCCTGAAATAATTGAGTATCCTAATTCGGCGCATGAAGCCATTTGTATAGCAAATGAAATTGCAGAACTTATCAGCAAGGGAACTTCGCCTAGAGATATTGCTGTCATATATCGTAACCACAGGCAAGTAGAAGATCTTGTTACCTATCTTGAAAAAAAGAAGATTGGTATTAACATGAAGCGCAATACTAATTTACTTGAATTGCCTTTTGTAAATAAAATCCTAAAAATATTAGAGTTCATAGCATCTGAAAACGACACTGCTTATAGTGGTGATGAACTTTTATTTGAAATTCTTCATTTCGATTTCTTTACTATTCCCGCTTTGGATATTGCAAGGATAAGCCTTGAAGTATCGCAAAAAAACTATGGAAACCGCAGGGAGAAGTTTTCTATACGGCTTGCAATAAGCCAACAAACAGATGGTGTTTCAGATCTGTTTACCCAGGCTGAAATAAATGAAACTAAAAGAGTTAGCCGGGTACTGGAAGGGTTAATCACAAAAATGAATAATGTAACACTGCAAGAGTTATTTGAAGAAGTAGTGCGTGAAGCAGGTATTTTGAATTACATTATTAACTCACCTGATAAACCATGGTTAATGCAGGTGCTGACTGCAATCTTTAGTTTTATAAAGTCTGAAACACGTAAGGACCCCGATATTACACTGCAACGGTTGCTTGATATGATACATACCATGCAGAAGCATTCTATACGAATAGAAATGCAGAAGGTAATAACATCAGAAAATGGGGTTAATTTAATGACAGCCCACGGTTCAAAGGGGACTGAGTATGAGTATATATATATAATAGGTTGTAACCGAAGCGTATGGGATGAAAAAAATTCAGCCGGAACACGTACCTTCAAATTACCTGATAACCTTTCTGCGAATAAAAATGAGGTTGATGACCTTGAGGAATCAAGGCGTTTATTTTATGTTGGCTTAACAAGAGCAAAAACACACCTCGCAATTTCATATCCGCTGAAAGACTCAAATGACAAGAACCTTGAGCGCTCTTCTTTTTTAGGAGAAATAGTAGAAAGCAATGAAATAACTGAAGTAAAAAAACAAGCAGAAGAAAGTACATTGATCGAATTCCTGGAACTTCAATATACAGCTAAGGCAATACCACAAATTGAACTTATTGATAAAGTATATATTAATAAACTTTTAGAGAATTATTCCCTTAGTGTAACACACTTAAGTAATTATCTCGAATGTCCAATCAAATTCTACTACCAAAACCTTATTCGTGTACCGGCCGCTAAAAGCGAGTCGATGGCATTCGGTAGTGCCATACATTCAACACTACAGGCATTGTTTGAAAAAATGAAGGATAACAACAACACATTCCCAAACAAGCAGACAATGTTAAACGATTATACGGTTTACATGCATCGCAACAGAGAGTCGTTTACCAAAGAACAGTTTAAGCGTAGGCTTGAATACGGAGAGAAAATACTACCTGCGTACTACGACTTCTATATTAATAAATGGAATAAGATAGTTAGCCTTGAATTAAATATACGGAATGTTGAAGTAAAAGGTGTTCCGCTAAATGGAAAACTTGATAAGCTTGAGTTTGATGGAAAGAAAGTAAATGTGGTAGATTATAAAACTGGCAGGTATGATAATGCCAAAAAGAAACTGGTTCCGCCAAATGAAAGCGCTCCGGTTGGAGGGGATTACTGGAGGCAGGCCGTTTTTTATAAGATTTTGTTAGACAACCAAAAGCGCAACGACTGGGTGGCAGAAACTTCTGAGTTTGACTTTATTGAGCCAGTTAAAGATGAATACAAGAAAGAAAAACTAAACATAAGCGAACAGGACATTGAAATTGTAACTAAACAGATAACGGATACCTGGCATAAGATCCAGAACCACGAGTTTAATAAAGGATGCGGGAAAGAAGATTGCCACTGGTGCAATTTTGTAAAAGATAACGAGCTTCATGTAGCCTTGCATGAGGCAGTTGATGAAGAGTAAAGGATTCTTTCTACTTTTACCAAGTAATTAATGGCTCTGTAGTACAACGGATAGTATGGAAGTTTCCGGAACTTCTGATCCAGGTTCGATTCCTGGCGGGGCCACAACTAACACTAATAATCAGTTATTCACATACTAGTTGCAAATTCGTTTGCTAAAAGTTGAATAATCCCATTTTTCCTATTATTCTGTATAATAACTTGTCTATACATGCATAATTTGCAATATTCTACAATAAATATGTAACAGAATATAGCTTGAGCAGATACACTTTTGCATTATAATCAATTTATAAAATTTCAACTTAATTAAAATGAAAAATCTAAAAGTCTTATTTGCTGTTGCTTTACTTTCCGGCATATTCTTCACATCTTGCCAAAAAGTAGCCGATGCCAGTTTTAATTATTCCGAGAATGGTGCAGGAACGGTTAACTTTACTAACACGTCTTCCAGAGCATCTTCCTATAACTGGGATTTTGGTGATGGCTCAAATTCCACCCAAACATCTCCAACCCATACATATAGCAGTTTCGGCAACTATAATGTTTCGCTTACAGCAGATGGATCGGGTGGTAGTGGAACAAATACTCAAAGTATTAATGTTCAATAATTACGGAATAGCTAAACGTAATATGAATGCTTTCGTTTATTGATTTAAAATAAAATAGCCATTCTTGAAAGCATGTCTTTCCTTTGAGTGGTGGGAAAGACGGAGGAGCCGGCATAAAAGAGTGATCTTTTATGTCCGGCTATTTCTTTGCACGTAATCATATTTCATAAAACAAGTAAAATGTAAAATCTGTAAGGTTCTTTAAGTTGTATGTAACGGCTTAATGGCTGAATAAGGCCATTTTTATCACTTATCAATTGAATATTATACAATGAAGTCAGCTAAGAGTAAATTTAAAAAAACCATACTAATAATTTTAAGTTTACTTATTGTATTACCTATACTAATTCTAATTTTTGCATCACCTATTACCAAGTACCTTGTTGAAAAATACAGTGTTAAATATACCGGCAGGCAAATCAGAATGGACAAGGCTTATGTTAATCCATTTACAGGCTATGTTCATTTCAGTAATGTTAGAGTATACGAAGCAGCAACTGATAGTATATTCTTTTCGGCAGATGGCTTAAGCATGCGTTTTGCCTTGCACAAAATGCTTTCAAAAACGTATGAAATATCTGAGCTTACAATAGATAAACCTAAGGGAATAGTTATACTTAATAAACGTAATGATTTCAATTTTTCTGATCTTATAAAGAGGTTTTCCCCTTCTGCAGCAGATACGGATAGACCTCCCCTTCATTTCAACATCCTGAATGTGAAGATAAATGACGGAATATTTTATTTCCACGATACGCTGATAGATATAAACTACTTTATCAAAAATGTACATTTTGAAAGTAGTGGCAAAAGATGGGACAACGATAGTATTAAAGGCAAGTTTTCTTTTTCTGCAGGAATAGGCACCGGCGATATGGAGGCTGATTTCAATATCAACCTTAACACCTTAAACTACTATTATGCCATTAAAGCACATCAGTTTAACCTTGCAATTGTACAGCAATACTTAAAACAGATGATTAACTACGGTACTTTTTCTGCCAACCTTGACGCTGACCTGACAACATCAGGCAATTTTAAGGATGAAAACGACCAGGATACTAAGGGACGAATTGCAGTTAGTGATTTCCATTTTGGCAAAACCACTGCTGAAGATTACTTAGCATTTGACAAGTTTGTAATGACAATTAATGAAGTAAACCCTAAACAACATATATACCATCTTGATTCTGTAACACTCACTCACCCCTATTTCAAATTTGAAAAATACGATAAACTTGATAACATTGAAACCATGTTTGGTGAGAAAGGAGCTAATGTAACTGCGATAAATGCCGATAATACACAGTACAACCTGATAATTGAACTGGCCCACTATTTAATAGATATATCCAAGAACTTCTTTCAAAGTGCTTATACCATCAATAGGGTTGCTTTTACCCGTGGGAATCTAAAATTTAATGACTTTTCGAGAAATGAGGAGTTCTCCATAGCAGCTAATCCTTTGTCTTTTTCCGCAGATTCAGTAAACCAGGGTAAAGGAAGAATAAAGTTCTTCATGCATTCAGGAATAAGCCCATATGGTGAAGCAAGCTTACAGGCCAGCATTAACCCGAGAGATAGTGAAGATTTTGATGTTAATTTTCATTTTGGTAAAATCCCTATTTCACTATTTAATCCTTACCTGATCACCTATACATCCTTTCCTTTGGACAGAGGAACACTAGAGTTGAATGGTGCGTGGAAGGTAAGAAAAGGTGTTATTCAAAGTGAAAACCATTTGCTGATCATTGACCCACGAGTGGGTAAAAGAGTAAAAAATAAAGCGAATACATGGATTCCTATGTGGTTGGTTATGGCATTTATAAGAGACCGTAGTAACGTAATAGATTATTCTGTGCCAATTACCGGTGATCTTAGAAACCCAAAGCTTCATTTGCATGATGTGCTTTTCAGTATTCTGCGCAACATTTTTGTAAAGCCACCAACAACCGCCTATGGCGTAGCTGTAAAAAATCAGGAAAGCACAATCGAGAAATCCTTAACCATGAAATGGAACATGAGGCAAAGTTCAATGTCACCCAGCCAGGAAAGGTTTATGAAAAAGCTAGCCAGCTACTTGTCAGAAAACCCAAATGCCTGCATTTCTGTATATCCGGAACAATATGCTGTAAAAGAGAAAGAATATATTTTATTCTTTGAAGCCAAGAAGAAATACTATTTGTCATGGCATCAGGAAACCAGCAAGGCATTTTCTGAAGGCGATTCTGAAAAGGTTGATAGAATGTCAATACGCGATACATTGTTTTTAAAGTATCTGAATAAGCATGTTACAAATAGCCTGATGTTTACCATACAGGATAAATGCACTGCTTTAGTAGGTAACACACTTGTGAATTTGAGGTTTCAGCAGTTAAACACAACAAGAAAGAAAGCTTTTAATTCCACATTTGATAGTGATGGCCTGAGCAGCAGAGTATCATTCAAACCTTCACAGAATAATGTTCCATATAATGGGCTCTCATTTTATAGAATAGAATATACGGGAGAACTACCCGGATTCTTATTAAGAGCGTATAAAGATATCGGAGAACTTAATGATGAATCGCCACGCGAGGAATATAAAAAGGATCGCAAAAATATCAAGGCTATTTAAATAGCATCATTTATCAGGAAGAAATTCTACTTCTTTTCTTTATAAACACAAACTTAGAAGCAGTTGGAACAATGTTCCCTAAAAGGAAGCCGAGCGGTTTTAAGGGTTCTATATGATCAAAAATAACTTTAATGATTGCAGTTAACGGAATAGAAAGGAACATACCGGGGATGCCCCACAATGCGCCCCCAATTAAAACAACAATAACAGATACAAGGGCGTTTATCTTTACCCGTGATGCTACTATTTTAGGAACCACGTAGTGATTATCAATAAACTGTATGAAAATATACACAGCAAAAACCAGTAAGGGATAGGCAAGTGAATCTTTTGTAACAAAGGCCATTATCATAGGTAAGGCTATTGCAATTACACCTCCTATATATGGTATTACATTCAATACAGCACCCGTTATTCCCAGTATAATTGCATAATCTATTCCAAGCAGTAGCAACCCAACTGAATTTAAAATTGCAATAATTATAAACTCAATGAAAAGGCCAACCAAATAACTCTGAATTATTCTTTTTGAGTTTACTAGTACTTCAGTTACAGCAATGTGGTCTTCTTTCCGAAAGAGCTTGCGGGTAAACTCCATTAATAATGGTTTATAGTATAGTATCATAAACAGGTATACCGGCAAAAGCATTCCGGTAACTACTAATTGTCCTACTTCGGAAAGCTTTTCACCAATGGCGAAGTTATTGATGGCCTTGCTTTGCGATTCACTTATCCAGGTATTGATCTTTGATTGCTGAACATTAAACTTTATGGAAACCCATTGCAAGAAACTGGTACTTGTTGTATGAAACTTATCTTTTAACAATGGATACGTTTCCCTGAACATATTCACCTGGGACGATAGAATATAAAGAAGTCCAATAGTTATGGAAATTGCAAGTATAACGGCCATAATAATGGCAACAATTTTGTTTATACCCTTACTGATTAAGTAATTAACGAACGGATTAAGCAGAATAGCTATTATAGTTGCAAAAACAATAGGTATAATAATAAGCTGGCCTATGTACATAGTATATACAAAAGCAAAAACGCTAATGAATATTAGCGCCGATTTAGCGTAAAAAGGAATTTTAAAAGAACTATCCATTTATTCAATCATTATTTACTTTTTGTTTTATCTGCTTTAGTATCAATTCCGGTAGTATCGGGGCTAACTTCCCTGCCTGGTTTATTAAACTTGCCTTTGCTTTTGCCTTTTTTCTCTGTGGTTTCAGTTTCATCATTATCACAGTCCCCATCTGAATGATCTGAATTATTATCCTTCCCGGTATGATCTGAATCGCAATCAGACCCGATATGATCATTGGATGGATATACCTTCTTCTCCTTTACAGGATCCTTTGTTTTTGCTGTATTTTTCATTTTACTTACTATTTTTTTATGCTTTATGCCCATAGTTTTTTCGTCAATAGAAACTCCTAGTCCTTTTGCTATTGCCATTCCCAATTGCGCATCAGCACGGAAGAAGTGACATAATTGCCGTTTAATAATTTCTTCTTTCTTTTCTCCACTAATGCCACTCATGGCACTAATAATATTTGCAACTGTGTTTTTCTTGTCCTGATCATTCATTGCCTCCCTGTATAAAATACCTGGCTGGGTGTAATGGTCATTATCGTTTTCATTCCGGTCAAACCAATCTGCCACATTCGATTCTAAATTCATTGGTCGCTCTTTATAGCTTTCATCAACAACAATATCATCAAAACTATTAGGGCGGTAATTCGGGTTTGCACCTCCATTCTCACCTACCTGCATTTGCCCATCGCGCTGGTAATTTGCAACCATATACGGGCATTTATTTACGGGAATATTTTCATAATTTACTCCTAACCGATACCTATGCGCATCAGGGTAAGAAAGTAAACGGCCCTGTAACATTTTATCGGGAGAATAACTGATGCCATTAACAACATTAGCAGGTGCAAATGCTGATTGCTCTACATCGCGGAAATAATTTTGCGGAATTTCATTTAACTCCATTGTACCTACATCAATCAACGGAAACTCTTTATGGCTCCATACTTTTGTAACGTCAAACGGGTTCCATTTATAAGTCTTTGCCTGTTCCACAGTCATAACCTGAATGCTCATAGCCCATTTCGGGAAATCTTTTCGTTCAATAGCCTCCACCAAATCACGTTGTGAATGATCCGGATCGGTAGCTTTCATGTCACTAGCCTCTTTTCCATTGAAATTCTTAACCCCTTGCAGGGTTTTAAAGTGAAACTTGACCCAAACCTTCTCATTTTCCTTATTAATGAGTGAGAAAGTATGGCTTCCGAAACCATGCATGTTCCTGTATGAAAATGGAGTACCCCTATCGCTCATCAATATCATTACCTGGTGAAGGCTTTCTGGATTTAAGCTCCAGAAATCCCAAACCATTGTTGGGCTCTTGCAATTTGTTTTAGGGTCGCGTTTTTGCGTATGAATGAAATGAGAAAATTTTTTAGCATCCTTAATGAAGAACACCGGTGTATTATTGCCAACTAAGTCCCAATTACCATCTTCAGTATAAAACTTAAGTGCAAATCCTCTAGGGTCTCTTTCAGTGTCAGCACTCCCCTTCTCTCCTGCTACCAGTGAGAAACGTGCAAACATTTTTGTCTGCTTTCCTATTTCAGAAAATATTTTTGCTTTTGTATACCTGGATATATCATGTGTTACGGTAAAAGTGCCAAATGCACCTGTTCCTTTTGCATGAACAACCCTTTCAGGTATTCTTTCACGGTTAAAGTGGGCCAAATCTTCATGCAAGAAATAATCTTGCAATAGAATTGGCCCTCGGTTACCAACCGTCATTGAATTATCAAATTCAACATAAGGCCTGCCGCCTGCGGTAGTAAGTTTTTTCTTTCCCATTGTATTGCAGTTAAATAATATCTATTATCTAGTACCCTATCTTTTTAGAAGCGGAAGGCTCTAATTCCATTGCCAGCTCCTTTTGGTTAACGTTAACAAGTTCAATATCACACGATATTGCAACTTCATCGCTAACCATAACTCCACCAGCCTCGGTTGGTGCATTCCAAACAAGTCCCCAATCACTTCTCTTAATTTTACCAGTAACAGTGAAACCCGCTTTTTCATGTCCGTAAGCATCATGTACAATGCCGCCAAATTGCACTTCAAGCTTTACAGGTTTAGTAATACCTTTCATAGTTAGCTCTCCCCACAATTCATGGTCGCCTTTAGCATTCTTTCCTATTGTACTCGATTTGAAAGTTATTTGCTTGTGGTTTGCCACGTCAAAGAAGTCAGGCCCTTTTAAATGTGTATCGCGTTTCGCATCTCCAGTAACGATTGAAGTTGGGTCAATCCACAGGTCAATCTCTGCTGTTTCAAAATCCTTATCAGCCGTATAAATATTTGCGTCAAATGTTTTGAATGTGCCCTTACTGTGAGCAATCATCAAATGCTTTACCTTAAAGGTAATTTCGCTGTGGGTCTGGTCTATAGCCCATTTTACATCTTTTGTCATAGTATTTATGTATTAAATTTTGCTTATTTAGATGATTTTGTTGTCAAGTCCTTAAATGATTTACCAAGGTCGTCCATGCTTTTACTGAATTCAGCTTTGAATGTCTCCCATTTCTCTTTTCCATCCGCTTTGTAGTCATCCATTTGCTTTTTCATATCTGTATTCTTTTGCTCCAAGGCATTAACTTTTTTCTCGTATTCTTCCTTAGCTGCTTTCTTATCATTAGCTATGCGAGCATTAAATTCATCAATACTCTTCTGGTTATCAGCAATCTTCTCATCGGTTTGTTTCCTGTAAGTATCAATATCTGCAAGGTATTCCTTGTTAGCCGTATCCAAATCTTTATTGGCCTGGGTAACATTGTTTTGCGCGTTTTCTACTTTCTGTTCAGGAGAGTTGCAACTTATTAAGGTTGCAGTTGTAATAACTGCCAACACAGACAAGTTCTTAATTATTGTTTTCATTTTCTTTATTTAATGTATTGATTTAATTAATTATAGACGGCTTATAACCCAGCAATGATCTTATGTATCTCTTGTTTTGTTTTACCAAGTTTAGTTTGTAACCTGCCAATAAGCTCATCCATCTTACCATCTGCCAGCAACAAGTCTTTATCAGTTAAAATGGCAAATTGTTGTTTTAGTTTTCCTTTGGTTTCATTCCAGTTTCCTTTTAATTCGGTTATATTTTTCATGATCGTAATTTTGTTTAGGTGTGAATTAATTTTCACATTACAAAGGTGAGTAAGTATTGCACTTTTGTTGTTACACTACTATTTTGATTACTTATATCATTCACATATTGAATTCCACGCTTCATTCAAAGCAAAAGCCCCGCTCAGACGCTTGGTCTGAGTGGGGCTTCTAGTATTTAAAGTTTTAGTTTTGAGAAACCAACTTGCCTGATTGCATCAATACATTGTTATTTAACAATTGGTAAAAATACATTCCGGAAGCAAGGTCATTTGTGCCAAGAATGGTAGTTTGGTTAGTTATAACATTACTCATTACTTCTTTACCCAAAACATTATATACCTTCAATTCATACTTATCAGCCGGAGATAAATCCTTTACTGAGATTGTTATTGAAGACTTGAAAGGGTTTGGATACAAAGTAATTGCTTGCTCATTACCATGCATAATAGAAGCAATACCAGCAGGTACACAAGTTGAGGTCTTGGTAATTGTAAGTGTATCGGTTGTAAATTGACCATTAGTTGTAAAGGCTCCGCCGGTAAGGGTTGAATTTGAATGTATGCTTATGGCACCATTATTGCAAATAATTGTTCCAATGAAAGTAGAATTAGAATTAATATTTACAGCACCATCAACCTTCCAGAAAACATTCTTTGCCTGTGTTCCATTGATCAGCTTAATTTTTGAATTAACGCCGGTTGAAACAGCACCATTAACCTGGATAACAAATACTGCATTAGCATTTCCTTCTCCATTAAGGTAAAGTGTATCAACAAATGTAACAGCTGCCTTCATTATATACGTATGCGGTGTAAGAACTAATCCGTGACCAAGTTGGGCAGGGAACAATAATTCTATATCTGCAGGCAAAGTGTTAAGGTAAGTATAAACATTGCCTAAATCAGTAGCACATGCTGCTGTAAAGCCATCGGGTTTAGGGTGAATAGCACCGGTTACATCAGGTGCATTGTAGCCTGTAGTTAAACCTACGTTCGTACCAACATCGCCAACTACTATACTTGTTCCCGCATTTGTAACTGCTCCGTTTCCTGAAAATATTCCCCAGCAAGATGTAGACGCCAGTGCAGGAGCGGCAGGGCCTGTAAGAGTAGGGCTTCCACAACCAACCGGTGTATACGCCATTACACTATCAACCAAAACAGCACCATTAATAGTAAGCGCTCTTCCCTCAAGTGTATCGCCAGTACCTAATGAAATTGCACCACCTGAAATAATAGTTCCTCTCATAATTGTTCCTGCTGCAATAGTTACAGCGCCATCAAGTTTCCAGAACACATTACACGCTAGTGCTCCATGAATTAAACGGATTTTTGATTTTGCACTTGTACTGAAGGCATTTGCTGTTTTAAAGATAAATACAGCATTTGGGTTTCCCTTAGCATCTAAGGTGAATGTTCCATTTAATGAAGCAGCACCAGGCATAAGATATGTACCAGGGCGGATAGTATCGCCACCAATTACAACACCTATTGTAGAATCTACTACGGCTTTGCCCAGTGAATCGTACGCAGCTAAAAGGTCTGAAGCGCATTTTGCACTTAAAGCACCGCCAGAATAGGTCATTACTCCGTCAACATTGCCAAAACCTGTAATTGTAGTGGCACTGTTCGAGCCAACATTACCAGTAATGTGTGTTAAGTAAGTAATTCCTGAATTTGTAACTGCACCAACAGAGGTAAACAGTGTATAATTAGCTGCTGTACCCAGGTTAGGTGCTTGTCCGAAGTTCGTCTTCGGAAAAGATAATAGAGCAGCAGATGCTACTATAATAGGTAATAATTTATTTTTCATAATGAGTTGATTTAATTGTGAATTAATTTTCACGGAGCAAAGGTGCCCACCTTTACACTGAAAAGTATTGCATTAGTATAGCCAATACTTGCAAAAATCACATATTACGAAAATCGGGTACTGCTACAGGCGAATGCCTATAACAAGAATATCGTCTACTTGCTCTATTCCTGCCTTCCAGTTCTCCAGAAAGTAATCAAGGTGCTTTTCTTGCTCAGGCATTGAAAGACCCTGAATATCAAGTAATATCTCTTTAAATTTCCCGGTCATAAGTTTTTTACCGCTCTCACCTCCAAAAGTATCTGCATACCCGTCAGAAAAGATGTAGAATGAATCCCCTTCCCGCAGTTTTACTTCATGGGTCTCAAAATGTTGTTCATCTTCAGTAAAACCACCTATTCCCATTTTGGTTCCTTTAATTTCCTCAACCTGGCCATGTCCGTTACGGATGATCCAAAGCGGCCTGTTAGCACCGGAATATTTCACAATACGGTTTTCGGTATCTACTGAACAAAGAGCAATATCCATTCCATCCTTGGTCGAATCAAGGCTCTCAGTTTGACGCAGTGATGTTTTGATACCTTTATTTAGCTTTTTCATTATATCTGATGTATCTGTGTTTGCAGAAACAGCTTCGCTAAGTTTCTCTGAGGCAATCATACTCATAAATGCCCCGGGTACTCCATGACCGGTACAATCGGCTGCAGCAATAAAAAGTGATTTGCTGTCTTTATAGAAAAAATAGAAGTCACCACTAACAATGTCTTTAGGTTTAAACAACACAAAGCAGTTAGGCAAGGCAGAATAAATTTCCTCTTTTCGCGGCAATTTTGCTTGTTGAATACGTTTTGCGTACAATATACTATCTGTAATGTCTTTGTTCTTGGTTTCAATTATAAGCTTAGATCTTTCTACTTCTGCTTTTTGCGTACTAATAATTATTAATTCCGCGGCTCTCTTAGCTTTCTCATCATTTTGAAAATCCAGTTCCTTATTCGCTATATTTTGCTCAGCCATACGTTTGGCCAGTTCTATGTCATGAAATCCTTTCTCTCTGCTTGCAATTAAAAGCTCCACGGCCTTTTTTGCTTTAATGTCATTCTGAAAGTCTAATTCCTTCTTTGCAAATATCAATGATATTGAATCGTTTATTTTATTGAAATGTCTATCCGTTTTAATTACATAATCCGCAGCTCCGTGGTGAAATGATTTTAGTGCAATATCAATCTCCTCATTACTTGTTAGCATAATTACACTCGTAGCGAAGTTTATTTTCTTTATTTGCTCTAATATCTCAAGGCCATTCATTGCATCCTTGTCCTTACTATTCAGCGAATAATCGAGGATAACCAATTCAGGCATAACTTCTACGTATTCCTCCATACAAGCCTCACCGGTATCGAACGAGCTTATTTTAACCTGGGTATTTTTAAACGCATTTTCAATAGCAGATTTCATAGCCAATACAAAGAGCTTATTGTCATCAACAATAAAAATATTTATTTGCTTTTTTGAATTCACAGCTTTGCTCTTATAATTCAGATTTAGGTTGACTTACTTATTAAGTGAAAAAATAAGCATCTGCATGGCAATCATTCCCCCAATAAGTAATGCAATGCAAGTAAATAATACAATACGCTGCCTTTTGTATTTCCTTACATCAATCTTTGACTCCATTATTTTAAAAATATTTCTCAGGGAATAATTAATTTTATTGAATTGGGTTGGTGTTTTAACCACGTAATCAGATGCCCCATGCAAAAACGATTTAACGGCAATATCCACACTATCTTCCCCAGTAAGTATTATTACACTCGTTTCCGGGTTTTCTTTTTTTATCCATTCCAACACCTTTATTCCATTAGAAGCGCTGGGATAATCACTATTAAGGTTATAGTCAAGAATAACCAATTCAGGCAATACTTGCGTAAATATAGATTTACACTTTTCACCTATTTCAAACAAGCGGATCTTTATCACTCTATCCTTAAATGCTTCTTCTATATTGGCTTTTAAAGCGAGTGAAAAGACATTATTATCATCAATAATAAAAATGTTTATTTGCTTTAGCTTGCTCACAGTTTCGTGAATTAAATTATTTAAGTAGAGAAGGCTTAATTATTGTAATTGCAACTACTGCGCCCACTACTAAGGCAATAAAAACAGATAAAAGAAGGCTTACATACTTATATATTTTTGTTTCATCCTTTGCTTCACTTACCTTAATTAGGTTAAACAACGAATAATTTATTTTCTTGAATTTAGTTTCCGTCTTAACAACATAATCAGAAGCTTCGTGATGAAACGACTTTAACGCAATATCAATATTGTCATCGCTGGTAAGTATAATTACATTAGTATCTTTATTTGCTTTCTTTATCATATCCAGCACCTGAATTCCATCAGCAGCAGCAGGGTTCTTACTATTTAAATGGTAATCAAGAATGGCAATTTGAGGCTTCTCTTCGTTGAATTTTTTCATACAAGCTTCGCCTGTTTCATACGCTTGTACCTCAATTCTGCACACATCTTTGAAAGCAACTTCTATCTCAGATTTAAGAGCGAGTGTGAATACTTTATTGTCATCAACAATAAAAATGGTGATTTTATTTTTTTTATCCATAATTTCCTGCTTGTTACTGTTTAAACGAAATTTTCTCTGTCCTTTTCTACCTCTTCCAACGCCAGGTGGCATATTAAAGTAAGCTCCTGGTTCAATTCCTTAATTTTTTCAATATTCATAGCCGTTAATGCCAATGCTTCCATCTCCTGTAAAACCGGTGTAAGCATAGTAATACCCATTATAGATACAGATGACTTCATGGTATGTGCAAAGTTTTTAATTGAAGCGTAATTCGCATTTATTATAGCTTCACTAATAGAGTTTAACTCTTCCGGAATTTGCGTAAGAAAGGCATCCATTATTCCCTTTATCAAATGCTTTTTACCGCCCATCATTTCCGTAAGGTACTTAAGGTCACATACGTTTGCAATTATTTTCCCCGATCTATCTGTTATCATTATATTAAGTGTTAAGTCGTATATTTTCTCGAAAAGCAGGTTAGCATTAATGGGCTTTGATATGTAATCGTTCATCCCAAGGCTTAAGCACCTTTCTTTTTCGCCTGCCATAGCATGAGCTGTCATGGCTATAATCGGTATTGAATTCTTCATTTCATTTCGGATAATGGTTGCTGCCTCATACCCATTCATTACAGGCATCTCCATATCCATCAGCACAATATCAAATTTATTTTCTCTTAGTTTTTCAATGCCTACGCTTCCATTCTCAGCTACCTGTAATACGAGGCCGTACTCAGAGAAAAGGCTTAATATCAGTTTCACATTTAATTGATTATCCTCTACTAGCAGAATGTTCAATTTACGAAGCTCATCCATATTGAATTTCTCTCCTGTATCTTCAGTTTCGTGAAGCACCTCGATTGATTTCTTATATGGGATATTGAAAACAAACATTGAGCCTGATTTAAACTCGCTGGTAACCGACAATTTTCCACCCTGAAGTTCAACTAATTGCTTTGCTATACTCAACCCAAGGCCGGTGCCTCCATATTTCCGGGTTGTATGTGATTCTGCTTGCCTGAATCGTTCAAAAATATGTTGAATTTTATCGGCCGGTATACCAATTCCTGTATCCTTTACAGAAAACTCCAATAGAGTATCTTCTTTTTCCTTTTTAAGCACCTTTGCCCGAACAATTATTTCTCCCTTTTGAGTAAACTTAATTGCATTGCCCGCCAGGTTGATTATGATTTGGGTTAAACGTGTAGGATCTCCAAGCAGACTATCCGGAACGTCTTCATCACAGATAAATAATAACTCAAGGCCCTTTTCTTTTGCTTTTCCCATTAGCATAACATTGAGCGATTTGAATATATCCTTCACGCTGAAAGTATGCTCTTCAAAGGTCATCATACCTGCTTCTATCTTTGATATGTCAAGTATGTCATTAATGATTGTCAGAAGGTTTTCTCCGGCAGATTTAATTATTCTTATATATTCCTTTTCTTTCTCTTCTAACTTTCCTTTCGATAGTATATCCGAAAAACCAATTATGGCATTCATTGGTGTACGTATCTCATGGCTCATATTCGCCAGGAAAGCTTCTTTTAATTTGGTTGATTCCTCGGCCTTTTCCTTAGCCTCGCTATAGTCCTCGAGTATATTAAGAACAGCGCGTTGAGTATTCTCAAGGTTAATTTTTTCTTCACTATAGTCGTCCAATATATTGAGCAATGCCCTCTGGCTATCCTCCGAATGGATTTTCTCCTCCGAGTAGTCATCTAATATATTCAACAGTGCCTTCTCAGTATTCTGAAGGCCCATTTTCTCTTCAGAAACTAATTCTTCATTCTGAGCCAGAAATTTCTCCACCTCAATCGGATGATTATAAACACTATTTTTTTGTGAAGACGTAGTTGGCATTTTTCTTTATCTATATAATTGGTATGTACCTATCTCAATTAGTTTTTACTCTTTAGTTCTTCGATTTCCTTTTTCAATTCAATCATTTTAAGCTCACGGCCTACTGTTAACTTTCTGAATCTTTCCAACTCTTCTATTCTCATTAATTCCTTTTCGCGTCCTGCAATTTCTCTTTCTGCAAGTTGCTTTTGAGCAGTAATATCTCTGGCTACAATTACAACACCCAGCACATTTCCTCTATCGTCCTTATATACTGATCCGTTAAATAACACATCGGTAAGTTTTCCATTCTTATGGCGGAGTTTAAGCGGCGAGTCAATAACAAAGCCTTTTGCAAATACCTCCTGGTATACTTCACGGGCCTTTTGTGGTTCTGTGAAATAATCAAAGAAATCGGAACCAATTAGTTTTTCACGCTCAATACCAGTAATATTTACCGTAGCCTCATTCATGTCCGTGATCTTTCCTTCCGTACTGATAGTTACCAGTGGGTCAAGACTGGCTTCAATAAGACTCAATGAGTATCTCGAAAGTAATTTCTGTGCTGTAACATCTCTGGCCACAATAACAACTCCAAGCACATTTCCCCTATCATCTTTATATACTGACCCGTTAAATAATACATCGGTAAGTTTCCCATTCTTATGACGGAGTGTAAGTGGCGAATCGGCTACTGAGCCCTTTGCAAATACTTCCTGGTATACTTCACGCGCCTTTTGCGGTTCTGTGAAATAATCGAAGAAATCAGATCCGATAAGCTTGTCTCTCTCTATACCGGTAATATTTACCGTGGCTTCATTCATGTCAGTTATCTTGCCTTCGGTACTTATAGTAACCAAAGGGTCAAGGCTGGCTTCAATAAGACTCAATGAGTATCTTGAAAGCAATTTTTGTGCTGTAACATCTCTGGCCACAATAACTACGCCTAGTACATTTCCTTTATCATCTTTATATACCGATCCGTTAAATAAAACATCTGTAAGTTTTCCATTTTTATGACGTAGTGTAAGTGGCGAATCGGCCACTGAACCCTTTGCAAATACTTCCTGGTATACTTCGCGAGCCTTTTGTGGCTCAGTGAAATAATCAAAGAAATCAGAGCCAATAAGCTTTTCTCTCTCAATGCCCATAATATTTACCGTTGCTTCATTCATGTCAGTGATCTTACCTTCGGTACTTATAGTAACCAAAGGGTCAAGGCTGGCTTCAATTAAACTACGGGCATATTCTGATGATTGCTTCTGTGCATCTGCTAAGTTTATAGCAACTTCACTGTTCATTGCTTTACCTGTTTTTTCTTTCTTAGTATCCATCATTTGTAAGTTATTATGGTTGTTCCTTAAAATCTATTATTTAGTTGATGTAACAGTTGTTGCTTTTGGAGTAGAGAATGACATTTCTGCCCTTCTATTCTTCTCCTGTTCCATATCGGTACATTCTACACCTTCAGTGCACATATTCAAAAACTTAGTTTTACCATAGCCCTTAGCTAACATCCTCTTTTTATCAATGCCCTTAGAAGCTATATAATCAACTGTTGCAGCAGAACGCTTTTCTGATAAAACCTGGTTGTAAATAGTAGTTCCTCTCCAATCGCAGTAACCATTTACAGTAAGGATTAAGTCCGGGTTCTGTTCCATTACCTTTGCAATGCTATCAAGCCTTTTTGCTGCCTCAGGGCGAATAGTAGCCAGGTCCAGATCGAAATGTATGCTCATCATTCCCTTCTTGGCTATTACTATTGGTTTAGCCTTGGTCTTTATAGGGTCAATTGCTACCTTAATAACAGAGTCTACAACTACAACCGGTTTAGGTTTTGGTGTGCATTTGTAGTCTATAACATATGTAGATGCACTGATATGACAAGGCAAACTATCTTTATCAAGATTGAAATAATAAATATCCTCATCACCTTTTCCACCTTTGCGGTTAGAGGAAAAATAACCTATGCGTTCATTTTTAACGAAGGTAATACCGTAATCATCGCCGGCTGAATTAAAAGGTGCTTTTAAAACCGCTGCTTTACTAAAGGTGCCATTGTTGTTTTTGGCAACACATATATCCATGCCTCCAAAACCCATATAACCATCAGATGAGAAATAGAAATCTCCGGCAGAATCCATTGTAGGAAATTTCTCATTACCGAAAGTGTTGATGTTGGGACCCATATTTATCGGTTTACCCCAACCATTAGCCATCTTATCGCAATAATAAATATCAGCACCACCATAGCCACCTGGCATATCAGATGAGAAATATATCCTTGAACCATTCATTGCTAAATAAGGTGTAGCAATTGAAAATGTATCGTTATTGTATTGAAATGGTTTAAGATCGGTCCATTCGCCATTCTTCTTTATTGCCGAATAGATCTTATTTCTTTCAATCTTCAATGTTTTCTTTTTCTTTCCTTTTAATTCTTTTTCAACACTATTGAAATAAATGGTGTCGAAGTTCTTTGAAAAACAAACCGGGCCGGTCAGGTACTTTTTGTTTATCAAATTGCTTTCAAGAGGTGCATTTTTGGGAAAACTGGTGTCAGTCTTTTCTTTTTTAGAATAGAATACATTCAAGAAGTATTCACCATCCCAGCTATATACTTTAGATCCGTTATCTGCTTTACGAGATGAAATGAAAACGATACCATCTTTATATAGTATCGGGCACATGTCAGATACATTTGAATTAAGTGATGAAACTGAAGTTATGGTAATAGGTAAGTCAAACTTCTGATCTGCAATTACTGTATCACATGAGCTTGCATAAAATATGCCTCTTGAATCTGATGGAGCCATGTCAGAATATGTTTTAAAAGCAATTTTTGCATCAACATACCTTTCATTTGTTTTAAGCATTAATCCGTAATTCAGGTAGAATGATTTACAAGTATCATGCCCCATAGCATTCACTTTATCGTAAGCTGTTACAGCTTCTTTATATCGGTGCATTTTCTGATAACACTGCCCTAATTTGTAATACACAATCTGGGTAGGG
>Ga0206876_1135_pt2 | contig 19272 bp, 16 predicted proteins | sample Alteio_BWOrgCont_10_FD_152619 | JGI IMG/M metagenome (GOLD analysis project Ga0206876, IMG submission 152619) | Enriched cells from forest soil in Barre Woods Harvard Forest LTER site, Petersham, Massachusetts, United States -... | ecosystem: Environmental > Terrestrial > Soil > Temperate forest >...
TCTATACGAGGCGGAGAAAAACTGATCATACTGAGATAATGAAATTGGTTGAGGAGCATAAACCAGTGTTTGTTGCTAAAGGTGAGAATCAGAAGAAGTTGGGGCGTATATTGGTTTTAGCGGATGCGGCGCACTCATTTGGTGCGACATATAAAGGAAAGAAAACAGGAACAAGCGCAGATATTTCAGTGTTCTCATTTCATGCCGTAAAGAACCTTACAACAGCCGAAGGTGGTGCAATGGTTCTTAATCTTCCTGCGCCATTCGACAATAATGAGATATATAAAATGCTTTGTGTTACCTCATTGCATGGACAGAATAAAGATGCTTTAGCTAAGACTCAAAAAGGTAATTGGCGATACGATATAATTGAGCCTGGCTATAAATGCAATATGACAGACATAATGGCTGTTATCGGGCTTATAGAATTAGATCGTTACGATAATGATACACTAAAGCGTAGAAAAGCAATTGTAGAAGCTTACCAGAAAGGCCTTGCAAATTATCAATGGGCAGAATTACCTGTTTATAAAGATGCTGAGAGGGAGTCATCATATCATTTGTTCCCTTTACGCGTAAAAGGTATTGATGAGGTAAAAAGAGATGCGATCATTCAAAAAATATTTGATAAAGATGTTTCTGTAAATGTGCATTTCATTCCATTGCCTATGATGAGTTTTTATAAATCGCATGGGTATAAGATCAATGACTACCCTGTTACGTATAACAACTTCTCACGAGAAATATCGTTGCCAGTTTTTTATGACCTGACTGATGAACAGGTTAAGATTGTTATAGATGCTGTTGTAAAATCGGTACAAGAAGTACTTGGATGATAAAAAGACTGTTTGACATAGTAGCAGCTTTACTTGGTATCATTATTCTTTCTCCTTTATTATTAATTATTGCTTTGCTGATCGCTATAGATTCACGTGGCGGAATATTCTATAAGCAGAGTAGAGTAGGTAAGGATATGAAAGAGTTCTATCTCTTCAAGTTTCGTACCATGTTCTCTGATTCTGATAAAAAAGGATTGCTTACAGTTGGTATGCGCGATAGCCGTATTACCAAGATAGGCTATACGCTACGTAAATATAAACTCGATGAACTACCACAGCTCTTTAATGTGCTGAACGGTACTATGAGTATTGTTGGGCCTCGCCCTGAAGTACCAAAATATGTTGCTATGTATACCGCTGATCAAAAGAAAGTGCTTAGTGTAAAACCTGGCATCACCGATTATGCATCTATTGAATATGCTAATGAAAATGCCATTTTAGCAAAGGCTGAAAACCCTGAAGAGTTGTATATCAAAGAGGTTATGCCTGCGAAGCTGGCTCTGAATGAAAAGTACATCCAGGAAATGGGCTTTGCGACAGACCTGAAAATCATCTTTAAAACGATTGGCAAAATATTCTGAAAAATATTGCCTTTTACCCTTTCTTCAATTCCAATAACGTAATTTCAGGTAACATACCAACCCGGCCAGGGAAGCCAATATGGCCTAATCCACGGTTAACATAAAGGTATTGCTTTTTATGTGTGTATAGCCCATGCCAGCGTTCATAGCGCCATTGCACAGGACTCCACTGCCAATCGCCAATGCGAATACCAAACTGCATACCATGTGTATGTCCGGCCAGTGCCAATTGTATATTGGTCTTTTCTGCTACTTCGACATCCCAGTGTGATGGGTCATGTGAAAGTAAAATACGGAAAGGTGTATTTTCAGTTCCCTGAATAGCTAATGGTAATTGCCCATATTGGGCAAATGGCGGTGTGCCCCAATTCTCAACCCCTACAATAGCTATCTGCTGGCCGTTTTTAGTGATAATTCGATTCTCATTAAGCAACAGATCAAAGCCTGCCTTTCTTTCAAGCATCACTAAGGTTTCTAAATTCTTTTGCTTTGCTTCTTTACTTTCCCATTTCACATAATCACCATAGTCATGGTTTCCAAGTATGGAGAATTTGCCTAGAGGGGCTTTTAGTTTGTATAGTATTTCTTCAAAGCCTTTTAGCTCATCAGATATATTGTTAACCATATCACCCGTAAAAACAATAATATCAGGGTTCAGGTTATTTACCATTTCAACTGCTTTCGCTATCTGGTCGTGGTGGCGATAAAAACTGCCGATATGCATGTCTGATATCTGCACAACCTTTAATCCATCAAATGCTTCAGGTAATGAATCAAAATGAACAGTTTCTTTTAATACTTTAAAATCGAAACGCCCAACAAGTATGCCACGTACAATGAATATGAACAGGGTAAGAGATATAATAGTGCCTGCTATAAGCAACCAATCAAGATGCAGTCGTAATTGGGCACTATGAATGAAGAAGTGGTTTAGCACTATATAAACCCCTTGTATTAAGGCAAACAATAAAACAAAAACAGTAAAAAACATTTTAGGCAACAGGTCAGACATTATAACACCTGCTCCTTGAAAGCCCCAATAGGTTCTTTTTACGCTGAACCGTCTGGCAAATGAGCTCATAACCATGAACAAAACAAGTACAATTGTTGCTGTTTCTATAAAGTATAAAATACTGAATAGCCTGGAAATAGTATTGAGGCCAGCATTTTTCAATAAGTGATTCCAGCCAAAGTACGAGGCACCTTCAACAAGTGCAATGAACAGAGGAACTATCAAAAACGTTATAGGAGACCTTCTACGCATAAAAAAACGTTATATTTGCACGATTTTATAAAAGTATGAAAACAATCAGCATGAAACTTTCAAGTATAGTCGTTTTAACAGGAGTTTTACTCTTTTTGGGTTGCAATGGCGATCTTAAACAAAAAAATAAGGACCTCAGCTACGAGGATTCAACCCTGAATGTCAAGACACATGCCCAGGATTCAGCTATTATGGCTTATGTTAAATCATTCAACGATATACAAGATAACCTTGATTCTATAAAGGTGAAGGCTAAGATACTTACCATTTCAAACGGTGAGAATGTTAACCAAAAGGACCAGATCATTGCTGATATGCGCTCCATTGGTGACCTTATGATGAAGAATAAGAAAGAAATTGCTGCACTAGAAAGGAAATTGAAGAAGTCCAATGGTAATAACGCTGAGCTGCAGAAGATGATCTCTCACCTTACCGAAGAAGTTAACCAAAAGGATGCTGAAATTGCAGCATTACAAAGTCAGCTTGCTGAAACCAATGCTTCTTTAAAGGATGTGATTCAAAGGCTTAATGACAGTATGAAAGTTATCGGTAATCAGAAAGAACAGATTACTGACATGAACACTGAAATCAATACTGTGTATTACGCTATCGGAACATCTAAAGAATTGAAGAAACAAGGTGTGATAAAGAAAGAAGGTAGTATTGCCGGAATAGGTGGAGCAGAAGAGTTAAAGAAGGATTTCAATACTTCATACTTTACCAAGGCCGATAAGACAACCATGCAGGCATTGCCACTGTACAGTAAGTTTATGCAACTGGTAACCGTACACCCAAGTGGTTCATATAAAATTACCGGTAATGGTAAGTCTGATTCTCTTGTAATTAGCGATGCAAAGGCTTTCTGGAGTCAATCAAAATATTTGGTAGTAATAGTAAAACAACACTGAGCTAACTAAAAGCCGGCGTATGGTAAAAAAACATGTGTACCCCCTGATTCTTACACTGGCAGCAGTCGGTGTAGTTTACACATTTATCGGCAGCACTAATAGTCAGGGAAAACCGGGCAGCGCTACAAAATATGTTCCTGAAAAAGCCAGGGCAATTGCAATACCAAAGCCACCTTTAAAAGATACCATGGTCCTTTCATCAATTGAACAGGACGAGTCTTTTAAGATCGATTCATTCTTTCATGTGCTATCTAAAAATGCCCGCTTTAATGGTAATGTACTGGTAGCGCATAATGGTAAGATATTGTATGAAGGCTCATTTGGCGTATCGAATTACAAGACAAAAGAGGAGTTAACTGACTCTTCGGAGTTTCAGTTAGGCTCAGTATCAAAGCAGTTCACTGCGGTTGCTATACTTATGCTTAAGGAGCAAGGCAAGTTAGATTATACAGATACCATCCAAAAGTTTTTCCCTGATTTTCCATACAAGGGCATAACTGTAGGTATGCTATTGGCACATCGTTCAGGCCTGCCTAATTACATGTACCTGTGTGGCAATGTTTGCAGAGACCAATCTACACTGATGGATAATCAGCAGGTAGTACAAATGCTTATAGAGAAGCATCCACCGAAGTATTTCCCGCCGAACAGGAAATTCGATTATAGCAATACCAACTATTGCCTGCTCGCAGCCATTGCAGAAAAGGTAAGCGGAGTGCCATTTGCGGAGTTTCTGCGTTACAAAGTGTTTGCACCATTAGGTATGACTCATACGCACATCTACGATAAGAACGACACCATTGTACCTAACATGGTTACCGGCTATAATGCCAATTACAAAAAAGCCGGTTACGACTTTTTAGATGGAGTAGTAGGCGATAAGGGCATTTACTCAACCTCAGAGGACGTGTTGAAATGGGACCAGGCATTATATACCGATAAACTTGTAAAACAATCAACCTTAAAGGAAGCCTTTACACCACATAGCCGCTGGGTGAATGAACACAACTACGGGTACGGTTGGAGGTTGACCATATTCGATCACGACACACTTGTTTACCATGATGGCTGGTGGCATGGCTTTAATGCAGCCTTCATGCGCGATATTAAAGGAAAGAACACTATTATTGTACTAAGTAATCACGTTAACTGGTGCATCAACCAAAGCCGTCAACTACTTACAATGCTAAGGGAAGAATCGGCTGAGAATGAAGTGATGGGTGCTTCACCCAAAACTGCTGCAAACTAGGTTTACTCTACTTTCAATTTACTGTACTTATCAATGTCTGTCGGGTCAATGGCAGAGAGGATTGCATATACTTTAGACTTTTCCTCGTTACTCGCTTCTGAATAAATATTGGCCAGCTCATTAGCCTTGGCATTGAAGAACAACAGAATATTAAAGTTAGCGGGCTTATCATTATACACCTGCTGAACCATGGTTAAGGCATTTGTTACTTCTGCTCTTCCTTTTTCAGGTGTAATATACATAACATCAAGCCCAAGGCGGTGGTAGTTGTACATGGCCTTGCGCAAGGGTTCAAAATAGGTTTCATCCAATATATTTGTTATCAGCGAATAGCGGGTTTGGTCACCATCCAAAGGGTTCCAGCCTTTTTCACCTGAGTTCTGTGCGTTGCTTACAATAGTTTGGGCCTTCAAAAAGTAAGGGGTTCCACCATTAGGCGAATACGAATCATAATCATTGCCAAGTATAATGTATGCGTAATAGGACAGCAATGCGGTAATGTTATCGGAGTAGGTATTGATATTGAATATAAGAGGCTGATTTAATTGGTATAGAATATGAATGTTATTGTCCTGGTAGTTGAACATGGTAGAGCTGTACGAGGACTTGTATATCGGCCTTCTGGCTTGTATTTGCAGGGTGGCTGCATAGTCTCCAGGCGCGTTGACCGAAGTCATATTCATGAATAGTGTGCAGTCTATTTTTTCCTGGTTGGTAAAGTTATCGTTCGTGAATTTGGTGTTATTCATAAACTGGTAAATAGCGTCTTTCAGGTTCTTAAAGACTAATTGAGCCGCTGCATCCTGTACCTGGGGCGATACCACATCTACCGTGCAGTTTAGCTCCTGTGCACTGACAGCCAGTGGAAAGAACACCAGGAAAAGGGCAATATGCAGAACTATTTTTTTAAGCACGATATAATATAGGTTACAATGTCGTTAGCTACTTCAGTCTTAGGTTTTAACTCAAAATGCTTTACTTTATTATACTTGTCAATAATAGTAATTTTGTTGGTATCACCACCCGGGCCAGCGCCTTTGCTGCGCATCGAATTCAATACTATAGCATCAAGGTTCTTTCGTTTCAGCTTATCAGCCGCATTCTTTTGTTCGTTATTCGTTTCAAGCGCAAAGCCAATGAGCAGTTGGCCCGCTTTCTTTTTCTTTCCCAGTTCTGATAATATATCTACAGTATGTTCCAGTTTCAATGTCAGGCCTGCATCCACTTTCTTTATTTTTTCTGTTGCTTTTTGCGTTGGCCTGAAATCAGCCACTGCCGCCGACATTACCGTTATATCAGCCTTGGAGAATACTTGTAGGCAAGCCTTGCGCATTTCTTCGGCACTGGTAACAGCAATTGATTTAATGTTTTTACTGATGTTTTCAATATGTATCGGCCCATGTACAAGTGTTACTTCGGCGCCTTCACTGGCAAGCTTTTCAGCAATGGCAATGCCCATTTTACCTGATGAAAAATTACCGATAAAACGAACAGGATCAATAGCCTCAAACGTTGGGCCGGCAGTTACCAAAGCCCTTTTTCCCTTCAGGCGGAGGCTATCAGCGTTTTTTTTTTCGAGGAACGCTGTAATATGTTCCGGTTCAGCCATTCTGCCTTCGCCATGCAAACCGCTTGCCAGTTCACCGTCTTCGGCAGGAATAATAATGTTCTTATATGTTCTTAATTTCTCTAAATTGGCCAGTGTAGCCTTATGTGCGTACATTTCCCTATCCATGGCAGGTGCTACATATACTGGGCATGAAGCAGAAAGATACGTAGCCAGCAACAGGTTATCGCACAGGCCATTGGCCATTTTCGCAATGGTATTGGCCGATGCAGGCGCAATCAGTATAAAGTCGGCCCAGTTAGCCAGCTCTACATGGTTGTTCCACGAGCCATCGGCGGTGCTGAATTCGCTGTAAACCGGATTTTTAGATAAGGTAGAGTAGGTGAGCGGAGCGACAAAGTCTTTTGCCGATGCGGTCATTACAACCTTTACCTCGGCACCGGCTTTCACCAGTAACCTAAGCAAAATAGCTGCCTTATAAGCAGCTATGCTCCCGGTAATACCCAGAATTATTTTTTTACCCTGTAACACAGTAGGTAAATAAATAGTCCGCCAAATAATGCGGCGGACTAAAGATTAAATAGCAGTTTCTTCTTTTTTATCTTCAGTAGTGCGGTAGTAAACTTTACCGTCAATAAACTCCTGAGTTGCAATAGATGCAGGCTTAGGAAGACGCTCATACATTTTAGATATTTCTATCTGTTCAACGTTTTCGTAAACTTCCTCCAGGGTATCGGTCTTCGATGAAAACTCTTCCAGTTTACCATCCAGTTCTTCCTTCATTTCAGCGCTAATTTGGTTAGCCCTTTTACCAATGATAGAAATGGTTTCGTAAATGTTGCCGGTTTGTGCTTCCAGTTTCCTTACGTCCCTGGTAATAGTTGTAGCCGGTGCGTTGCTCTTTTTAAAGTCCATGATTCGTGTTTTTATTTAAGATTTTGTTATATTTTTCTGCAGTGCCAAAGCGTCGTTGTACATACTTTCAGCTTCTTTCAAAAAGTCACTTTTAGGATATTCGTCCACAAATTTAAGATAATCCTGCACAACTGTCTGCAATCTGCTGGCTTTTTGCCATTCTACGCTGTTTTTAGCAAACAAATAGTCGCATTTTATGATCAAAAAGGTCGATTCCTCAACATACTTGCTGCTAGGGTAGTCTTTAATGTAATTGGCCAATGCCACACTGCCCGAGTGGTAGTACTCGGTAATGTAATAGCCCTTTGCTATTTCAAAGTACTTCTTCTCAAGTTTTTCCCTTAACAGGTCAATATACTTGTTACATTCCTTTATTTTATCGCTTTGCGGGTAATCATCTACAAAGGTTTGAAAGGCCTCAATAGCCTTTTTGGTATCGGTCTGGTCAAGGCTATAGGTAGGTGATAAAAGGTATTCGCAGAACGCCCTCATAAACTCACATTCCTCGGCACGCTTGGTATGCGGATAGGTACGATAATAGCTGGTAAAGTAAAAGCCGCCCATTACGTAGTCGCCTGCGTAGTAGTTGCAATAGGCATAGTAGTACGATATATCCTCAGCCTTTTCGGTTCCCCTGTATACGCTCAGTAATTGCTCAAATAATTGTAATGCTTTTATATAGTCAGCCGATTTGTAGTACTTCAGCGCTGCATCGTACTTAGCCTGGGCATCGCCGCTCTTTTGTATCCTGTTAAAATCGCCACCGCACGATTGCAGCATAAGCCCTGCCACTACGGCCAGAACTACTAAAACATGTTTCAGGATTTTCCTCATATTTTTTAAGACGTGCAAAGGTACTAAAAATTCTCTACCCTTTAACCGTTTATTTTCCTTTGTCTAACGCTCACTTTCGGGACTTATTGTCATGCTGAGCCTGTCGAAGCATCTTCCCTCTGCCCCATTCCTTACTTTCCCCAAGCGGGGAAAGCGTTACAGTGCCTATGTATTTAAGCCTCCCCGCTTTGGGGAGGTTGGAGGGGCGGTATTTGCTCCCTGCTTGCCTGTATTTCCTATACTCGCATCACGTAGGCTAATTTATTATTTATTCAATAAGCTATCTAGTTTTAATGATAAAATTTTAGCACCGAAAGCATTAATATGGTGGCTATCTCCATAACAGTTTTTTGGGAGGTCCAGATCATGAAAATCATACAGGATTGCTTGTTCTTTAACACTCTGGGAAAAGGAGTAATATTTTTCAATGAATTTGGCGGGAATTTTACTGTAATATTCCTTATTAACAGGAGTATTTAAAAGAATTAATTTAATGTGTTTTTTGCTGCAAAAATCAATAATTTGCAGTAGATATTTTTCCTGAGCTGATGAAAAGAATTGATTTGGTGGAAGGTCGATATAATGTGTTCGGATAGAATTGTTAATGTTTGATTCAGTTACCTTAGATACCGTACTTGCATAGTAATGCCCTATAAATGGGTATGAACTAAAATCTGAAGATTTAATAAATAATGATTTCAGCATACAACTGAAAACATTTGGTGATGATCTTACAACAGCAATAGGGTTTGATGAAAGCAATACTGAAATTGAGTTGAAATCGAGAATGGGCATATAATGCGGGCAGCGATATTCAATATTGTGAAGAAATATACTATCGTAAAATGCAGATAAGCTATGAAATGAATATCCAATAATTACAGTGTTGATCTGTGGGTTGCTTTTTGTCAGGATTTTAAGAATGTTGAAGGTATATATATACGATTGTTCCGGGATGGAGATGTTTGCTGAATGTTTTAAAATAGAATCATTGATGGCGCATTCTGTATGAGAATCACCGCATATAATAATGTTTACATTTTTGTCGATCTTTATTTTTCTTACATGGTAGTAGTAAATGCCGCTGAATACAGTTAAAGCAGCAAGTATTAAGCTGAATAAAAGTATTGTTTTTGAAATAAACTTAGAGACCATGATGAACTAAAATTGAAAATAAATAAACTGTTTTTGCTCATAAACACCAAGTAAAATTATGGTGATTATAAATGAACAATATATTGTCCAGCGAACAATTGCAGGTTTTGAATTTATTAATACCCGTATACTTCCATGTTTTTCCTGGTAGTAGTGAACTAGCTCCAAAGAGAGTATCAGAAACAGTGAGAAATAAAAACCAGACTTGCTAAGTTTCAAGCCGGTTAGCGTATCATTAACGTAATGCAGCCCCCAATGCCAGCCTTTAAAAGTATTGGTCCCTATTAATAAGGCATCTTGAATATTTTTTGCCCTGAAAAATATCCAGGTAAAAGCAGTTAGCGAAAAGGTTAATAAAATACTGCCTATTTGGAAAAATGTTTTGGATCGTGACTTGTTAAATAGCTTGTTTTTTAAAGGCTCACACACACTGAACAGTATCATATAAAAGCCATGCAGAGCGCCCCAGGCAACAAATGTCCAGTTTGCACCATGCCACAAGCCGCTAATTAAAAATACTATAAAAATATTTAAGTACCAACGAGGCACTGATACCCTGTTTCCCCCTATGGATATATATAAATAATCTTTAAACCAGGTAGAAAGCGAAATGTGCCAGCGCCTCCAGAATTCAGGAATTGATTGAGAAAAATAGGGCCTTTTAAAGTTAGCCATTAGATTAAAACCCATTACCTCGGCGGCTCCGATAGCAATGTCAGAATAGCCCGAAAAATCACAATATATCTGGAAAGTGAAGAAAATTATCCCGATAAATAAACTGAGGCCTTTATAATTTGATGGATGCGCAAAAACAGTATCTACAATAGGCACAAGCCTATCCGCAATTACAAGTTTTTGAAAGAAGCCCCAGGCCATAAGTTTTAATCCGCTGGTAACCCTGTCGTAATCGAAATAATGTTTTTCATAAAACTGATGTATTAAATTCTGTGGCCTCTCTATGGGGCCCGCTACCAATTGAGGGTAAAACATAACGTATAAGGCATATATTCCAAAGTGCTTTTCAGCTTTTTGCTTGCCTCTATATACTTCAATAGTGTAGCTCATCGCCTGGAATGTATGGAATGATAGCCCCAGTGGAAGGATTATGTTAAGAAGAGGTATAGGGGAGGAATTAATGTGAAATGAGTGCAATAAGCTATCAATATTGCTTACAAAAAAGTTATAATATTTAAATACACATAATACCCCCACATTGGCTATGATACTTAGTGTCAAGAATCGTTTTCGCCGGCCACCCACGGCGTTTTCTATCATTATACCTGCTATGTAGTCAATAATAATGGTGAATAGCAGAATAAGTATGTAAACCGGTATAAATGCAATATAAAAAATGCAACTGGCAATAAGCAGATGAAGCCAACGGAATTTATGCGGCAACAGAAAATATAGGATTGTAACTATCGGAAAAAATAATAGAAACTGGAATGAATTGAACAGCATTATTAGCCTTTTTTGAGCCGGGTAAAAATAGAAAAATAGAATATACAGTATGAAACTGCTAAAACAATCAGCAAAGCTTTATTCTTAATTCAATATGGGCGTTCCTGATGTGGGGCGGCTTTTGCTCCCTGCTTGCCTGAGTTTCCTAAACTCGCATATCTTGCAGCTAACCCGCGCCCACCTTTTGCCTATTTCCAAATGCAGTGAGATTACGTTTTACTTCTCCCAAAAGGAGAAGAATAGACAGGCGTCAGTGAAGAATCAGGAAGCAGCGGCGAAATATCCAGCGCTTTGGCTGGGCTGCTGTTCATGATTCGGTCCTGACCTTAAAGGCAGGATCACCTTCGGCTGTCTTGACTTTTTAGTTCTTTTGTGTCAAGACAAAAGAACATATAAATTGCAGCTAACCCTTGCCTATCAATCTGTTCCTTCTTTCTTTTATCTTGACATAAACCTGCGCAGCAAGCATGAACTCCTTTGAAGAGCAAACGCTAGTGAATAACAAACAAAAGGTCAAGACTGCTTAGAAATGCGGACAAAACTATGTCCTTCTCCGCTAAACTAAACGAACTCGTCCCGAAACACAAGGGGACTCAAACAGCGTTTAGTTTTAACGCTAATAGCCTGCAATGATCTAGCACTCGCTTTTCTGCATATTCAGTTGGTGATTGTTATTCGCGACACGATTTATTTTATTGGAGCTCATGAATACTATGCTATAATTGCCATTTAAGGAGGCATAGTATTTGCTAAGAGGTCGGTAATAGGAATTGTTGACGCCACAGGCTCAATTTTCGCCCCACCTCATTTCCTCCCCTGAAAGGGAGGACGTTACTTTTCGCATCTACCATATTTACTCCTAATTCCTAATTCCCCGATTCCTAATTAAACTACCTCACCCCGGCCTTATATAACTCCTCGTAGTTTCCTCAATGGTCTGTGTCGCAACTTCCTTAAGCCTTTCAAATATCTCATCTATCTCCTGGTCGGTAAGGCGATCAAGATTGATATCGCCGCTTTCGGCGCGGACTTTACCAAGGCCATAAGGTAACATCTCAACATAAAACTTTATTTTGTCCTTGCTGGACATGGTATTTATTTCTTCAACTACGGCTTCGAAATTATTGACCAGGAAATTCTCAATCATTTCCCGTAATTGCTTTTTTCTTTTGTTCTGCGAACCTACAGGCCTGCCTTCAGGGTTGCCTGATTCTCCTTTTGTAAATGGCATTGTGTTTTATTTTGTCATAAAGCGAATCAGTACGGTTCTGCTTTATTGGTTTGTTTTATCATAAAGCGAATCAATATGATTCTGCTTTAACGAGTGGATTTAATACTACAAAGTTAGTTGCAGGGCTACCTTTTTATTTCGGAATAGTGGTGTGTTTTTCAACAACCTGAAAATTCAATGAAACTTCGCTTCTATTGATAATAACAATAAAATACAATGATCTCAATTGCTAAAATATATAGCCAATATTAATTAAATAATTGATTATCAAATAGTTATTATTAATACTGTTCATCATTATTAATAACAAAAAGGAAGAGAAAACAAAAAAGTTTTTTTTCTTATTTAGCGCTGAAATACAACTATATTTGTGATAAGAGGAAAGTTACAACACATATTGAAATCTTAACAGAAAGATGCTTACACCATTTCAAAGAATGCTAGAGAGGGTCAATAGCTCCAAATCCGACTCTGATTCAGCCTACTTTAATGACTTGATGTTGGCTGGAGAGCAGCTTGTGAAAATATGTTCTGCTGGTCTTGTTGCTTCAATTGTAGACAGTAAACAAAAACATAAATACGGATTGGTATATAGGTTGCTTAGAGTGGATGGTATAGGTGATTGGGTTTCAGCAATGGATGAAGTTCTTACGGGACCGGCTTCCCAGTATTTTGAACCCAGTTACGCATACGTACAACAAGAACTAACTGAACGACTAACTGCTGATAGTTGGCAGTATCAATCAGCCAGCTTACTTAGTAATTGTTTACGAATAATAGATAGTAACACAGAGCCATTACCAACCAAGGTGGCTGGAAAAACATGGTTTTCTGATTTTGCAAGTCTAAGAAACGCAACGAAAGGACATGGAGCTTATACATCAGAAGTATATTCCAAGCTTTGTTCACCCTTAAATGAGTCTATAGAAAAACTGATAGAGTGTTTTTCGCTTTTTAAAGATATTCAGTGGGCTTACCTTTATAAGAATTATTCTGATAAGTACAAAGTTGTGGACATCTCAACAAAGGCAGATAGTTTTCATAACCTTAGAATTGAAAAAAATCATGCCTATGACAATGGTGTTTATATTCATTTAGGGAAACCAGTGAAAGTTGACCTTATGTTTTCGGATGATGGATTGGTTGATTTTTACATGCCTAATGGTGGATTTAAAAACGTCCGATTTGAAGTTCTGTCATATATCACTGGTAAAAAATCAGCCAAGGATGCGACAGAGTTCTTAAACCCTCCAGGTGAGTTGCCTTCAAGTGAAACAGAAGGTCTTGGTAAGCTAGACCTTAATGGAAGAGTTTTTACAAACTTACCCAAAATACAGACTGATTACATTAAAAGGGCTTCGCTAGAAAAGGAGTTGAAAAGAATATTAACGAATGATAGGTATCCTATTGTTACGCTTGTCGGAAGAGGAGGAATTGGTAAAACCTCCTTGGCAATATCTGTACTAAATGAATTATGTGAAGATACTCTTTTTGATGCAATTGTGTGGTTTAGCGCACGTGACATTGACCTTCTAATCGAAGGCGCAAAGCCTGTGAAACCAAATGTGTTAAATGAGGACGATATAGCTAAAGAATATGTAAGGCTACTTGAGCCTGATGGCGTGAAAAATAAGGGCTTTAAAGCAAAAGACTTTCTGCAAATGGAACTGAGAAAAAGCTCAATAGGAAGTGTTTTATTCATATTCGACAATTTTGAAACAGTTGCGAGCCCAGTTGATTTATTCCAATGGCTTGATTCGCAAATTAAGTTGCCCAATAAAATACTAATCACATCAAGATTTAGAGATTTTAAAGCTGATTACCCTATTGAAGTAAAGGGCATGAGTGAAGGAGAGTTCCATGCCTTGGTAATATCTACCGCTAAAATGCTTAAGATAGAAGATATTATTACTAAGGACGGGCTAATTCAGGAGCTATATATTGAATCTGATGGACACCCTTATATTGCAAAAATATTGCTTGGTGAATTTGCTAAAGAAGGTGCATCAGGTAGCTTCAAAAGATTAATTGGCAGTAAAGAAGATATACTTACAGCTTTGTTTGAAAGGACGTATAAGGGTTTGTCTCTTTCAGCAAGACGAATCTTTTTAACGATGTCAAATTGGAGGACAATCATCCCTCAAATAGCAATAGAAGCAGTACTTGCTCGAAATGTTGAGCACATTGATGTAGAAGAGGCAATAGAAGAGTTGATAAGAACATCACTTATTGATATTATTGTATCGGAGGCAGATAATACGAATTTTCTTTCTATACCATTATCTGCTTCTATATTTGGGAAGAAGAAATTGTCAGTAAGCTCGCTTAAGACTGCTATTGAAGCGGATACTAAGCTACTGAATACATTTGGGGTAGGGCTTGCATCAGAAATCAGGTTGGGGGTTGGCCCGAAAATTAATAAGTTTTTTAGGGATATAACAAGAAGAGTGAGTCTGAATAGGGAAAAGATTGAAATGTATTCTCCTACACTTGAATATTTATGTAGGAAGTATCCACCTGCTTGGTTGCAATTGGCAGAGCTTTATTCTCAAGAAAGCAGAATTGATTTTGCCGTTGTTGCTTATCAGAACCATATTGAAAACACAACGGATGATTATTTGAAATATAATGCATGGAACAAGCTGACAGACCTATATAAAAAACTTAAGGACTGGAATGGCGAAATTCATAGTTTGATTGAGGTATGTGAACTGAAAATCACTGGGCTTGAGAAAATGTACCAATGTGTTAATAGAATCAATGAACTACTTAAAGAAAACAGTAGTTTAATAGATACTTATGAAAAACAGATTATGGTTCAAAAGCTTGTTGATGTATATAGTAAGAAGCTTGAAGCAGATACTTCAGTATATGATGGGAGCTATTATTCTCAGTTAGCATGGCTGTTTTTGCGTTTAAACGATTTTCGTAGTGCACGCGCGGCAGTTTCGATTGGGCTTTCAATTGAGCCCAATAATACGCATTGCCTGAAGTTAAAGGAAAAAGTAGGGTTGTAAACGACTGGGTATTCTTACATTCACTGCGCTCGCAAGACCGCGTATTGTTAGTAGAAATAAAAGCAGTTCAAAATAGGCAAAAGGTGGGCGCGGGTTAGCTGCAAATAATGCGAGTATAGAAAATACAGGCAAGCAGGGAGCAAGAGCAGCCCCGAATACCCGACCTCACCCTGCACCCTCTCCTAAAAGGCGAGGGAAATTTACAGCCCCACCAAAAAAGACCCCAATTTAATGAGACTATTATATTTGTTGCAAATCGAGGCGAGGCGTAAATGGTATTCAGCAGCATAGTATTCTTATTATACTTTCTTCCAGTTTTTTTGATCAGCTATTATATAGTTGGTAAAAAACTGAAGAATATTGTAATACTGTTGTTCAGTATTTTCTTTTACAGCTGGGGTGCGCCAAAATTTATTTTTGTAATACTGGCAACCACTTCGGTCGATTTTTACCTGGTGCAGCTCATGGACAGGCTGGAGAAGCGCCTCTACCGCCGCTTGCTGCTTACGCTGTCGGTTTCTATAAACCTGGGCCTGCTGGTTTACTTTAAGTACTCGAACTTTTTTATTGAGAACGTAAATCATGTGTTATCCGTGTTCGGTACGCACAATATTCACTGGACAAAGCTTGTTTTGCCTTTGGGTATTTCGTTCTATACTTTCGAAACCATAACCTATGTGGTTGATGTGTACCGCAAGGTGCACAAGCCTTTGCACCGTTTCTGGGATTACCAGTTATATATTATTCTGTTCCCCAAACTTATTGCCGGCCCCATTATCAGGTATCACGAAATTGCTGACCAGATCACTGACCGTTCGCAAAACGAAACCGTCGATAATCGCCTGATCGGTTTTTACCGTTTCATTATTGGCCTTTCGAAAAAGGTGCTTATTGCTAACCACATGGGCCTGCAGGCCGATGCCATTTTTTCGCAGCCCTACGCAAGCCTAAGCACATCTACCGCATGGATGGGTATTTTGGCCTATACCTTTCAGATATATTTCGATTTCTCAGGTTACTCCGATATGGCCATTGGCATTGGTAAAATGATTGGTTTTAAATTTCCTGAGAACTTTAACAATCCTTACACATCGCAAAGCATAACTGAATTCTGGCGCCGCTGGCATATTACACTCGGTAACTGGATGCGTAATTACCTCTACATTCCATTGGGCGGTAACCGTGTGAAAACAAAAACGCACATGTATTTTAACCTGTGGATAGTATTCCTGGCGTCGGGTTTGTGGCACGGTGCCTCGTGGAGCTTTGTGCTCTGGGGTGCTTATCATGGTTTCTTCCTGGTGCTTGAAAAGGGCTTTCTGCTTAATGTGTATCGGAGAATTGGTAAGCTGCCGAGTACCATCATCAGTTTTTTTATTGTTGTAATTGGTTGGGTTTTCTTTAGGGTTGAAAAAATATCTGATGCCTTTGTGTACATCAAACGCTTGTTCAGTTTCAAATTTGCAAACAGTACTTCATTCGATACGGAGTTCTATATTTTCTTTGTGCTGGCCATTATCTTTTCGTTCTTCACCTATTTTAAAATGGGGCAAAAGGTGCAGGATGCTATTTATGTGAATGAATATTCCGACCGAAAGCACTTGTTGGTATTTGCCATTTCTGTTCTGCTTTTATGTATTTCAATAGGCTCTATAACTTCATTTGGGTTTAACCCCTTTATTTATTTCAGGTTTTAATGAAAAGCGGTTTTAACATAAAGCATATTTTGTTCCTGCTCATGCTAGGCTTGCTTTCCTTGCCGCTTATTCAAAATACGTTTAACATTATTAAGGTAGAACCGCTTAAAGGTGCCATTACACCTGCTGCTGACACAGCTATAACAGTCGATGGTTGGTTCTCGGGCGACTATCAATCGCAAAAAGAAACATACCTGAACGAGGCCTTTGGCCTGCGTAATATTTTCATCCGGTTCAATAACGAAATAGCGTTTAAGTTCTATAACAAGGCGCTTGCAAACAATGTGGTTATTGGTAAACAAAACTATCTGTACGAAGAAGATTATATAAAAGCCTATTACGGAAGAGACTTTATTGGCATGGATAGCATTAGTAAACGAATGCATAAACTGAAGTTTTTGCAGGACACGCTTGCAAAACTGAATAAGACCCTGATATTTGTTATTGCTGCAGGTAAAGGAACTTTCTACCCAGAATATTTTCCTGATAACTTAAAGAGCGAAAAAGGCCCTACCAATTACGAAGGCTATGTAAAGCTTGCCAATGAGCTTAACATAAATTACATTGACTTTGATAAGTACTTTGTAGAGAATAAAAACAAATCAAAATATCTGCTCTATCCTAAATATGGCATCCACTGGAGCTATTATGGCGAGTGCCTTGCAGCCGATTCTATAGTTAAGTATATAGAGAAAAAGAGGAATATCAGAATGCCTCATGTTTCTTGGAACGATATTGAAATAGATAAGCCACGCGAGCGCGATGCCGATATTGAAGACGGTATGAATTTGCTTTTCAATCTCAGAGGACCTGAGCTTGCGTATCCTAAGTTGATTTTCGAATCTGATTCAGGTAAGGCCAAGGTTTCATCTATAGTTATTTCCGATAGCTTTTATTGGGGTATGTTCAATTTTGGTTTCTCGAATGTGTTTTCATCGAGCCAGTTTTGGTACTATAATAGCCAGGTGTACCCCGATTTTTACCAGAATGGCCTAACCACCGACCAAGTGAATTTGCGAGAGCAGATAAACAAGCACGATGTAATAATAATACTATGTACCGACGCCAAACTGGGTAACCTGGGCTGGGGTTTTATTGAAAAGGCCTATAAGGTATTTACTGAAAAAGAAGTAGTGCAGCACGATGCGGACTATTATACCCGTGTTAAGGCGCTTGAAGATTATATACGAACCGATACCAAGTGGATGGCAATTGTTGAAAAAGGCGCAAAAGACAGAGGCATTTCAGTTGATTCGTCTTTAACATTAAATGCTACCTGGTACATTGACCATCCTTCAGCTAAATAGGACTATTAAACTTTCTGTTAACCTGTTGGTTAATGTTTTAGTAGTTTTATTAGCTTAAAATTATATATTTGTAGTCTATTACTTCCCTAAGTATGAGGAAATTAACCACACTTGTATTAGTTTTTATGTGCGGAGTTGTAATGCAATCTTCTGCACAAGATGTTCATTTTTCACAATTTTATGAATCGCCGCTTACCCTAAACCCTGCGCTTTGCGGTGTTTACAATGGGCAAGTAATGGCCGAGGTTAACTACCGCAGCCAATGGGCAAGTGTTGCCGGAACGGGTGCAGGCTTTAATACCATGGCTGCTACGGTTCAGTTACACAACATTATGAAAAAATGGACTAAAGGCTATTTATCACCGGGCCTTTCTTTTTATAACGATAAATCGGGCGATGCCAGTATTGGTATTACCGAAATTAACTTTAGCCTGGCCAGTGGTATTTTTTTAAGTGAAAAAAGTTCTTTAGCCGGTGGCTTGCAGGCGGGCTGGTCACAGCATAGTATAAACCTTGCAGGCTTAAGTTGGGACAATCAATACATAAACGGACAATACGAACCAGCTGCATCAAGCGGTGAAACATCAATAGGTAATAGCTTTTCGTATGCTGATTTTTCTGCGGGTTTATCATACAGCTATGGAGTGGGGCAAACCAATATGACATCTAACGATCAGTTTAAAGCGAATGTAGGCGCTGCCATTTTTCATGTTAACCAGCCCGAAATGTCCTACTACGGCCAAAGTGGCGCAGGTACGAAATTATACATGCGTTACGTTGCACATGGCTATGTTGATTATGGTATTGCAAATTCGAACATAGGGCTTGTACCATGTTTTGTACTTTATGAGCAAGGCCCTGCCCAGGAAATTGACCTTGGCTTGAAAATACGCTATGCACTAAAGCAGGAAAGTAAATACACCGGTATTAATAAAGGCTCTGCCATTGATGTAGGCGGCTACTACCGTGTTGGTGATGCTGCCATTGTTCTTACCCAGATAGAATGGGCCAACTACGCCTTTGGTTTCAGCTACGACTTTAATACTTCTGCTCTTACCCCCGCTTCATCGGGCAGAGGTGGTTTTGAATTATCCCTCCGATTCATTAATCCTAACCCTTTTCTTAGCAGCGGAACACGCGCAATGTTTTAACAGAACATTCCGAGAATTACTATATGAAGAGAAAACTCTCCTACGTATTTATATGTACCCTGATTTCTGCGGCATCACTGGCGCAGCAAAAAGATG
>Ga0206876_1148_pt1 | contig 18897 bp, 10 predicted proteins | sample Alteio_BWOrgCont_10_FD_152619 | JGI IMG/M metagenome (GOLD analysis project Ga0206876, IMG submission 152619) | Enriched cells from forest soil in Barre Woods Harvard Forest LTER site, Petersham, Massachusetts, United States -... | ecosystem: Environmental > Terrestrial > Soil > Temperate forest >...
TACTTGTAGCACTGCCGTTCCCGCCGGCAGTACCTGAGCCGGTAAAACCTGCGCCGCCGCCGCCGCCGCCAACCAAAATTGTTTCTGTGCTCCCCAGTTGTGCTGCGGTAAGTATTTTTTCTACGTAACCGCCCGCCCCACCACCCGAGCCTGTAGAGTTTGAGTTAGCACCGCCGCCGCCGCCGCCGCCCGCGCCAGTACCACCAGCTGCAATCGCGCTACTGCCATTGGCTATTGGCACATTTCCACCATGGCCCGTGCTTCCCAGAGCTATAACACTTTGAGGGCTGCTCCCTCCGCCTCCAGGTGTAGTGCCGCTCCCCCTAACACCCGCGCTCCCATTTATATTGACATCACCCCCGAGACCCAACCCGCCATTACCTTGAAGACCTCCTGCGCCCAATCCACCCATACCGGCTCCGGCTTGGAGTGTATTGGCCCCACTGTTATACGTAACAGTTGTTGTCGCGCCGTTGCCGCCCGCCTTAGCGCTACCGCCACCGCCACCGCCACCTCCGCCACCTCCCCACAGCTCGACAACTACATGGTCGAGGTTTGCTGGCTTAACCCACGTAGAGCTCGCGAAATATCGAAGCGTAACCGTGCTGGTAATTTTGGTACTTGCCGATGCGTATGCGGGGAGAAGAACAAATGCTACGGAGAGAATGAGAAGAAGTTTTTTCATACTAATGGCTTACGGATTAATAATAACAGTCCTCGTTGCAGTACCGGTCTGGCCATCCTGGTCAGTCGCGCTAAAGAGAATGATGTGTGTGCCCGCTACCGAAGTATCGAGTTGAAAGCTGGCTGGTGACGTGCTCGTCGCGCCGTCAAGCGACATGGTGTAACCAATGTTGGGGCTCACCGTGCTGCTGACCGTAACGCCTGGGTCAACGTAGGTGTCACCAACGTTTATTTCTGCCGGATCAGCGCCGATGAGTGTAATGGTCGGGGGTGTTGAGCTTGCCGTACCACCACTTCCTCCACCACTTGGAGTTGTTGTTCCGGTGCTACCCCCAGAAGTACCGCTGCCCCCCGATGAACCTGCGCCCGAAAGCAGCACATCGAGCTGGGCCTTGGTGACACAGGTCTCGCCTGTATTGTCGGTGAGACATAGCTGGTCGGTGTGCACGGACTGGGCAAAAACCTGATTAAAGACGCCGACGCTTGCATACACTGCACCCTGGAATACGTGGATAACGGTCGAACCCATGCCTTGAATATCATTTTTCAGTCCCGAAGAAGCATTAGCGAGGGCTGCAAGCCACGGCTGTGTCGAAGATGCCGTACCGGAGGTAAGGGCCTGCGCCGATGTTGTGGCGAATGCAAACGATGTCGAAGTTGCAACCTGTTGGAGCGCATCCACTATATATGGAGTGAATCCGGCGTAGTTGAGTTGCAGGTACCCGAAGTCATCCGTACTGACCAAGTCTGGCATAAGTGGCTGCACTTCCTGCGCGATAAAGCCGGTGTGGGTCGGTGTACCGGTTGCCTCGGCGTTCCAGTTAAAGGTAACCGCACGCAGCGCCTCAACCGACGCAAGTGCTGAAACAGGGAGAGACGTTATATTTTTCTTGAGCCGGACGTCGGAAGAACACGACAGCGATGAAGTGTTTGGGTTTATGTAGCAGGTACCGTTTGCGTTGTTAAACGCCGCTACCACGCCGGACGTATTGTTTGCGACATCCAATGTTGCAGTTGTGCTGGTGCTGATGGTACTTGTGCCGATGCCAACACGGCCGTTGCCATTGACACCGGACACCATAAACGATGGCGTTGAGCTGCCGTTGTTGCCAACCCACAAGGACGCTGCTTCCGTCCCCTGGCCCACTGACAGAAGTGCCATCGGGGAGGTTGTACCGATACCCGTGCGCAGGTTTTGCACCGAGCCCGCACCATCGGACTCACCGTACACGGTGAATACCGGCGTATCTCCGATGTTGATGCTCTGCGACTGCACGACACCAGCTGCGGCGGCACTCGATACGGGGATGTTGGAGAGTGCAACCGTGCCTGCATTTATGTCGAAGTTAAGGTTACCGACGGAAAGATTGGCGATAGTTGTGCTGCCGGTTGTGCTGTCGACGGTGAACGCGTTACTACCATTGCTGCCAACCGACAACAAGCCGGCATTGGACACCGTGAGCAGCGTTGATGTTATAGCCGATGTGGATGATGAAATTGCAAAGATGTCAGGCGACAGGTCGCCGTTGTTTGCACTAATTGAAAACTTCGCAAATGGTGATGACGTGCCAATGCCGACATTGCCGGCATTAAGCATGGTGAGCACTGATGGTGACGATGTTGCAAATGCATCAGTCGAGGTGCCGATGTAGAAGTTTCCGCCCTCCGAAGTAAGGAGCCAGTGTTTGAGGTTTGTGCCAGCAGAAGCGTCAGAAAGGTCAATTGAAGGGCGTGTACCTGACACATCCAAGTTCCAGTTCGGGGTCGAGGTGCCGATGCCAAGGAAGCCGTTGGTGGTAAACGTCGATGTTGCGGTGCCGCCGAAGAACGCCTGTGTTGCGGAAAGCGCTGTGGTGGATGCATTACCGTTGAAGAGCGTAAGCGTTGTGGTTGAGTTGTTAAATCCAGGGAACGGATATGCAGCACCACCCGAGCTGCATGCCACACCCGTCGTTGATAGAACTCCTGCAGTGAAAGTTGCGCAGCCAGTGCCTTGGCCCGTCAACGTAAACGATCCAGCCGCGGTAATCCCACCAACAACCGCGAGCGTTCCGTTAACTGTCGATGATGCAGTGGAGAGGAATCCGCCATTTTGAGTTTCAAGCCCAGTGATGGTGAATGCACCTGCAACAGTTGATGAGGCTTGGGAAAGGAATCCGCCATTTTGAGTTTCAAGACCGGTGATAGTGAGTGTCCCTGCGACGGTTGATGAGGCTTGGGAGAGGAAGCCACCCGACTGTGTCTCAATTCCCGCAAGTGCCACGTTACCCAATCCATTCACACTGAAAAGTGATGTACCAGTGGATGAAGCGACATTAAAAAGTTGAAACTGCGCTGAAGAAGTTGTTGCAGTTACACTCAATTCTGCACTTGTGTTGTTAGTCGTCGATGTGCCGACCAGCACAATACCCTGTTGTATGCCTGGCAGCGTCACTCCAAGAACTACGTTCCCTGCCGCACCGTTTGCACCAAGCGTGCCTGTACCATTTTTTGCTCCACCATTTCCACCCGCACCACCAACAATAAATAAGTTTCCGCCTCCACCACCCGGACCACCGTTTGCGTTAGTACCAGTACCGGCACCGCCCGTACCGCCTCCACCACCGGAAATTGTAGTCGACGCACCAGCACCTCCTGCCCCGCCAGTGGCGGAAGTGTTTGAGTTACTTGTGCCAATACCGCCGCCGCCTGCCGAAAGCACCAATCCACCACCAGCAGCTCCTGTCCTATTTGTATTTGTTGCCGTAAATGCACCTCCGGTACCACCGATAAGGCTAAGTGTGCCGCCGATCCCTGGTACACCTTGGCTGCCGCTATACAAGCCTCCTGTGCCTGCCGTTAAGGTGATTCCACCACCAATACCGGAAGTTACAACTGATGCGGTACCTGCAGCACCACCAATACCGGCATTCAGTACAAAAGAACCGCCTACACCACCTGAACCACCCACGGGAGAACCGCCCGCGCCGAGCGTCGTGTTAAATGAACCTCCAGCACCTCCAGTTCCCTGAGCAGTTGAAATACCGCCGTTACCAGTGACAATGAGTACACCGCCCCCAATGCCTCCTGAAGCTATGCTTGCACTCGTTGAACCAACACCGCCGTATACCGCAAGTGCGAATGGCGCATTAGCGTTGACACCTGAAACTGCAGGGCCATTTGAGCCAACAACCGAAAGAGCTGCAAACGGCGACGAAGTTGCGATACCAATATTGCCGTTGTTGAGTATGGAAAGTTGCTCCGTGGTGCTTGTCGCAAACGCATCAGTTGATGTACCTATATAGAAGTTGCCACCTTCGGAGGAAAGCACCCAATGTTTGAGGTTTGTGCCAGCAGAAGCGTCAGAAAGGTCAATTGAAGGGCGGGTACCTGACACATCCAAGTTCCAGTTCGGGGTCGAAGTTCCCACACCCAAGAACCCACCTGACGTAATGGTAGTTGTTCCAGTCCCACCCACCGCAAGTGTATTTGCCGAGAAGTTAGTGGATGAGGCGTTGGCGAAGGCACTCTGGCCGAGGACAGTAAGTCCTGCGTTGAAGGTGGCACTGCCTACACCGACAAATGTTCCGTTAACCGTCGATGATGCAGTGGAGAGGAAGCCACCGTTTTGAGTTTCAAGACCAGTGATGGTGAATGCCCCTGCAACAGTTGATGAGGCTTGTGAAAGGAATCCATTTGTAAATGTTGCAAGTCCAGTCTGTGTGAGTGTGCCGGTGTTGCTAAATGCCTGTGTTGTAAGCGAACCAAGTGATGCGGTTTGTGCAAATAGATTGGTCGATGATGCAACAGTTGAGAAGAAATTTGTGGAGGTGGCGTTACCTTGTACGAGGAGGTTACCTGTCGTTGTTGCAGCACCGAAGATGGTGAGGCCGGTGGCTTGTCCACCTGCGCCGATGGTTGAAGAGGCAAATGCGGTAAGACCGCCGTTGAACTGGGTCAGGGTTGATGTTGCATTACCTGCAACTCCGAACGGATATGCAATTCCCTGAATCGTCAGGCTGGTGCCGCCAACAAGGGCACCGGGAGTACCTATAAAGGTGATGCCGGTACCCGCAGCAATGGATGATGTCGCTGCAGAGTATGTTGCTCCGTTGAGAGATGCTGCGTGGAGGCCGGAGGTAAGGCCAGTGATGACAAGTGCTGGGGTGGTGAGTGTGCCACTGCTTGCAATGGACGTGGTGCCTGTGCCGCCGACTGCAAATGTATTCGCCGAGAAGTTGGTTGATGATGCGTTGGTAAATGTTGAGAGGCCCGAAACATTCAACGTTGATGTTGCGGTAATTGCCCCACCGAAGAACGATGTGCCGGAGTGGTAGGAATTGCCCTGCACCGAGAGCGCAAATACCGGGGTGGTAGTGCCAATGCCTACATTACCTGCAAAATACGCATTACCAGTTGTCGTCGCGCCGCCGTTGATTGTTAATCCTGCATTTTGATTCCCGTTGCCGATGGTTGATGATGCAAGAGATAGTAATCCATTTGTAAATGTTGCGAGGCCGGTGTGGGTAGTATTGCCGGAAACCGTAAGGCTCTGCGCGGTCAAGGCACCAAGCGATGCGGTTTGTGCGAACAAGTTAGTACTTGATGCAACACTGGAGAAAAGGTTTGTGGTGGTGCCGTTTGTCAGCGAGAATGCAAGACCGTTGATAAGGCCTGCGTTAGAAACGCTAAAGAGTGTTGTTGTGGCGGTCGGTGTCGAAGAACCAATAGCAAAGAGCGTGCCGTTGGTGTCGCCGTTGTTTGCCTGCACTGACAGCAGCGCAAATGGCGATGTGCTACCTATAGCAACCAGTCCCCCCTGTCCTACTCCAAATAATATATTTCCCGTGGATGACGCAACATCGAGTATGTCGCTCGTGGTTGAAGCAGTATTTACCGTGAGGTAGTTCGAGCCGTACTGGTCTTGGACATTGAGCGCGGTGGTCGATGTTGTGGCAATATTGACCGACCCTGCGAACGAGGATTGCAGATTGTCTCCAAAAATACTTGTCGTCGCAATATTTCCAAAATATGCCCCGTTGTACGCCGATATCTGCGTTGTGGAGGCATTTCCACTAAACGTCGAGAGGCCTGCAACGTTCAAGGTTGATGTTGCAGTAATCGCACCACCGAAGAACGATGTGCCGGAGTGGTAGGAATTGCCCTGCACCGAGAGCGCAAATGCGGGTGTCGAGGAACCGATGCCAAGGAATCCAGCGGATGTGATGGTAGTGGTGCCTGTGCCGCCGACTGAAAGAATATTTGCAGAAAGTTTAGTCGAGGATGCATTTCCAAACGTAGATTGCCCAGTGACATTGAGCGTGCCACCAATCGCAGTGTTACCGGTATCAGTAAAGTTACCAACGACTGTGGAGGAAGCCTGCGAAACAAAACCACCTACGAGTGTGGAAAGGCCAAGGTTGTTAAACACCTGCGTCGTAAGCGAACCAAGTGATGCTGTCTGTGCAAAGAGGTTGGTTGAAGATGCAACGGTCGAGAAAAGGTTTGTCGAGGTTGCGTTGGCCAGGGTGGTGTTGCCGGTGACTGAGAGTGAGCCGAGGGTTGAGAGGCCGGTGACGTTCAGGGTTGAGGTTGCCGTGATTGCCCCGCCGAAGAATGATGTGCCGGAGGTGTACTGGTTACCCTGCACTCCAAGTGTTTGTGTAGGTGATGTAGTACCAATGCCGATGTTACCAAAATATCCAGTACCACTTGCGGTCAGGTTCGTTGTCGAAGCACCACCGTTTGCCGAAAAGAGGCCGGAGGTGATTGTCGAGGATGCATTGGAGAGGAATCCATTTGTAAATGTTGCAAGGCCGGTTTGTGTCAGGGTACCCGCGACGGTAAATGCTTGGGCTGATAGTGTTCCAAGTGATGCAGTCTGTGCAAACAGGTTAGTCGATGATGCAAGGCCGGAGAAGAAGTTTGTCGAAGTTGCGTTTGCAAGCGTGGTGTTTCCTTGGACGTTTAGAGCACCGCCAAATAGGTTGCTACCCGTCGTCGTAAAGTTACCGGCGACGGTCGATGATGCCTGCGATACAAATCCGTTACCGAGGACTGAAAGGCCTCCAACCGAAAGGCCTCCAGCAAAACTCGAATTTGAAAGGTTCGTTACCGAAAGGTTCGTCAGTGTCGATGTGCCGGCCGTAAGTGCTGTTATCGACGTGGTACCGATTGTGACAGCGCCCATCGGGTTAATTGCAAATATTGTGCTGCCGGAGGACGATGCAATCTGGAAAATATTTCCCGTTTGCCCTGCAACCCCCTGGAGTGCAAGTGTTGGTTCTGTTGTCGAGCCCGACTGGTTGGATATAAACAGCGACTGGTTAAACTCAAAACGTTTTGCCGTCGAGTTCCAGGCAAGAATAGCGTTCGGTACCACGCTACCGCGGAAGAAGATGAGCGAAGAGTCTTCGGTATCGGCCGTGTTGTTGCCCGAGTTTATGGTGAATGTCGAAAGCTGCGTGCCGCCTATCTGCGTGTTGTTGGCGACGATGTTGTTGGCAGTCAATGTGTTGATGTATCCGTTGTTCCAGAAAAACGAAGGCGAACCCAAGTCGTAGGAAATATTCTGGTTCGGAACAAGGCTTGAATTAATCGATGAGTTTATGGTCAGGGTGTTTGCCGAGCTCCCTCCGAGCGTCGTCGAATTTCCCGCAACAAACAAGTTACCGCCGACGTACGCATTGTTTGCAACTTGCAACACACCAGGTGCCGAAGTCGCGATACCGACACCAAGGCCTCCGCCAAAATACGCATTACCAGTTGTCGTCGCGCCACCGTTGATTGTCAGGCCGCCCGTTTGTGTGCCGTCACCGATGGTTGAGGATGCAAGAGATAGTAATCCATTTGTAAATGTTGCAAGTCCAGTCTGTGTAAGTGTGCCGGTGTTGCTAAATGCCTGTGTTGTGAGCGAACCAAGCGATGCCGTCTGTGCAAACAGGTTGGTTGATGATGCAACGGTTGAGAAAAAGTTGGTTGATGTTGCGTTTGCGAGGGTGGTGTTTCCGGTGACCGAGAGAGAGTTGAGAGTTGAGAGGCCCGCAACGTTCAGGGTTGAGGTTGCAATGATATTCCCGCCAAAATACGCATTACCAGTTGTTGTTGCGCCGCCGTTGATTGTCAGGCCGCCCGTTTGTGTGCCATCACCGATGGTTGATGATGCACTCGAAACCAAACCGCTCCAGAAGGTCGAGAGTCCATGAGCGTCCAAGAGTGAGGCAAACGTTGCGGCGCCACTAACGGCTAAGCCGCCGGCAAAGGTTGAAGTAGATGTGTTTTGTACGGCCAAATTTGTAACGGTCGTTGTACCGGCAAATGCCGTGCCCGGGCTGCCATTGTTGTTTTCGACGGTAAGGTTCCCGTCGACAATGGTGTTGCCACCAATGGTTACGTCCGTATTGAAATATGCAACACCCGTTGTTGTTGCGTTGCCGTTTACCGTGAGGTCCGCCAGCGTTGTCGTTGCCGCGTTGAGCTGGCCGTCCACCGTGGCGTCACCAGCAATGGTGGCAGGGCCGTTAATATTTATTTGTCCGGCATCTAGTTTTGCAGTATTTATATATTTCGCGGCAATATTATCCGCCACGGTGTCACCATTCAAACGCACGTCGGAGAGATTGTTGATGACTTCGGGTACGACAAAATTTTGTAGCGGGTTTTGTTGGAAGCCCGGGTTCTCCAAAGTAGAGATTTGGTTTTGAAGCGCATTTGAGAGTTCCTGTAAACGCGAGCTGAGTTCATCTTCGGTAACACCGCCAACAGCTGCCGACTGCTGCTCAACCGTGCGTTCGATGACCGGGTAGTTGTTGATGATGGTGGGCGCAGCTTGTTGAACCGCAACAAACCCTGAGGATGCCGGAGCAGAACCCGGTTGCGTCGCTTGCGACGTCAGAGGGTTCTGCGCAGGTTCGGATGGTTCTGGGGCAGCGTTAGTATTTTCTGCAACCTGCGGCTGATTTTTATTTCCAAACAGCGTCGCAAACAATCCCGATAAAAAGTTTGATGCGCCTGCAAATGCATTTCCGGTATGTGGCAGCGTTACGTTCGGCGGCGTGGTTCCGAAAAACGGCGTTTCCGATTGCGACACTGCCGCAGCAAGGGACGCGTGTTTTATATTTGGCACCAGGGTCGAAGCAAACACCAACGAGCCAAGAAGCAGCACTGCGCCCGCAACTAGTCCTATAGGGGCACCGACAAGCGCACTCCGTGTACGCAAAAAAATATGCTGCAAAAACGTTGCATGTTGTTTTGTATATTCGATTTTTTCGCTTCGGCGCTGAAGCCCCAGTTCTTGTGCGCGTTCTTGTTTTGCAAGGGTTCTAGCCGCTTCAAAGCTCGCAATAGAGCTGGGGGTTACAAACCAAACACCGTCAATTTGTTCACCCTGGAGTTTGCCTTCGCGGCAAAGTTTTGAAATATAATCAGGTGCACACTTCAAACGCGCCGCAACCTTGCGTGCGGTAAACATCGGTTCGCCAGTTTTTGAAATTATTTTTTTCAAAGAAGACATGGGTCCGATATATCTTTCATTTACAAAGTGATTTCGGAGGAAGCACTACACATATTGTACGTACATACGCGTAAATTCTTCAGTAAAAATTCATATAAATCTGTGGATAGAAACACGATCAAAAAATTTATAAAAGCTTCTGCAGTAAAGTTATTTTAAGATTCAAAAAAATATTTCTCCCATTATTTCTGTGATCTCTTTTGAGATGAGAAAATGATATTTCATTACCGAGATTTTTATTGCCGATTTAATAAATTAAAATAAAGATATATCGTCTTGGTCTAACGATATCTCGGCTAAAAGATACTAGATAGAATAAGAGAAAGTCCCGATACTTTACTATCGGGACTGATGTTTTAAGCCCTGTATAGAAAGTTAATTATTGAGTGTCAGAAGTGTTTTGACAGGTTCCAAAAATGAAGCACAATGTTTTTTCTTGCGAATATGCAACGCTTGCAGGCTGCCCTTTTTGCACAGTTACTGTTGTATCGAGCCCCAGCGACCCAAAAAAAACGAATGTCAGCACAATAACCCCGAGCGCCCCTACCGCTGTAATGGAGAGTGCCGTGAGATAGGGATTTCTTTTTTGTACCTGTGCCGGCTCTACGTGCACGGTTGGTTTCTGAAAAGATGCCGGACGTATTGCTACTGCTGGTAAAGCTTTTTCAGCAGGGGCTGTTGTACGCTTTTGTATTGCAGGAAATAACGGGCTGCTGTCGGAGATGTATGTTAACCCTGCTTTTTTTATTGGCACATTGCGCACAGCCTGTGGCTCCGAAATAAATACTTCCTCCTTTCTGACTGGAACCATGTACTCTTCTTTTTTTTCCACAATGACCGGAGATTGCATCGCCGGCATTGGTTCTGGCTCCGGAAGGATGGTTTCTACAATTTCAACTGGGGTAGGGGTCACAACCTGTACTGGAGCCACTTGGGGTGCGGGTGCAATATATGTTTTGTCTTCCTTGTTAAGGTAGTCAGCAAACGAACGCTCCTCCACGTACCATGCCCGGCCCACCTTGGTGCCGAGAATTTTGCCTCCACGGATAAGCTGGCCGATATAGTCCGAGTGGTACTTATTTTCCTTGGCGATACGTTTAGACGAGATGTATCGCTTCCCCGAGATTTCTAGTTCATCCATTTGCCTACAGTATATACCAAGAAGAAACTCGCCGGAGGCGGGTGTGCAAAACTCATTTTTATCTGTTTACTTCAGAAGCTTTTTAAACTGCTCGGCCAACGCTGCCGGATTTGCCGAGCCCTTGCTTTCCTTCATACCCTGCCCGACCAAAAACTGAAGTACCGCCGCCTTCCCCGCCTTGTAGTCGGCAGCGACGCTCGGGTTTGCATCAATTATTTTCTGTACAAGTGCTGGCAACGTATCATCACCTGCCGCCTCGACAAGCACACCGGAAAGCAGCGAGTTCTTTGCCTGCGGCGATGCTATCTTCCCCGCCGCATAAAGTTCAACCACCTCGGCAAACAACCCAGCCGATGGCAACCATGTTGCGTCCTTTTTCCGCTGTCCTGCAATATCATTCAAGATAAAGTTTGCAGCAATTTTTATACGTTCCGGCTTGGCGAGTTTTGTTTCCATTTCGCTAAAAAATGCAGAGAGTTCGGCATCGCCTACAAGCTGCTCTATGTCCTGTACTTGTAGGAGCCCCAGCTCCGCGAGGCGAGCACGTTTCTGCCACGGAAGTTCGGGCAACGCGAAGTCTTTAAATTCTGCTATTTCGGATAACGTTAGTTTCGGCAAATCTGGGTCCGGGAAATAACGGTAATCGTGGCTCGATTCTTTTTTGCGCTGGGAGAATGTGGCCTGCGTATTCTCATTCCATCCACGAGTCTCCTGCACGACCGTGCCGCCTTTTTCCAAAAGTTCGATTTGCCGAGCAACTTCAAATGCAATGGCTCGTTCAACACTGCGGAAAGAATTGAGGTTTTTGACCTCTACCTTGGTACCAAAGGTATCGGTTTTTGAAACTGAAATGTTGGCTTCAACACGCATCTCGCCCTTCTCCATGTTTGCCTCCCCCGCCCCTAAATAGCGCAGCAGTAGTTGGAGTTCTCGGGCAAACGCACCCGCGTCTTCGGCAGTATGGATAACAGGCTCGGTAACAAGCTCCATCAACGGCACACCTGCGCGGTTGTAATCAACCAAACTTGTCTCGCCTACGCCTGCCTGCGCAGGCAGGTGCTGTGAACGCGCAGTATCCTCTTCCAAATGGATGCGCGTAATATCAATGCCTCTCAAGTGGCCCCCGCTTACAAGCGGGTACGCATACTGGCTTATCTGGTAGCCCTTGGGAATGTCTGGGTAAAAATAACTTTTTCTATCAAATTCAGTGTAATCGGCAAGCTTTGAGGAAAGCGCTGTGCCCATCCGTAATACGTGTCTGACCGCTTCTTTATTTATAACTGGCAACGAACCCGGGTGCGCCATACAAATTGGGCAAACGTTCTGGTTGGGGCGTTTTTCATCAGCATCATTCAAGCACGCACAAAAGATCTTGGTGCGCGTCGAGAGTTCCGCATGAATTTCCAAGCCGATAGTCGGCCGATATTCGCTCATGTGTACCTATATTACCGCAATGCGGCAATAAGTGTATCCCGCAGCTCTTTTACTGCCTCATCGTCCAGTACCGATACAACCACGATCTTCTCCTTCCCCGCCTGCCCAAGGAGGCCTTCTTTTGCAAAAGTCTTCTTTATTTCCTCTATATATGACGCATCTCGGGTATCCGACTTCGTCAGTACGAGCATTTCTGGCTTGGCCGACAACACGCCATTTTCAAACTGGGCCAGCTCGCCTCGGATAAGTTTGTAGTCGGCAAGCGGGTCTTCCGACTCGAGGCTTACACAGTGCACGAGCACATGTGTGCGCGAGATATGGCGCAAAAATTGAGACCCAAGCCCTTTCCCTGCGGATGCACCTTCGATAAGGCCGGGGATATCGGCAAGTATAAAACCGTAGAGTGCGCCAAGATTCGGGTCAAGCGTTGTAAATGCGTAGGAGCCAACTTTGGCCGATGCACCGGTAAGTGCATTCAACAATGATGATTTACCCGCGTTTGGCAGGCCGACCAACCCCGCATCGGCAATAAGCCGGAGTTCAATATGAAGTTTGGCAGATTCGCCGCGCGCACCCGGAGTACATTCCATCGGGCTCTGGTTTGTCGATGACTTGAACGCCGTGTTCCCCGCCCCGCCACGGCCACCCTTCAAAACTACTATTTGTTTATTCTCCTCTATCAGTTCGAACACCTCGCCGGTATTTTCGTTGCGGACTATTGAGCCGACAGGCAGGTCGAATACAAAATCTTCGCCGCCCTTCCCGCCGCGATTTTGATTTTCTCCATCCTTGCCGTCCTCGGCTTGGAATTTTTTCTCGCCACGATATCGCGCAAGAAGGTTCAAGTCACGCACGCCGCGGATATAAAAATCACCGCCATTGCCGCCGTTACCGCCTGAAGGGCCTGAGTACTCCTTGCCCTTTTCATGCAGCCAGCGAACCACGCCATCGCCACCATTGCCTGCCCGTGCGGCAATGTCTAATTCATCAACAAAAGACGCCATATATTAATCGCGCGAACTAAGCGCTGCGTGCAACACCATCGATACAAGTGAGAGAATGACCGAGCCTTCAAGCGCTGGTATAAATCCGCTGATAGAAAACCCCGGGACGAATGCTGCCAAAAGCCAAAAGAGCAGGGCATTTACCACGAAGGAAAAGAGGCCAAGTGTTATAAGATTTATGGGTAGTGTAAGGAGGCTCAGTACTGGCTTTATCGTGACACCAATAATACCCCAGAGCAGCGCTACGATAAGTGCCGTCCAAAAACCCGCGACCATAATGCCTGGTACAAAATTCGCAATAAGTAAAAGTGCGCCTGCAGTTATAAGGATACGGATGAGAATCTTTATCATGCTTGCATCTTAGTACATCAAAGATGGTTGGGCAATGAACTACAGGTGTGTCATTGAATCATCGTATGGCCGCCCTGTATAAGAAAATGCCCGCTTGCACTTCCTCCTTGTATAAGAACAGCCGAGCAAGGTTGCGTAATAAATGCGCTGGTTAGACTCGTTGTTCCTTTGGTTGTGAAGACCCAGACATCATTTCCTCCGCTCACGAGGTGCACACCGCCCCTGGCGCAAATGGTATTCATGGGCGCTGTAACAATCACGATACCTGAGCCTCCGTTAGCTCCAAAACCATTTGTCGAATCATCACCTCCTCCGCCACCCCCGCCGCCAGTGCCGTCTATGCCAGCAAGTCCTCGAAGGGTAACCCCCGGACTACCTCCCTGCCCCGCGTTTGAACAGCCAGCGGCGGCTCTAAAGTTAGTCCCCGCCGCCGACGATGAACCGCCGCCGCCGCCACATCCATAATCAACAGTTACACCTGAAATTGATGACGTAGTTCCATTGGCACCAGCCCCACCGCTGCAGGGTGGTGTCGTAGCCGATGCCGCACCTCCTGTGGCTGCATACCCGCCACCGCCACCGCCCGCACCAGAACAACCCGTGCCCGAACCCACAGCCGCACCGCCATTTTGCCCTTGCCCTAACGTGCCCGAACCTACAGTTCCTGTCGTACTATCAGAACCATCTGCACCGCCGCCGCTACCTCCGTTTTGTCCATTTTTTGCAGTAACACCGCCGCCGCCGCCACCTCCAAGAGCAATAAGGGTAGCAAACCCAGAGTTGCCGCCATTTCCACCAACCGAACCGGTAGAGCTCGAAGCAATTCCACCACCACCAACAATTACCGAATATGTTTTTCCAGGAACAATACTAAATGCAGTACTTGTGGCAACTCCGCCACCGCCACCGCCACCGCCGCGTTTGAACCCACCGGCCCCTCCGCCTCCCACAATGTAGACACTCACGTTGCTCGTCGCAGCGTACGTGTAAGGAATATAGGCCGTAGCAAATATAGCCACAAGGACTACAAAGACGGCTAGCGTATTTCGGAGGAGCGAAAGCATGTTTGAATTTTACCACGCCCTACAAGTGGTTAAGTAGCCCGTTGTAGCCTAGGTGAGTGAAAAGATCGCTCGCCCACTGCACGAAAAATCCCATATATCCGAACAGCATGTAGAGGCCGAATATCACCAAAATGCCACCCGCAACTTTCGAAAGCAGCGAAACTGCTCCCTGCATACGCGCAAAAAATTTTCCCGCGCTTCCTATCAAATACGCAGTCAATAAAAATGGGAGGCCAAGCCCGAGCGAAAAAACAAACAATAGAAGCGCTCCTTGCAATGCTGTTGCAGAAGTTGATGCAAAGAGAAGTACCGTTCCCAAAATGGGACCGATGCACGGCGTCCACCCGAGGGCAAACAACATGCCAATTAAAAACGAGCTTTCGGGGCGGCCGATGACAATAAAGTGCGGAGCACGGATACGTTTTTCGGACAGAAGTACGGGGATTTTAATCCATCCGAGCATTGTCAAACCAAACAGGATAATAATGACACCTGCCGCGCGGCTGATGAACGGCCGCCATGGCCCCAGCAAACCACCAAGGCTCGCAGCAAAAAGCCCGAGTGCAATAAATACAAGAGAGAAACCAATGACAAAAAATAATGCATTTTTCATCACGCGCCTTCTGGCGTCACGGGCGCCAGTTTTTGCCACCTCGCTTTCAGGCACTCCTGCAATAAATGCCAAATACCCCGGCACTATGGGCAGCGTGCATGGGGCGAGAAACATCAACACTCCGGCAAGAAATGCAGCAGGTATGAGGGAAAGTGCGTCAGGCATTACCCCTCTATTGTATCGCGAACGGATGCAAAAAACTCCTTGTCTTTTTCGTGGGTGAGCATCTCGGCCGCTTCGTCCATGCTGACGTAGCGGGCTTCCGTGACTTCATCATCTTTCGGGTGCAGTGCGTGCTGCATTGTTGTAAACAAAAACAATGTGCGCTTCTTCATGCCCCACTCTGGATTTTCTCCCCTACCATCTTTGCCTATAGAATATCGTTCATACGAGCCGAGCTCTTTCACGAGATGAAGTTGCGTGATGCCAGTCTCTTCCTCAATTTCGCGCATTGCCGCCTGTAGCAGTGTCTCCCCTTCCTCAACACCCCCTTTGAGGAACGACCACGAGTTGCCGTTCTGGCGCACGAGCACAATGCGGCCGTCAGGCCCTTTTATTATTCCTCCCGCGGATTCTTTCATTTATTTTTTAGCTCCGAACACCGACACATACAAAAGCGCGGCAATAAGGCCAAGATGGCTGATGAACAATCCAATTGTCTCTTGGTTAGACCAGTTGTGATAAAAGAGAACGGCGAGCAATGCGACGTAAAGCGCTAACAATAGTGCGACTGGGCGAATCTTCCAACCAGTCAAAAGCGCAATTACACCGACTACTTCAAGAATAAGAGCCAAACCAACTGCAACTTTTGCAAACGGCACACCGACGCCTGCGGTCATTGCCGCTTCGCCTGAAAAACCCATTATTTTAAAATATGCCGCGACACCGAACTGAAATGCCAAAAACAAACGAGCAATCCATAGTGCTGCTTTTTCATACCCACGGCTATGCATAAATTGCATGATGTCCTAAAAAATACTAGTAATACCCTTTCATTATAGAACGAAATTTTTAGCTGCTTTTGTAAGATTCCGATATCCATCTTTTGTTACCAAGACCATATCTTCTATTCTCACCCCGCCAATATTTTTGTAGTACAACCCAGGTTCTATTGTTATCACGTCTCCTTCCATCAAAATATCTTCGGTTTTCCTTCCGATGCTGGGCGCTTCATGGATATTGAGTCCAACTCCGTGGCCCACGCCATGGACAAATCCCTCTGCGTAGGCAAATTCTTTTCCTTTTCCGGAAGTCTCAAACCCTTTTTCTATAAAAAATTTCTCGGTAGCGTCTTGGATGTCTTTGCAGCGAGCACCCGGTTTCACCATAGAAATTGCCAATTCTTGCGCACCCAGCACCGCGTCATACATTTTTTGTAACTCAGGTGAAGGGGTGCCAATACACACGGTCCGAGTCATATCGGCAAAATATCGGCTTGTTTTTGAGCGCGGGTAGATATCGATAACTATCGATTCTCCTTTTGTGAGCTGGCCTGTTCCCGCTTCATGCGGTTCAGCTCCCTGCATTCCTCCAGCAACAATATGCCCTTCGGGTGATTCGCACCCTGCTTCTGTAAGCCTCGTATCGAGAATTGCGTGGGCACCTTCTGACGTTGGTGCATCACTCGAGCGAAGATATTCAATAACTGCCGCAAGTGCAGCCTCCCCGGCACGTTGCACTTTTTCTATCTCTGCAACCTGTTCAGGAGTTTTTATCCTGGTAGATTCCATTTTATTTAACAATTGTCCAACCTTGTTTAAGCAATGATTCGGCTTTTTTGTATTTTAGTTCGCGGGTTTCCGTACCGTTGGTGATTGTTACCTTGTCGTTACGGCCAACTTCACCCATGTCGGTTGGAACTGTTGAAATTGGGATGATGGGAGTAGGCGCTGGTTGTACAACGTTTTTGTTGAGATTATCCAAAATTTCAAACACGCGGGCAGCAAACATAAATTCCATATCCTTGTAGATACGCGTTCCTTCCTTGCGATATTCTGTCAGCGGGTCGCGCTGGCCGTACGCACGGAGGTTCACACTGCCGCGCAAATATTCCATCGACTCCAAATGTTCAACCCACAACATGTCCAAGGTCTGCAGCATGATGGTACGCGCTGCACCTAAAAATTCTTCGCGGCCAAACTCAGCTTCCTTCTTTTCTATAACTTGTTTTGCTTCCTCACTTTCCGCCGCCAATTCTTTCAAAACATCTTCTACCTCGTTCAATGAACCTTCAAGCACCTTGCGGCGGCGGTCATAGACGGCCTTGCGCTGCCTGTCGAGCACGTTGTCGAACTCAAGCACGTGCTTGCGGGCATCAAAGTTAAATCCTTCTATCTTCGTCTGGGCACTTTCAAGCGCGCGCGATACGAGACCGTTTGTTATAGGCTCGTCTTCGGGGATGCCAAAGCGACCCATCAGTCCTTTTATGGAGTCGGGGGCAAATACACGCATCAAATTGTCTTCAAGCGAAACGAAAAACTGGGTCTCCCCTGGGTCGCCTTGGCGGCCCGAACGTCCACGGAGCTGGTTGTCGATGCGGCGTGCCTCGTGGCGCTCGGTACCGAGCACAAACAGGCCACCCATATTTTTTATTTCATCCTGTTCTTCCTTGGTGGCCGAAATGCCGCCAAGCTTGATGTCGACACCGCGGCCTGCCATGTTGGTAGCAACCGTTACCTTGCCCTTGTGGCCGGCCGAAGCGACAATTTCGCCTTCACGCTCGTGGTTTTTTGCGTTCAAAATTTCATGCGGCACGCCTTCCGTTTTTAAATACGCCGAAAGCAGTTCGTTCTTTTCAATGGAAACGGTGCCGACAAGCACTGGCTGGCCTTTTTGGTGCAGCTCCTTAATCTTCCGCGCAAGCGCCTTGAACTTACCCTTCTCCGTTTGGAAGATAAGGTCATTACGGTCGGCGCGGACAACGGCGCGGTTGGTTGGTATGTCCACCACTTCCAAGCCGTACACCTTATAAAATTCTTCCGAGGATGTTTTTGCCGTACCCGTCATGCCGGCGAGCTTGTCGTAGAGGCGGAAGTAATTTTGATACGTAATGGATGCATAGGTGCGTGATTCCTTCTGCACGGTGACGTGCTCCTTCGCCTCAATAGCCTGATGCAAGCCTTCAGACCAACGGCGGCCTGGCTGCATGCGGCCGGTAAATTCATCCACAATGACCACTTCGCCATCCTTCACCACATACGAACGATCGCGTTCAAACAATGCACGGGCACGCACCGCGGTTTCCAAATGGTGCACGTACTTGATGCCTTTTTCAGTGTAGATATTCTCGACACCGAGCAACTTTTCCGCATGCTCGATGCCAGCATCAGTAAGTTGTATGGCCTTTTGTTTTTCGTCCACTGTGTAATCGGTCTCTGGGTTCAACTTTCCTGCAATATCGGCAAACTGGCGGTACAAATCCTCCGACTCTGCAGCGGGTGCCGAGATAATAAGCGGCGTGCGTGCCTCGTCTATCAAAATAGAATCGATTTCGTCGACAATCGCAAAATAATGCCCGCGCTGGCGAAGCTCGTTTGAGTTGTATGCAATATTGTCGCGCAGATAATCAAACCCATACTCGCTGTTGGTACCGTAGGTAATGTCGGCTTCGTATGCTTCGCGGCGCGAACACGGGCGCAAAAATTCGTGGAAGACGCGGAAGCTCCCCTCTTCGTCGCGCATCGCATCGTTCTCCATATGCGACGCGTCATATATAAAGGAAGAGTCGTGGTTGATAACACCAACGGACAAGCCGAGCGCAACATACACCTGCCCCATCCATACCGCGTCGCGACGTGCAAGATAGTCGTTGACGGTCACAACATGTACGCCTTTTTTTGGAAGTGCGTTTAAATATGCAGGCAATGTTGCAACGAGCGTTTTACCTTCTCCCGTGCGCATCTCGGCAATGCCGCGATTATGCAGCACGATGCCGCCGATGAGCTGCACATCAAATGGGCGCAGGTGGAGTGTGCGGCGTGCGCTTTCGCGGACGGCGGCAAAGGCCTCGGGTAGCAGCGAATCTACAGTTGCACCTTCTGCCAAGCGTAGGCGGAACTCTTCGGTTTTGCCCCTTAAGCCATCATCGGAAAGTGCCTCGTATTCGGGCTCCAAGC